>JGI24159J19872_10003647_pt1 | contig 19286 bp, 17 predicted proteins | sample Ectturendosymbi4_FD_19872 | JGI IMG/M metagenome (IMG submission 19872) | reverse complement strand
TCCGGCCCCGCATGCACCCTTCCGGCCCCGCATGCACCCTTCCGGCCCCGCATGCACCCTTCGGCCCCGCATGCACCCTTCCGGCCCCGCATGCACCCTTCCGGCCCCGCATGCACCCTTCCGACGCCCATGATTTCCCAAACGCACCGTTTAACACCCGGTTACAAACCATCAACGCAATTTAGCATCCACCCTGACAATCATTTCTCCGTCAAAACTTGTGCGCAGACCTGAAGAAGACACCCAACCTCTGAACCTCAAGTGGACCTTCGGCATGAACCGCAACATCGCTTGCCTGAACCTGAGCGACGGTCTGCGGTCACTGATATTGTTCGGTGCGGCTCACGTCGCTGTGTTGTACGATTACAAGAACAACTCCCAGAAGCTGCTTCAAGGCCACGTAAGTATTTTTGGGTTTGCTTCCTTTTCTTCTGAATCGGAGCTTGTTTTTATTTTGCGAATTGTATTTCTCCGAATCAAGGTTTTCCTGCCTTTTCGTTTTTGCATTAGATTTGGTTTTTACCACATTAGTTATTAAACCCTGCCCCCGTCTCAGCTCAAGAGTTGCCCTACAAAAATTTGGCTAACAACGGATGTTTGTAACTCGATACCATTGCTCTAGTTACTCTGAGAATCAAGCTATATTTGGTGATAAATCTTAAGATGCAACTGCTATTGTGTGAAAGCAACAGCTGTAGAATTTTGCACCTACAATTGTTTACCATAGGTGATAAGATATTTAATGTGAAATGCTGACGTGAATTTTTTTATGGTTAAATTAATGTCGTACTTTAAAATGAGTTATTGTAGTACCAGGTTTTTTTTAAGGAGAATGTTAGGTCACCGGTATGGACCTGTAGAGACCCGGTTTTCTCTGATTCTAGGGACCCGATTTTCTCTGACTCCAGGGACCCGACGTTAATTTTCTCTGATTCTAGGGACCCGATTTTCAATTCTAGGAACCCGAATCGGGTCCCTGAAACACCATAAAAAAACCCTGGTAGTACTCTAACAGATGTCCAAGCAGCACACCTTTCGTAGCGTGTTTTCTTCACACGGATTGATGAAGCTGATATGCTTCTTTTCAGGGCAATGCAGTGACCTGCATTGCGTGCAGTGAAGATAAGCGATGGCTTGTAACTGGAGATGAGGGTCCCGGAAGTTGCATTATTATTTGGGACTCGTACACAGGGTATGACGTTTGCATTTTGCCGCAGCACATCACGACATGGCTGTGACACCTTTCGCTTTTTTATAAATATGTGATAAGTTTTTGTTTTTGTTTGAAAATATATTTGTTGTTTGGTTATTGTATAATAGTTTGTGAGTATGGGCGTCGGAAGGATTTTTTCCAGGGGGGGGACACTGGGGAATTTTTCCGAAATTTTTCCAGGGGGGGCCAAAAGTAGTGAAATTTGTTTTTTCCCACTCAAAACTAAGAAAACGCCCTTTTTTGCTAATTTTTCAAAATACAGGGGGATTGGCCCCCGCCCCCCTTTCTGACGCCCATGTTTGCGAGCCGGTGTTTCGTATTAGTTTTATTTTGTGTACTTGTGCATTGTCAGCAATTTTTCGTTTGCATCTTATTATGAGTTTCCAATGCTATTGTGAAAGTGTCAGTTCTTAAACAACGCAGTGATTCCTTAATTATCGTTTTTCTTATCACTAGGGGCAACCAAAAGTCAATAAAGTCAAAAATTTTCTGCCGTTTTGAAAGTTCATGAAACGTCCACAAACCAAATTTTACGTTCATACCATTAGGGAATCCCAAGTTATTAGGTCAAAAAAAGCCAAAATTCATCATTAGGTCAAAATTTATCGTTAGGTCAAAATTTTCTTGCAATTTAAACTACAACAACAGATATTGATATGCTTTTGCAAGTTTAGTTGCAATTCTGTGATAATAGTGGGTTTGTTGCGACTTCTGGCGTAATAATGCTATTTTGCCCACTACTGGACGATTGAATTGTATGTAGGATAGGCATGGGAAGGCAAGAAACGTGGTCTTACAGTACTTGGTTTGGTAAATGCTCAATCCGTTATGCATGTAAGGTTTCAACTTTATGATGTTCTCAGGTTTGACTCTACTGTAGGTATTTATGTACTTACCAATATATCATCCCCAAAGTTAAACAACCAAATACTTACAAATTTCGAAGCACAGAACGCACGAATATCCTTCTCGGTTAACCTCAACACCTAAGGCTGAATTATTTTGCAGCTGCACACGCAGAAAATTTATAGGTCAAAATAAAGTCTGAATTTGTAAATTATAAAGTCAAACTTTTAAGTTTTCAGGTCAAAAATTGGTTGCCCCACTAATCACCGTTTCGAAATGTACTCAGTCAAAAATCTTTACGACGTTCCGCTCAGGATCCCGGTCCAAACGATATTCAATGTGAACGGAGGCGTCGTTGCACTGTCCATGTCTTCCGACGCCAAGTACATCGTCGCTATCGGCGCTAGAACCCCGCAAATCGTAAGTCGTTCGCTGTTGCGGGGATTGCTGCCTTTCAGCGAATATAGCTCTGGTCAAATTACAATAAGCTCTCATGTGTTCAAAATGTCTGATTTCTAGGGTTGAAGTCCTCTGGATATTTGTTTATATTCCGATTTTTATAGTGAGAATGCGCGTGTGCGAAAAACGCGGGATGAACGCGTTTTTTTAACAATTTACAATCTATGAATAAAGGGCAGACAACTGTTTTTTCCTGTTGCAAAATTGATCTTTGTTTTTACTCCAAAACACATGAAAACTATATTTTTACTTGGTTTTGAGAGAATACCTGTAAAAAATCCGCCACTGCCTTAAGCGTAACAATAACAAAAACAAACACTCTCTTTTGTAATCGTGAAATCCATCTCATCTGAATTCATGCGTAAAAAACTGACGCATGACAAGAAGATTCAGGTCATTCTGTCTTAACGTAGGCACGTAGTTTTTCACGCACATAGGTTTTCTGCTTGTCTGCCGAAATGAAGGAAGCCTTTCTCCAAGCCCGCTGGCAAACAACCATGATGTTTATTTGCTTCAGATCAGTGTATGGGACTGGACCACCTCAGTCGACCAACCTCTCCACCAAGTCGAACTTAACGTCGCCAGCCGCCAAACCTACGTCAAGTTCCATCCCCATGACAACGAACAGTTCGTTAGCAACAGTGACTCGCAAGTCATCTTTTACTCCTGGGTATGACGTGTGGCATTGGTAGTGCGATTTCGATTCTTTTGTGATAAATACTGCGTTTTGCCTACAATGGATTTTTCTTATATGCTCAGCTGACTCGATACTCTCCGCGTCCTCTCGTAGATCATGCAAATAAATGGTACTTCTTGTCCCAAACAACGCCCGCTCATCAAGGAAGAAAACAAGATTATAAATCTTTCCTTTCACATTTTTTACTTTGAATTATTGTTGCGTCTATCACTTAACTTTTGCACGAGTGATTTAAGCTTTTTTCTTTCAATTTTTGCACTACTTCACATTTTCAGCAACAAAAGTAGAAAACAACGGAAGCAAAGCATGATTTGAAAGTGTTTGTTTCAGGCCAGTGGAAATCTGCAGTGCGACACCCCCTTCCTCTCCGACTCTGTGTTCAACAGACCGGTCGGTTTCTTCAGCCAATCTATTTTCCAGGTTAGTTTCTTCCGCTAATGGAACTGAAGGACAGTGAACGTTTTGTTTATTTCAAATCACGAATTTTTTTTCTATTTTCTGCTTTTTTATCAACCAGGTCGCCCCCTCCAACCGAGCCCTGACAGCAACGTCGCTTGGCAACTTGGTTGTATGGGCGCCAGACCGTGTGAGAATAAACGGGGAAGGTAGTGACTTGAGACATCTTGCTTGCTCGTATTAGTTTAGTTTTTAACGACCAGAGCCCGTTGTATTTCATTATCTAATCGAGAGTCTTGAAATGAGAAGAGATAAGGTAGATTCCAAACCTTTGCTAGCAAGGTTAAATATTTCGAAGAAGCAGTATTTGTCTGCAGGGTTGCGGAGTCGTCAGGAGTCGGAGGTTTTTGAGTGGAGTCGGAGTCGGATTTCTAACAACACTGGGAGTCGGAGTCGGATATTTTTGTCCGATCTGACTCCGGATGCCCAATTGGATTGTTTTTTACATCACACTCCTAAATTGGGAATTCCTGTTGAACTTGAAATGGTACAATTTCTTTCAAAACTTTTGTTGAAAAAGAGTCCTCTTGCTGTGCACCACAATTTCCACTGATTTTAACAGTCAAATCTCATCCCCCTTATGTTAAGGGGTCGGAGTGAGTCACGTGACTACGCATGCTTCGCGCCACTACGTCACTATCGAAACAGTCTTTTGCGTTTGTCATTTTTTTTACAGCGCTTTTCTCCTGTATGACCAATAAGAACCTGCAGCAACATCACTGCAATTCTACTGCTATGCACTGATGATGACAACAGGAGTTATCGAAACGTTTGCAATACGTCATTTGTATCGTTTGCTTTGGCCGTGATATTCATTGTAAGGCTATTCAGCACTTCCGCTTTTCGTGTGCCGGAGTCGGAAATTTTGGAAAGGTCGGAGCCGGATATTTTACCTCCGACTCCACAACCCTGTTTGTCTATTTATCAAACTATTTAAGAAGCACGAAAAGCTTCGTAACCAGGCCCGCTTGACGTTTCTTGTTTTCACGCAATGCGCTTCGAATTTCGTCGGTCCTTTTCTGGTGAGAAAATGCACGGATTGATACAAATCATCGTCCATAGAACTGTTACAAAAACTTCGGTTTTTTAAATCGGCCCATAAACGCTTATACGATGTTAATCTTTATTGTTTATCTGATGTTTTACATTTCCCTATTTTTGCAAAAAAATGAACTAAAAATAATTGTGCGCGACTATAAAAGAATCCAAACAGTGAGATCTTCGCGAATAAGTTTTGATTAAGCTCAGGCTTCTTTCTTTGCGAATCATTTTTTATGCTTTTCAGTGGTTTTCTTTGTTCTCCACAGGTTATATTTCTCGGCACCCCCTCAAACTGCTCCGGGTAAAGGACCGCAGCATCACGGCCCTGACGCAGGTCGACGGCTTCGTCGTCACTGGGGACACGGCTGGCCACGTCCGGTTCTTCGACCGGGACCTGAATTTGCTCAACTGGTATCAGAAGCTGAACGCCGGCTCTGTCAACAGCATCTCGTTTGATTATGTGCCCGATTTCGCAACAGACTTGTGAGTGAACAAGTGGGCGATTTTAGGAGAAAAATAAAAATCGCGATCTCGACTCAAATATAAAAAGATTTAAAGAAGTTGGAAGAAGTGTAAAAATCTTCAGTGTATCTTTGAAAGCGAGCAAATTTTACTGCAACAAGCACAGAGTTTTTAATTTTTAAAACGTTCAACTGACAATTGATTTCACTTTTAAGCAACTTCGTGTCTTAAAAAGTAATTGCAATTTTTCGATGTTGTGTGTTTTTAAAGCAAAAGCAAATTTTAGCACCAATTATACCTGAAAAAAAATTATGTCAAAAAACTGCTTTTAGTGTGTTTAATCACTAAACCGTACATAGGCGTAGCTCGGGGGGATTAAAGGGCCATGCCCTTCAAATTCATATCTTGTCGTTGTGCGCTTGGAAAGGCGGTGCCCCAAGCCAAATGATGTTGCTCGCTTGAATTGAAAACATTTGGCTACCCCAAAATTTTTGGGCTGGCTACGCCACTGAAACCGTATCTAAGCAACTCTTAGTAGGTGTTGATATATCTAAGAACACATGTACCAGAGAGTTGTATGACAAAACGTTTGAGAATACCATGGATCTTTGAAAACATTTTACAAGTCATTTTTCAGGATCGTTAACTTTTTGAATTATTTAACCTTGTAGAACTATTAATATTCTTACTTTTCCGACAGACTTTCGGAAAAAAATGAATATCCCAAAGACGCCACACTCCTTGCAAATACCTTCGCCGTCCGAGATTTCGTCGTCTCGACCAGATCGTCAGAAATCGTGCACGTGCAAGCGAATGGCAGTGTTGTGACGTCAGTCTTACGTGAGCATGACGCAGCTGTCCACGCCCTGGACGCGTCGCCAAACAGGTACAGCGTTTGAATGATGCGTTTTAATAGTGTTTTTTGATCAAGTTCTGCAGTTTTGTTGCAGTTTGCACAACTGCTGGTCAGGTTAGTTTGTGACCTTCGATTGACCTTGGAAACCAGTTTGAATGATGCATTTTCTGTTGATACGGTAGAAAACACTTAGTTATTTGATGAAGCGTTACACCGACGTTTTTTGTTTCTATCAGGCCTTGGATATGCGTCGGAAGCTACGCGGGATTGTTGAAGCTTTGGAATTACGAAACGAAGTAAGTGAATGCTTGGATTTCGGATTCAAAGCGCCGCGCAGCGACAGAGGCCTTCGCTTTGTACGCCATGATGCTTTGATGAAGTATAGTTGAGAAAAATAAAGCCCTGGACCATTTTCTAATTTGAATCAAGATTTTTATCTTAGCCTAGTGTGAAGACCTTTTGCGCACCTGTTGGATGTCAAGCGCGTTGGATGTCAATGGATGTCAAGCGCGTTGAAAAAAGTTAAAAGTGAACAAAACGCGATCTACGCGTTCGTGATGCATTGATAGCAGATCCTGGATACCTCCATTGCTGCAAAATGAAATTTCGAAGTTTTGCAAAGTTATATAAGAAATAATAACTCAACAATCAATGAACGGAAGGAAATCAATGTTGGACTTTTGAAAACACAACGCGCTTCATTTTCCGAAACCACGGAATTTTCCTCGTTGTTGTTGCTGAAAAATGCGAAGTGCTTCTCATTTAATACTGTTTAAAAAAAACTGCGCCCTCCCAATTTGCTGAGAACGTCATCACATAGTTGCAGAACTTTGTTCACACCCCACCGTCACCCAAGTGACATCCACATTCTCCAATGCCGTGAAGGCATATCTTGATTGGGACAGAAATGAGTATTGTTTACATTCGCATGCACGGAATTATGTTGTTTTGTTTGTTATTCATGTTGGACATGTTTCTTCAGGTCAGTTATGGCGACGAGATTGGTCGGAAACAAAGAGAAAATCCAATGCTTGGCATTCAGTCACAACGGGTTGCAGATCGGTGAGTTATCTTCATATTGCTCAAGACAGATACCTTAGAAACCTATCCTCTGTCTGCATAGTCAAGCAGGCTTTTTCCCAGACGCATCGTAAAAAGTCGAATAAAACTCTCGCATTTGTTGATCCATTGTCGTTCTTTGAGCTCATGTCAAAAAAAACTTTTTTCAAATAATCGAAAAAACTGCTTCTCAAGCAGAGGATTTTTATTGAAAAAGTACGGGCGGAATGTTACAAGGAAATCAGTGCGCAAAGAAATCAGGAAATACACAATTTTTTGACCTCAATTCAAAATTAACGGTAGCGCCTGTTGCTTTTGTAAGATCTCAGCAATCAAAACTAACACCGCCCATACCTTAGAGGGTTTCCAAACTTTTTTGTCAGAGGGCCACATAAGCCATCGCACAACAGTTCGATGATCGGACATTTTATGTGATGCGATTGTTTCGGGATGTGTCATACTCCATCAATCAGTAGTTTTTTTGTAGACACATAACTTTTCATTGTTGGCAAAAATGTCTTTGCGGCCAAATGAAATGGTTTCGCGGGCCGGATTTGGCCCGAGGGTTGTAGTTTTGAGGCGCCTGACTTAGAATATTGTTTCCAAAATTTGCACCGTTTTTTCCTCAGCTGTTGGAATGTTGTCGGGCGTGGTGCATGTGGTCGACAGCCTCACTCTCGGCGACGAGGTGACCTTCGATTACTCCTCCGATACAGTCACGCACTGCGCTTTCTCCCATGACTCAACCTACTTGGCAACAGCCGTAAGTCAGTGCGATAGAACTGGCCGAGACCCCAACCGGTTTAGGGTAAATGGGGGTGAAAGGGTGATCTTTGACGGACGTGCATTTACGTCAGTGACATCGAAGCATGTCAACGCCTTTGTTAAACACAAATTGAGTTTAAAAATACAAACCGTACCCACGAAGATATGTTTCAAAGTAATATAAATCCTGGTTTCTATTGCTCGAAAGCTTATTATAAATTCTTCTTTTCCTCCACTCAGGACAAACAGTTCACTACCACAGTTTTCAAATACCACAAAACAACCGGCTGGACTTATCTGGGGAGGTACAGAGCGCATTATAAGACGATCATGGACCTCACGTTCGGTGTCGACCTGGATTCGAACCAGCACCGTCTGCTCACCTTGGGGGAAGACCGGGTCTTGGTAAGCCATTTCTTAAACTGTTTCTTCTCCTGGTTGTTTACTGTCGATCATTTGTAGTTGCTTTTTTTCTTTCTTTATAAATTTGTCATACATGCTGTGCAAACAGTAAAGTTGTTTCAGAACTTAAAGTTTCTATGCTCCAGAAATAGAATTTGACCTGCTTCAAATGAAGCAAGTTAAAGGTTTTATAGGAACTTATGCGACCTTGGCTTCTATCAAGACTTGCTACTCTGGAGACCCGATGTCTTGTTCTGGCCTTTCTCACTAAAAATGCAGCAACGAACCGACACAATTGTAATGAAATTAAAATTCGACCAAGTTTAGGATGTTACTCTTTGTGTGTTAATGGCATCAAAGAAGCTTTGATTCGCTGGCAATTCAAAAAAGTAGTTCTGAGCACGGCACACGTTTTTATTGCTCTTGAAATGCGCGGACGTCTGCAATAGATTTTTCAACCTGGGTTATTATTGTTACACAACCTTTAGTGAGCGCCCATAAGCTGCTATAAATGATTTCCGAAACTCACTTTATCGTAAACTGAGAAAATGTCGTTCCTTTCTAATCCCTGGGTTATTTTGTTTTTTTACACAGAGATCACTTGTGCTTCATTGGATGGATCTCTTGCTTGTCCTAGTGTTTGTTTTAATCGCATAGATTAGCTACCGTAAGCTTTTAGTCAATTTTAAACTTCGATTATGCTTCTTAACTTAACCGTATTCAACGTATGTTATTTCAACCCTAATTTTTGAAAGAAAAAAACAAACAAAAGTTTAAAACTTTTTTTGACACAGGTTGAATACGACTTAGCTTCAAGCTCGAAGGATGACCTGAGATTATCGTCGGTGGACCGAATAGAACAGAGCGCTGTCCCTCTTTGTCTGAAGTGGTACCCCCCTGTTACCAAGGAAACGTTCCTGGTTGCCGCTAACAACCAGTACAAGATGAAATTGTTCAACACAACCACTAAGATGTGCAGGAAAACCATGCTAGGACCAACATACGGATCTCCTGTGCGGTTGTAAGTGGTTGGTGTTGCAAGCGAAACGCGTGACCGGCCTTAAGACTTAACTTCGGTTTTTCTTTGGAAACCCATTTGACCAGAAGGAGCAACAAAGTTTTCGAAAGCAAGATGACTTCTTTCAACACTTGATTTTAGATGAGTTGGTGAAGATATTTTTCACGTCACTATTTACGTTTTGTCGTTGTTAATTTTTTATGCTTTTTGCATGATTGGTGCGTTCGACGACAATAGACTTTAATTTGCGCTCAGAATGTCGATTATTCCTCCCAAACCTGGGGAGGACCCGACTCGCGACCGGCTGATGACGTACGCAACAAGCAACAAGGTCGGTCTGCAGCTCCTGCCGCTAGATGGCAATCCCCACCGCTCGGTGGCGCTCATCGCCCACCCGAGTGGAGTCTCCAGCCTTTGCAGCAGCTACAACGGTCAGCACGTCTTTACTGCTGGAGGGGGCGACGCGTCTGTTCATATGTGGTCCGTCAACTCGAAGTGAGGAAAATGTCTGACACTTTGCATTTTGTTCCGTGCGAGTTTTGTTTTATTTCGCTTCACTGGGGAGGAGATTTCTTTTGGGGGAAAGATAAAGCGTTGTGGAAGGTTTTGTAGGTTTTGTGGGTTAGATTTTTCGATATGAAAATGGGATCCAAGCTCTGTCGAAAGTCGGGGATTGGTTTCGTTCAATCTTCAACTGACGATTCAAAATATTTTTTGGCTTTATCGGCATACTTTTATGTTTCAAAAAAACTAGCCAATATTTGTTTCTGAGCATTCTTTAGTCTTTGTACTTCCCATCAGGGCCTCCAAGAGAAATTATTTCCAGGGTGTGCAAAGCCTGATACCGGACTCTACTAGCTTTTTGGACCTTCGTCAAAACTTGTAAAGCTTTTTTGTGTCGTAATTAGAATACAGGTAAAACAGCTACCATGTCAAGATTGAGAATAGTTTAATTGTTGTCATGGCAACGGACTTGCACTATCAATTTTGGGCTTGGTTACAGAAAAGCAAGCGCGTGCACTTTCATGGTCCTACTGGGCCCGGGTACGATGTTCCTCTTGCGCTCCTTTTTTCTAGGCCCTGCTTCCCATACATCAAGTCTACCAGAAAGTACATCTAAAAATTGTTTCCAATTGTTCTTTTAGACCTAGTGCTTTATTTTCTATTTGAAAGCCTTGCGTCACGCAACGATTCATGCAACGACTAGACTGATGTCGCTTTTTGTAACTTTTGGGGATAACTTTAACTCAACATACAGCACAGTTTTAATGAAACCCAGCAGTGGCTCCTTCAACCTTGCGCGTTTTTCGTTCAGGTTCGTTTTTAACAAAAATTATCGCTTTTATATTCAACCTTTGATTTGTTGTTTTTTACGTCACAGTGCTCTCAAAGCGTTGGAAGCTCTTGGGGGCGACGACCTGACCCCATTTTACGGTCTCATCGACGGGGGCAGGGAAGGGGAGATGTTCGCCGAGCTCGAGAATTACTTCTACTTTGCTCAGCTGCGAAGTCAGGGGCTGGAAACGACCGAAGAACGGGAGGTTTCGACCTCGGTTAAACTCGACCAGGTCCCCTTCATCCTGAGGGCACTTGGCTTCTACCCTACTGAGCAGGAGGTGAGGAAGAGGGAGTTGCTCTTCTGTTTATTTTACAAGGAGGATAGAGGTTATCTGGAGGCGAAGGAATTAATTTTATCTTGGCATCGTCTGTCGGAAGGAATCCTTTCCCAGCAAAGAATCAGACACTAAGATCTTTCAGTGTATATATTTCGCCTGCTAGGTGGGCATCATCAGCACTTGCTGAAGTAGAATCTTGGCATTGTGTTAGTTTTGTTCAACACCTTGATTCCTGTTTTATGCAGAGTCAGGTGTGATCCATACTTTACGCTCTTTTTCAATTGATTCATCTCAGAGGTAACAAAGGTTAACGGTATATGACACCTCATATTATTGGCTGTTATCCTTTACTTTCCATAAAATGCGCCGAGAATGCATGCGTGGAAAGCAATCTTTGGTAGTTTTTCCGAGTCGCAATTTTAAAAATTAAACAATGCGAGATGTAGTGACACGGTACGGCTTATAAGTTTCAGGAATGATGGTCAGTTAAAAAACGATTGATTGATGGAACGGGTGTTTTGATAAAATATCCATACAACACACATACGTTTTGTTTTGGAAGGACATTCTTATGTTGGTGTAAAAAACGGTGTTTCTCTTTGAAAAGCATGAAGTTAAAGATAAAATTGGGTCAGAGTGATCAGTTTCTTTGTCGAATACCGAAGGAACATTACCTTGGTTACAAAATTTTATTTCCATTTATTTTAATTTGATTTTTAAATTTAATTTCCAATTATCCGCTGAAGAGCGGTTGCCATGAGTCAAACTTGAAAAATTATGTTTAATTGGTGATATTTCGAATAGTCAATTTACTGCACCAGAGACTATACACGTCTATTGAAGAAGCTTCAAACGCAAGCCTACACATTTTACGGGGTGATGAAACGCGTTTTCCTTTGTTCGCAGATAGAGGATATTCTAAATGAGGTCAAGTTCAGCAACTACGTCGACACCGGAGACTACGTCACAGAAATCGACCTAGCCGATTTTATCAAACGTAAGACGTGTTCTACTTTTATTTGGGGCATTTGCCGCCAATCTTGTTCGTGCAATTATTCTTTGCGGAAAGCTTTAGTTTTCACCAGTAAATGAAATGGAAGTTGGGGTGGTGAAGTTCTATGCATTTTTGAAAAAGACCCAACTTTTATTTCTCTTCAAAACTGTTTCCTGTTTATTTTTTCAGAAAACGACTTTGCTCAAAAGCCCCTCATAAAAGATTATTACTACTTGCTATTTTTCTGTTTCTTTCTCCTATCTTTTCAAACCTGTTAAAAATAACGCTTATTTCAAAACTCTTTGCTGGTTTGTCACCAAACGACGTTGCCGAAAAGTTGGTCATCAAATTTTTTTTCAAGTTTTTCATCAATTGTTTTCAAGTTTTTTATTGTTTTCAAGTTTTTCATCTTTTTTTCAAGTTTTTCATCTTAATCATTTTTTTTCAAGTTTTTCATCTACGCATTTAAACATCTACCAGGTTGTAACTCGTTTTCTTCCGTTTAGCAATGACTGATAATTGCTCAAGGCAAATTCACGACTTCCATGATTCGCTGTCATTTCCAGTCTACGTCAATCACCGGCCGGCGTTCGGCATCTCGCCCACTGAACTCGAGGATGCGTTCGCTAAGATCGGGCGATTGAACGAGAATGGGGAGGCAGAGATCGACCGCGGGGCCCTGCTCGAAATCCTACAGAGGAAAGGTGGGTGCTGACCTTCACGTGCGCGTTCCACATTGCGTTGACGCATGTTGAAAAGATTGTTTGCGAATCTCTATGAAAAAGGAAAAACTTAAGCGGTGATAGCTCAGTGCTAGAAAGTCCGCTTCTCAATTGGAAGGTTGGGGTTCGATCCACGGCCACCGATCAAAACGCCGTAGCGCTGCTAGGGCAAGAGCGTTCACCTCAACCGCCCCGACAAGAAGCAGATCTCAGGCTTCGGCCTGCTGCTAATCGCCATCACCAAAAATCAATTCAAAAAATGAAAACTTGTGGTTTGGCGCTTGGTCGAAATGCAACCAGCACTGTAGCCATAACAAGATGGCAGCATGTCTTATCTGTCGGAAGGTGGTTCAGGAAGACAACCGACCTTGTTTGGACTCAGTTAGGCTCCACCTCAACAATACTGGGCACGTGCGATACTTGCTTCATCTTTATCTTTTATTCGAAATTTGCGAAAATTTCCTTTTCGAAAGGTGTGCAGCGTACGTTTTTTCTCAGTCGATTAACAATACCTTGTTTTTTGAAGCATGGTATTTTTCCAATTTGCGAATGATGACGAGAGATTGTTTCGTCACTCTGAAAACCGCAGACTGAGAGTAAAAAATTAAAGCTGTATTAAACTTTCATTAATTTGGCATCAATCGTTTCATTCATATGTTTTTTGTAAAAAAAACATTTTTGTAAAAAAAACATGTTAACGCTCATCAAGAATTAAAAAAAGCGCATTAACTATAAACGCAAATTGTGTCTGTTTCTCAAACTTCTTTTGGTTTGCCAGACTTTGGTGTCCCTGCACTTGCTTCCCAACTTCGCTATCGTTTCCTTCTGCGCCTTTAAAACGATTGTCTCGAACCTCTCACAGGTGAGCACATGACGGAAGACGAGCTGGCCGACTGCCTCGCCACTTTACTTGGGTACAATCCCGAAGGAGGGCGCTCTTCGTCGAACGAACCGTGGTCGGTAGATGTCGCTAGCAAGCAGCTCGAGGACGCGTTGCCTGAAACTATTGTGGCGAGCAGTTTTGTGAACGAGGTTCTCGCGCTGAACACCTACGATGATTAACAACGCCAGGGTTTCTTTTTTGTTTAAACACTGTGCTGATTTTCTGCATTGATTTTTTATTTCCATAAACACAGATTTATTTTCGACGGCGAAGTGGTCTCTGCGCAAAGCGACGCAACGCATTGTAATAAAGTTTTGCAAGCACTCCTAACTTCTTTTACATTTTCACAGCATGGCATGCAGTGGTGGACTAAGGGTTGGGGGGCCCAAGGCAAGGCTGAAAAGGGGCCCCTCTGATGATGTCATCATACTATCATAGGCAACCGCGATAAGACATTTTTATGAAGCCTAGGAAGGGGATATGCGGGCCACCCACCCAACGATATGTTCCCATGAGACTATACGCCGTGACTGACACAACAGAAAATGCGAAAGGGTATTCATGATACACAACTTTAAAATTACTGAAAGTTGGAAGACAAAGCGAGCAACACATAAAATTCAAGCGATAGAAAGCTGGCGTCACTCCCACTTCTCTAGTTTTACAGTTGCTGTTGGAGACCCGTTTGAAAGCGGAGCAATTACACATTGCAACTGCGGGTCCGATCAAATGCAGAAAAGAGTACAACGCGTTACAGTCGCTGTAGGAACCCTTTGAAAGCAGAGTAGGCCTACTTGCACACTGTAGTTGCTCTTGGCGTTCCCTTTTGAAAGCAGAGTTTTTGTTTACGATCTGCTTCGGAGTATATTATATGAGTGGGTGATAAGTTTTTCACCAAAGATGAGACAAAATTGCACGCGAAACAATCCACAGGGGCTCAAAAAAGGGGCGTCCCGAGGCAAGTGCCTCGCTCGCCTCCTCTTAAACACACCACTGATAGCAGGCCACTCCGTGAGGTGTATTCGTGGGAGACGATGCAGGTTAAGATCAGCTGTACGTTTGTGATGATCTATGAGGTTGTGGCGGACGAGTACAGACGTTGTGAGGTAGGGACGACGTAACCGGGGGGAAGAAGGCAATTGCCACCCCCCGAAATTTTCAAAAACATTTAGTTTTAGATACAAGAAAATATCGATTGGTTGTGGTCCTGGTGTTCACAGTCCATTTGCTTTTTCATTTTAATTATGAAGGATAAAGATGAGCATCACACTGGCAACCGCTTACGTGTTTGCTAGACACAGTTGTTGAAAAATATCTGACAACTTGTTTCTTTTCAATTCGATTCTATCTATGGCTTATACGCGAAAAATTGTGCCCTGTCTGTTGTTACATAGGATTCCTGTCATTATGGAATCGTTCATGGCATATGGAAGGGCAGATTCCAAGCACATCAAACACAAATAAGGGGAACAAATTGTCGGGAGGCTGCCACCTGGTGAACACAAAGTTGCACCTACAGCATATTTATGGACAAAAAACTACGACTTGGGAAAAGCTTAAACACTTGGACTTTTGATGCTGAGATGGTGCATTTTTCTACTGCAGCTCTTAATAAGACAGATCATGTCCAATTAGCAGCTTTTGTTATAAAGCCACGTTAAGATGTGTTGGAATGCAGGAAGCGAGCAAGAAAAGTGCTCGCTGGTTCTCGCTTCACTAATAAACGATTTGCGTAGTTTCGTCACATGGTCACGTGTGTTACAGGCAAGTTTGCCTGTAACAACTGATCTTTATACAGAAAACAAACTTGCTGAAATGACCTCAAATCTGAGGCAGTCAGAACAAAGATAAAGGGTTACAACCAATCAAAACTGACTATTAGTCAGCTGAGCTGACTGAAAACGGCTATCCTAGGACACTGACCCACGTCACCCTGGTGAAAACGTCAGCAGAAGTCACAAAACAAGTAGGTAAAATTAGGTTAAGGTCAGACACGACCAGGAAACGATTACGACCGGAATCGTGCGGGTGTAACACGAACTGATGACGAGAAGGTGAAAACCCAAGCACCTGAAGGTTTCAGAAGCTTTTGAAATCAGCCAATCACCAGAGGATTCAACAAACAACAACCAATTAGAACACCTGAAATAAAGGGGTGTTGACAAACTCTGAAGCAGCCGTCAAGTATAAATACAGCCACATTTGGACCAAAAGTCAGTCTTTTCCAAGACTCACTCCGCCTTTAGGTCCGGTGGGCCAAGGTTAAGTCGTTACGGGAGCCTAAGCGCCAGTAATGATCAGGAGAAACTGGCTTGTCCGGGTTAATCCCTGTCAGTTTAAACTACAGAAAGTGGCTTGTCCGAACTACGTTCTGTCAGACTATTTTGTGAAATTCAGATTATGAGAATGAAGTTTTGCCAGACTGTTTTGTGAGAGAATCAGACTGTGAAAGTGAAGTTCTGCCAGTTTAATTTATGAATGTTGTACTGTACTAGTGTAGTTTTGTCAGGCAAGTTGTTCAGGATTAAAACGTGTTTACGACTAAAACCTATCTCTGTTAATTTGCTGTGCAAGTTCAAGTCCAGTCAATTGGTTTACTCTTTTCAGCCCTTGAAGGTTTTACCTTCTTCCGCTTACCACCCCGCGATGCCGTATAAAAGGTGAGCAATGCTCCTTTTTATGCCTCCGTGGCCGAGCCACGCTTGGGTGAGAATCACTTGCATCTTCTCAACACGCGTGTACATCGTGATGTGCACCCGTTCCTGCTCGGCATGTCGATTGCATCCTTTTGCAATCCGCTTGGGTCGAACCCAGCTCAGCAGCGATCATTAAAAACTACTTTGGTCCTTCTCTGGATCAACCCCTCTTGACTGAACTTAGTTTAGGCTGATAACAGCAACAATCGAAATTTTGATTATTGATAAACTTCCGCCTGAGCTATCACTCCTTGCCGCGCAGAACGAAACGCAACTCGTTAGCAGTGAAACGTGAGCATGACGATATCAGTTAAACCTCAGCAGGATAAATGCGTACGTACCCATTGAGTGCAGTTAATCTATCATATTATACTTGTAAGTGAAATATTCAATATGTCATTTAAATATTGTAACCGAGTGATTACACTTTTAAAGAACAAATTTGGGTGGCAAGTCCAAGTTCTTCAAAAGATTTCGGAAAGGTATGAATTTTTTATTCACACCGTGTTCCAAAATATCCCGTTGTGGGTTATAACTTTTAATGCCCTTCTATACTTCTCTGCAGACAACAACTGACTCAATGACAATTAACAGCATCTACTTGGTTTAGCAGACATTGGAATCATCAATGAAATCTAATATACAGAGCAATTGTATTTCTTATTTTACCAAAGGCAAACATATTCACCATTTCCTCACAAAAACACATTTAACTGCATTCACAAATTATCACTGTGCAGTTAATAAAATTGCGACTTTCACTGCTCACTGCGATAAAAACTCAACCTTGTACTGTTTACAATTTCAAAAGACAAAACAACTGACACATTTTCACAATACATGCATTTATAAAAGCATTCGCAGAGCTTAACTTTTTCCTAAGATTTTACTGACGTTTTCACCCTACATTTTTATGTTTGGTTGCAATTTGCTTTCTCTGTCTCACTGCGTGACGTTTCAGATTCAGATGAACGTATTTTCCGTCGTTCTACAGTTTTGGTTTTCAGCAAAGCTGTTGTTCGCATCAGAATTTTCCTAAGTCTCCAAGGTATAATTTCATAAACCCGTAACAATTTATTAAATTTGAGAGACTCGCAACTCTCTTAATATTTGTCAGATGGTGTTGGTAGGTCGAGAGCCTAAAACAACTCTGAGCCAAACCTTCATTTCCTGAAACTTTTATACGCTCATTCAGTGTCGTCACTTGTTGATATATCTGTAAAAATGACGTTTTCATAACACTTCCGGTGCATGTCCCCCATACTTGATCTGCAGACACATGGCGGCAATTGGTGCATGTCCCCCACATACACTCTGCAGACATTTTGCGGCAATGTAAAATTATAAAGATGTTCTACATTCGTTACTTTGCTCATTTATTCTGACACATACCTTTTGCAAACATACAAATATTACAGACACAATCATTTGATACATCTAATTGAATTGCTTCAGATATTAAATCATCAATGCTTTTCTGTTCTACTAAGCTATTTAATGTATCAGCATTTGTAATGCTATTTTCTATTTTTCACCAATAGATAAATTTTCATAAGTTATTTCCATGTTCCAATGATACAATAATTTTCCAAACAACTCAGATGCTCTTCTAAAGTTTTGCACTTGTATGCCACGGTGTTTTGTTTTTTCCAGTAATACAACACAAACTGTTTTTTTTTTGCGTTCGACAGATAATCTTATTTCCACTTGCCGATCAGGTTCCATGCACCACGCAATCCAATTAAATATTTGTGTCATTCACTTGTTCATGACTTAAAGCACTTAAAGGTTGTTTTATGTCTTCTTGTCTTTGTACCCCGTATATTCGCAAAGTATTTCGAACTCTCTTATAATACAAGGTTTCTTGTAAATTAAGCATTCTTAAAATTATTCCAACACGAAACACACTACGACACAATACTCAGTTGTAGCATTACAGACACTCAGGCTAACGCAACATTGGCAAGAAAGTTCCTTCTTTATTTTCATAACTGTTTTTCGTTCCTAAATTTTTTAACATTTTAGTTCACCCTTTTTGTTTCCAGTACTGCTTGAAATACAACTACTGTTAAAGAGACTTTTTAAACCGCTTCGCAATTTCTTGAACTTGCCGTGCGCTTACACGCTGTAACTGTTTTCGTTGCGCTATCAAGACAAGTTCTTCTTCTATTTCCGGTACGTCACCTTATTGTTTGTTGTAGTCCTGTAAGCTAGTGGTACTTCAGCACCATTGATGTGGAACCATCGCGGCTTGGTCCAGCTTCTCGTCCATTTTTGCTCTTTTTAAATGTTCGACCCTCTTTCCGTAGGCGTATCACTTGCATAAAAAGCATAATTTCACTTAGTCTTTAATTTTGCCTCAGCAGTCGCTTTCTCTAGATCAAGCTGCTCAATTTGGTAGTTCCCTTTAGCCAGCGTGTCATTGTATAAAACTTTAATAATTAGCATTTTGGTTTTTCGCAACTCCTTAACTTCCTCAGGTATGTTGCGTTTTCCTTAATACACCAAATACATGTCAATACACGTTACTCAACTCAATATTCTCACAAAACATTAACATAGTACACAGTTAATTCTCACAACACATTCTGTCATTAACTGTTTTAATCCAATCTCCTGATTGACTAGTTATGCAGGTTATTTCTTCAATGTTGATTCACTGTTATTTTCACCATTTTCTAAACCAGCCATGTTATGGTCGAAACGACCCATAACAACACTAAGCGAAGATTATCGAGACATACAACTTTTAGTCTTATTTATATAGTAAATCGCTTGAATAGGGGAACCGATCCGAAGAGATTGTGGATCTCCTTATCGCGAATATTAAAGAACAGAATTTAGATATGAAAGCTATGTGAGCGTTGTAACATGTCGAGAAGTGCTGGAATATTACAAAGTATCATACTTTTGTGAGTACCATTTTATTTTATTTGAATATATGTCGCGTCGAATAAAAGCTATAAAACTAAGAATTATGTGCTTCACTGGTTTGTATATTCTTTAGTGTGAACCGTTGAGAAGTAAGTAGTAATCGGGCAATTAATAGGGTCTGTTAACCAGACATAGCTTCTGCGAGAACGGTCCCAGATTCAGTAATG
>JGI24159J19872_10003645_pt1 | contig 19289 bp, 9 predicted proteins | sample Ectturendosymbi4_FD_19872 | JGI IMG/M metagenome (IMG submission 19872) | reverse complement strand
GTTAGGGTTAGCTTAGTGTTTGCTTAGTATTAGGTTAGGGTTACGTTAGTGTTAGCTTAGGGTTAGGTTAGAGTTAGGTTAGCATTAATGCAAACCTAAGGCTAGGTTTTCTTTTTGTGATTACTATGTTTCTACAAAGCCCGCTGCATTCTATACCGCTGCATTCTCCTCGTGCATTACTACTTTACTGTCACGTCACAGGAGATGGTCGAATAAGGTTTCAAATTTAAAGATACATTGATGGTTCTGTAGCCGCTGCCATAAAAAAGTACATCAGAATCAATGTGTCGTGTGTTTGTGGTGATTAACTGATAAGGCAGTGGCTATAGATACACCTATGGATCTTGAAATTTGAAAACTTATTCATACGGCACTTGCAACGTAACAGAAATGCACGACAAAAGTGCAGTAGGCTTGATAAAAACCAACTAAATGTAAAAGATAAACCCTACACCTAACCTTAACCCTAATCCTAACCCTAACTTAACACTAACCCTTGAAGGTAACATGTAAGCCTGAAAAAAATAAAGAAAAAAATGAAAGTCAGCAAGGTGAGAGTCGACCCAAAAACTATTGGCATAGAAGCCGTAACGCATAACCACTAGGCTACGAGACGCACGCCGTTGAATGACAAACTGAGTAATGACTGTTAATTTGAATTTGACTCATGTCAGAGGTCAGGCGTATCGTCCTAATATCCGTAGTCACTTCCGAAATATAATCATGTGGTGAATCATGTGGTAGTCACATTCCTCGCAGTTGACTTTGCATAGCCATAGTCAACTACCCATGCTACCTGTACACTTGCTGCTTTAAACCTCAAAAATAGCAAGTAATAATTTCTTACAACTGACTTGTAAAAAAACAATCATGAGTATCAACCAAAAATCACCTTTGTCATGATGGTTAAAATTTATATCGAAAGTTTTCATCACAACAACAAACACCTTGCACGTTTCCTGTACCAGTATCCTACTGAAAACACCGACCTTTAGCCGTCAAAGTTACCTTACCCTGTAAGTTGCTTTTACCGACGAACTTGCTGGAAGGCTTTTGTTGTTTTCGGGGTGTTTACACACAGCTGAGCGTTCTGCTTCATTACACTTGACTGCATTCAAAACAAAAGGATCTTGCCAAAAATAAATTGTTAAAAATTGTGCGGGTTCTTGAATCAGCGACTCCGTGGTGCATATATTCAATGAATTTTTGAAGTAAATTAAATAATTCAAGGCACTAAACGAGCACCAACTTCTGAAACTACGAAGTTTCAACTTCAGGTAATGCAAGCAAACTATCCTTTAACGCCCACCTACAAGCGACCATAACTTCTGAACGGCATGAGCTAGAAAGCAGAGATGAGCGGACTGTGAAATTTTTCAGTCCGAGTCCAGTCCTGATCCGATAAAATTGAATCCGACCCAATCCTGACTGCAAAAATTTTGAAAATCACTAGTCCGATCTAGTCCTGATCCGCCAATGCAAAACCATGTATTTTGATTTTGCCTCTTGAGGCAAAAGAATTATTGGAGCTATTTTGCCTTTCCCAAAACACGATTGGTTGAAGGCAAAATAGTTCAAGCACTGCTTTTGCCTCATGAGGCAAAACAGACACAGCCTTTTGGCATCCACAAAATTTAACAAGTGTCCATTTGGCATCAGAGGAAAGAGCACTGCTGGATTTATTTTGCCACTAGGAGAATCTGATTGTTTTCGTTGGTCAAGTGACAAGGACGATAGACTTGGATTAGCATAAGGTCCTTGTTACATGACCTAAAATCCTAAACCAAAAAACAAACCTAATCCCAAACCCAAGACTTAAACCTAATATAACCACACTTGAAACCTATAACAAAACCTAAGCCCAAAACTTAAGCCTAATAAAACCAAACCTGAAACCTATACCCAAAATCGAAGCCCAAAACCTGAACCCAAAACTTAAACCTAAACCCAAAATTCAAACCAAACACAAAAAGTTGAACCTAAAACCTACTGTGGCATTTCGATTTGCTTTTTAGAACAGTTCCACGGGAGCACTGGTTTATTTCATAGGAAGATGTCCTAGGCACGCCCAAATTTACAGTTAAAAAACTTGGACCCGCCCTTTATCGTTCGACTTTGCGCTCAGTATTAACACTAGACAAAATTGTATCCACTCATGGTTTTTTTAGGCAACTTTAAGCACTGCGCAATTGCTCTCACATCTGTCAGAAACTATTTCGAAACAACAGGGGTTAATGCGAGTATCATGGATTAAAACACGTGACAAACGTCACTGCAAGCAACAGGGTTTAACAAGAGTTCAATTCTTTCATGAAGGAGAGAGTAACCCATAGTAGCCTATCCCAAAACATCATGGTTGAAATAAGCGACTAGGATATAAATCTCTTTTCGGGAGTCTAGTCCATTGGTACGCCCACTTGGTCTAAGCCAGCTTGGTACGCCCACTGCTGGTTTTGGTGTTAAGTTTGGTACACCCACTGCTTAACTTGCTGCTTCACCGGCGGTGGCCAAATGAAGAGTGGCTGAACCTGGCGACTGCGCAAGTATTTATCATTTTTGTCACGTATTTTCATTGGCTTAGCTCGTAACTCAAATATTGATACTTTCGAGTCCTCATTGACTAATCCAAACCGTCACACTCGCTTTCAGCGAATCACGTTAGAGGACGGCTTCACGGTGTCACCGGAGGCTCCGCCCACCGTTCTTGCCGTAATCCAGATTTGTTTTNCAATGTCTTTCGTTAGTNCCTGCTTTTATCCGTTCAAATCGGGAATATCATTTACAATTTTATACGGATTGTTAATGTAAATAGTTTCTNTAATGTTTTGGGTTACTCTCTTCTTAGTTGTGACTTGCGATTACATGCGGAGTATAAATACACAATGGTTCAAATAAATACACCTTGCAATGTATTTGTGGACGGAAAGTTTCTAGTGGTCGCTTTGTTCCAGCTTCATTCTTTTAGAATTCAATCCATCTTGTGGTGTGACTTTAGTGTTCCAGTATTCTTCCCAATCGTTACTATGAAAACATCGACAAGCTTCTAGGTCGCTTTCCTGATTTGTTTTTGAAGTAGTTGAAGTCTTCCTTTATTTGTATTTCAGAATCGCAAGACGTTTCATGTTGAGGATGCAACNCAAACTCAACATTCCTTCCCACTCTACGAAATTGAAGATATCGGGTGTCTTGGTAAAAGTGGGATGAAGGGAGTCGAAAGATTTTCATGAAAGAAGACATTGTTTCACAGATCACTTCCCAAAGTGTATTCCTCGTGTAAAAACGATAATGGTGTAATTCTCCTCCATATACGAAGGACGAATCAGATCGAAATTCTTGATCGAGTTATCTTCCGAAATCGCTTAGATGCTATGTGTGGCGGCCTGGAGATGGCGCCACATGAAAATAAATAGTCACCGCTAGATGGTGCCCATGAGTAACAACTCACTGTGATAGTCGCCACAAGTGAATTATCGTAGTTCACTTATCCCTATATAATGATAGCGCAAGCTAGTAGTAGTAGAATGAAGTCAGTGATGGATCTCTATTGCTGCTGGTTGTTTTCCTGTTAGTGAATGCCCCGAATTGCCATCTTTCTCTTGTGCTTGCCTCATTAGTTCAAGGCAATGCAGTCAACTGCAACATATGTTCCTGTTAGCGACGTGTAAAATTGTTCCCGTAATATTGTTGTCTTCCGAGATACTTTCATCCGTGAAATAGAGGAAACTGATAAAAGACTATAAATTTCGAGATGATTTTGCAAGAAACTTCTTTTATTGATGAGACTCTCAACCCATTTTACTGAAGGATGTTACCTTGCGAATAAAATTTTTATACCATTTGTGTCTTGAATGCAAAAGTAAAGCTTTATGGAAAATTCCCAAACTACAAACTAGATGCAACGGCATCCGTAGGTTTTTCTTTTGGCTGCCTCATTAGAGATGTAAAACAACACGTCTTTGCCAAAAACGACAGTCAATGTTGTTTGACTGATTAATTTATACGGTTGGGAAGTTCTATGATACCATGAAAATAAGCACATTTTGGTCATCAATTCTTTTGATCTATCCGACTAAAAGATGACAAAGAGAACTTATGAAAATAAATTTTTGTTGAACTTCCTTTTCGTCAAGCAATCTCGCCCATCTAGGGTGTTTTCCACACTTAATGTTGATAAAGATTCAACGTTGTAAATAAGTTTGTATCTCATCTTTCAAGTTTGTTTCCACATTTCAGTGAATCAGTTTGTTTCAAAATTAGTTATCTTTAAGAGTTTGGATTTTCATACCAGATATAACCTTTTTTCTCAGCACTTTTCGACATTTATTTTGAATGCTGGGTCACTCTGGGTATGGTCACTGGTGAACGGAACTACGTATTTCAAAACACATTTGGAATGTATAAAGCCAGATGTTATCATAAAAGATAGCATCACGAAGTCTTTTTAGACTAACGTCTCCGATCCAAGTTTTTCTGATAGAGATAAATGTCAATGAATATAACTTGCTGATAATTTCTGATTTATAAAATCTCAAGAGAAGATTACCTATAGTATTTTTCATCGTGACTTTGTATAAGGAATTCAACAAATTTCAATTTGGGACAGTCATTAACGGCATCAAAACTTTAGCCAAAGGTATGTTACCTAATGTCTCAGAGAACATATTTTTCTTATTTTCATAAAGTCAATTTGCATGGCAATTTGGAGTTCTGACGCATTGATATTAGAGAAATTTATCTGTAATTAGGAATAATTTCAAGGCTGCTTCCAATCTTGGTTGCGTCAATCAATTTACAAAATGTTATCGTTAATTCCATCACTATTGTCATGGAAGTAGATACCAATGAGAATCAATCTTTGTTACAAGTATTTACATTTTTACTATGAAAACAAGGGTAAAACAACGCTTTGAATTCAAAATCAACATGAAAAGACTTCATAAGTTCGAGATGAGTGGGGATGGATTAGCTCGTTTCCTATAACATTAGATACTAGGACCACATGAGGGTCGTTTTTGGTGCTTGTAAGATTATGTCCACACTTATTTGACGTGAAATTAGATTTTTTCCTATTGCGACAATATTTAGCAATGTGACCGGTTTTGTTGCAATTATAGCATCGAATTTGAGAAAGATCTTGGGCCGTGAGGATCCTTTCAAGAGGATTCCAAGATATACGCTCAGCCAAGGCGTCGGTCACTGCAATTAACAATTAATTGCAAAAAATTTGCATTTCGTTCAAGAGGTTTGGGACTGACTTTGGAATGTAAAATATTTCAAAGATCGCTTATAAGTGAGCAGAGATAAAGAAATTCTCGCTGCAAATTTTGTATGTTTTCGAAATTCTGTCATTGTTTTCTTTCCAAAATTTTGCAAATACTTGTTCAGGATTACAATTCTCTCGACTTTTTTATCGTTACTTACCTTCGGTGATGTTTTACCTTGAGTTTTTGGGACTTTTTCTATCAAAGAACTTTGTAGGGAGTTTTCCAGATTTACAATATTCACATCCGTTAGTGGGAAATCCTGTCAATCATGTATATTGTCTTGACTTACGGTAATGATTTCATTCAATTCTTCTGATGGACCATACGGTTGTTCACCTGAGGGGTTCTTTACTTCTGAGATTAAACATTCTGTAGGTTCTGCAAGGGATCATTATATTGTTTTTCCTTGCTAAAACATTTCATATTGTTTAAACTACTTGGTCTTGTATCATCCTGGGCATTTTTGGTTTTCAGCCTTCTTTTCAGCAGTTATCACGGTTTGAACGTCAAAACGTACTGTCGGTGTTATAGAGGTGGTTTCTTTTCCATAAACGGAGAATGTATCAGAATCATTCGATAATGTACAATTAGAGATTAATCTCTCCAATCCGTATACTCTATACATTGCTATTGTATTTCTGCAACAATAAACAATTTCATAAAATAACAACAGCACCGTAACATTTTGCTGGATTACAGGGTACTATCAGAGTAATCACTCGTAATTATTATGTATTGGCTTGAATGACAAATTTAACATAATATAGACTGTTAGAGAGGAGTTGTTCAAAAATCTTTACATGGACAATCTTTTGTTAGATGTCCTGCCTGTCTGCAATAGTAACACCATAGATAAAGTTCGTGAAAAATGACTCTGTTTTAGTGGATAATATAAAAATGTATAAAAGGTTTCTCTTTCCAAAATCAAAACACTGTTTTAGGTAAATCAATATAAATGATGCCCCTCCTTCCGATCATTTGGTAAGATCTAAAATTATTACCTTAAGATTTTTCATAACTGCCTGGATATGGCGGTTACTAGTCTGATGTATAAGACATTATAAATGCATCAATAAATTCGCTGTGCTTCTGCAAGTCTGCTGTTGGGTCGAAAATGTGTTGAATTTAAGTAGTTTTCACCGACATTTCAGTACATACTTAGATGACGTCAGGCTAGAAACAACCATCTTCGCTTAATCCGGATCTTCGCCTAAACCGGATAAAATCATCGGTCAAACCGAATCCGGATTAAGCGAGGTTTACTGTAAATACCATTTCCAGCTCATCTTGAACATTATATAATCAAGGTTTGATGAGATCATAAAATTAGTTAAGTCTTGCAGCACAAAGACGTAATGCATTGTCGGGCATTGTCAGCACTGTAAGCTGTCAAGACTAGTTAGGAATATGAGGAAGATTTTATTTTGTAATGAAAAGCTTAATACTATCACTTCCTTCGTTTTTCGAAACTTTTATTCATGGAACACAATCAAAAACAGATCTGTAAAACTGTCATCAGCAGGAAAAGAACAAAGTTTGATAACAAATGGCTGAATTTGAAATTTCCATACTTTTTCAATACTTTGTGTGTATCTTGGCAAACTCCAATACTTTTTCAAGGTCTTGAAAACTGATTTCACAATTCCATACTTTATCAATCCCATGTGAGAACCCTGATGCTTAAGATTAAAAAACGGTATTTGTGACGTTTTCAGCCTCATGCTCGGCGTTAATGGGCGGGTGTAATGAAATGACTCCCCATCAATGCATCATTCTCTGGGAAAGTAGCCACGGGGTCCTCGGGACAGAGCAAGCGGAAATGCACAACATAACTGAAATTATGTCGCATGGCCGAAATCGCATTCAGCTAATATTTCGCCAAAACAAAAAAATTGCGATAGCAACAACACCAAGCACTGACTACAAACAATCAATAGCAATGGAAAAAGTATCAATCAATAATCATCAATTCAATGGTGAAATAATAGTTTCTGAAAACAAAACCGCATTGCTCCTTCACGTTGCCAACAGACAATTTGTTTTATGAAAGAACGAATATTTGCGCGAACGGACAGACTTGCGTAATGTAAGTGCGTTCGGCGGACAAGCCACTGCGGACAGGTGGAAAACGAACAAAGGAAAGGTGAGAAGTGTGGCGATGCAAACGCACCCTGCGAATGATCGACACGCTCCAGTGACCACACATCTACTTGATCCTCGCGTTGTCCGACGTATGACGCGCAGTGCGTCAAACGCAACACTAACATTGATTTATGGTGTCATAATGGCGTCTGCGCTGTCGGTCTGGACAAACGAACGTCAATGTCAATACTTGAAACATGATATTGCCGCTATCAAGTGTGAGAGGGAACGCACATCGCCGTGAAGAAGAAAACAAAACCAAATGCAGTAGCGCAAGATGCAAGTGTTTGCTTTGACCAGTAACTTACCTTTCAGAAACCTGAATACCAAAAACGGATTCTTGGAAAACAGACAGATGAATACAAGCAATTAACTTTCAATATCTCACAACACAACGACCTGGCTTTTCACGGACCAGTTCAACGGGATGGAACCTCAAAAGGTCCTGGACCGTGCAGCCCTCCACTCCCACGACTGTTCGCAGCGCTGCTAACTTCACATTGGCTGTTCGACGCGTAACGCGCTCAAGCGCCGGTGGCCAACCTGAGCGAAACCAGAAGTCGTGATTCATGCTTCACTGCTACCGACGCAGGAGAAACCACGTCGCGCCAGAGGTGGTTACAGGTCATCTTTTCTCCTCCTGTTCTTCTTCACCCCCAGACAAGCCAGCAATTTCATCCTCATCTCCACCCAAAGCCTTCCAGAAAGCGACCACCACTTTCTCAGCGTGCTCTTTTCGCCGCTCTGGGGGGAGGGACTTGGCGGTTTCTGCGAAGTAAACGTGATCAGGCAGAGATGAAAGGTTGTCGTAAGTTCAGTTTTCAGAAAAAATCTACCGCCATTCGACAAAAAAACGAAGGTGAAGTTTAAATCACATTTACGATTCAAGCTCGAAATAGTTTTGCTTAAGATATAAAACAGAACATTGCGCATTGAAAGCAAAGTTGCCGCAGTGTATCCGGACGAATTCGCTTCAAGTCCTTAATAACTTTTCAGAGCTTATCAAAGATGAAGCAAATCATGAAATTTGAGTGAGACTTGTTCTCGTAATCTATATTTGTTTAACACTAGAATGTAAACATCCGCGTACCCTTAAAAACGCGCATTTTTTGAAAAAGAGCTTCAAAATCCTCTTCCTCATCGTCGTTATTGCTCCCTAGCATCGCATCAATCTTAGCTTCGATTTCATCGGACAAATCGCTTGTGGATGATCGTTCATCTTTGGCTTCGTCCTACAAAAAATACAACTCATTTCATGCGTTTGACAAGCTAATTCCGAGTTTTTATGACAAGTTTCCACAAAAATATCTAACAGTTAAGCAAGTAAAATATCACAGAATGCGCGTACAGTATCAATCCAGGGAACTTCAGCCGATCGCTTGCAAGGAACTTCAGGCGATCGCTCGTAAGCCACAAGTTTTCATTGAGACGCTATTGCATTTTCTACACATGGACTAACTTCGAGATCAGTGAAAATACGATCAGAATAAAAACGTCTCGCATTTTGATCAATAAACTGAAGCCCTTTGTGAATATCAGGGATAGATATTTTGTGAATATCGTCAAAAAATGTAAAGGCGCCAGAAGCACTTCATACCGTAAAAGAAATGGACATTTGGAACTTGCAACAAACATAAGATCCGTACTAAGAATGTGTTGAAACGTACGTCCTGATAGCGTAGTCCACGACCTATTTTTGACTCAAAAAATAGTACGAGACTTTTCCAAACTCACGTCCAAACATGGTTCTGATTCTTCACATACTGCATGATGAAGTTAATCCAAGCCTCTTAAAAATAACCAACGAAAAAATATCGAAGTTTTCAGAATAAGATCATCGGCAAGCGTTTCTTAATTAGACGTATCTCACTCCAACAGGAAGGTTTTCGTTGTCAAAAAAAATCGCAAGTTCGCGATGGCATCTGGAATTCGCTGGTCATCAGTGACGAGCCTGCGCTTTCTGTGACTGGCCCAACACGGAAAAACTAAGCTTTCAAGGCTTTTGGATTCAGCTTTCGTGCAATAGAACTGCGGTGGAGCCGAGAACGGCAGCAACGAGCCTTCGGTTCAGTTATCGAGCGAACAGGTAAATAAGCAAGGATGTCTCTGTCCGAAAGCTAAATCAACAGAATTTTGCAGTGACAAAGCCATGACCAGGCTTGACACTTTCGGGCAACGCTGAATCTCAAAACCACGACCTACTGGTTTGACGACCAAACGCAGTGCGCGGAATTTTGCAGTACACGCTTTGACGCTGCGTCGCATCAAAATTGGGCAGGTGGGAATAAGGCAAAATAGTTTCGGGTCAATTTAATGTAGGTTTGTTGTCAAGACGGAAACCCGGCAAGTTCATGGTTTTTCAACCAAAGCCAGGTCTTATCCTTCACTCAAAACATCGAATTCAAGACCAAGACCAGGGTTGCAGAGTCGGAGGTATTTGGGTGGAGCCGGAGTCGGATTTTTATCCGACTCCGACAGTCCACTTGAATAATTTTTTACATCGCACTGCTAAGTTAGGAATCTCGTGACGTTGAAATGATACAATTTCTACTGAAACTTTTATTGAAACAGAGAATTCTTGCTCTGTACCACGATTTCCATTGAGTGTCAGTTTCTACAAAATTGTTGACAGCCAAACTTCATTCACGTTAAGTTGAGGTGTCGGAGAATTTTGAAAGCTAGGATTCGGAACCGAACATTTTACTTCCGACTCCGCAACCCTGACCAATACCACGCTAATAACACAAGTTCGTCACTATCGACCAGTCCAACACTTCTGCGCCCGTACTTGGCTTGCAGATAGTACTCAAACAACAAGAGTGCAGATAGTACTCAAACAACAAGAGTGCAGATAGTACTCAAACAACAAGAGTGAGGGGCTGGGACCAGCGAAACTGTTGAACGTTTGTTTTTGTGAAATGCACACCGTGATCTACAATTAGGGCGGTGAAAGAAAACACTCAGATTAGAAATTTCAGCTTGACCTACAACGAAAGGTCGAATGTCAAATATGTTTCGAACATAATTTCGAATATTCAGAAACAGTGAGAATCAAGGATGCTAAGCCATGTTTTGTCACAAGGGTTAAACATTGACCAGGAAGAAATTAATGTCGGAACTGTCTTTTGAAAAATTGCACAGAGCACATTTGGCGATGGTAATGTTGCGACTGTTGCTAAACAAGTAAATGTTTCTAAAATCTTTGACAATTTCAGGAGTATATTACTCCGTCGCCTACAGAGAAGAGACCCATCTCGGATGCAAAAATACTCAATTGCCACCAGACACAGAAATAGGTATTAGAGCAGTGGTTTACCGCGCTGAAAAACTGTACACAGTGATACCTTATCTTTAGCAGGTATCTTCGTCTCCTTTGAATCTCCAGCCCTCAGCTTCATATGAGGCCACATATGCGCATTCAAGGCATTTCTTATACGAACGATTCCGTAATCTTCATCTGGTAAAACAACATTTACCGACATGCAATCGCGAGGTGTACCGATATAAACGCAAGGAGCGCATCAGGTCGTGTTTGGGCGCAGCGGTAAAAGCAACAGGCCGAGAAATGCAAGAAAACTATAGCTGAGGAAAGTCAGGATGAAACAACAAATAAAATTAACAAGCAACATTTTTTCAGGGGCGTAAACGCAAACAAAAGCTCATTTATGCTTCACTCTTTTTCAACGAAAATTAAAGGGTTGGTGCGAATTGAACAACACATGCCCATTACGTGACACTGCTCAAGTGCGAAATGTGGTGCAAGTACCTTCATCATAGTCGTCGAGAATGGGATCTGCTTCCACTAACTCGAAGTCGTTATCAAGACACCAGAGCTGAGCGGTCTCGCGGCTGATGTAGTCGGAGCATGAAGTAGTCGACGAACACCTGAACACAATGGGCATAATTGTGAGGGAGAGGTGTGTTATTCTCGTATGTGTTCAATAAAACTGCCCAGGATCGTTCAAGGGTTAGCTACCAACCCTGACTAATGACAGACATTAGGCACAATAAGCAGCACAGATAGAAACAAATCTTAAATACCCTTACCGTTCGCACAGTGCAATCTTAATGGCTGGGCTCCACACATCAAAATACGATAGCCACCCTTCGACCTTTTCCAAACCGCAGGAATTCTGCAAAAAGTTTCATTACGAAATTGACTCATCTCCAATTTCAACAGAAAAAATAACGCAGTGTTGCTGATATCTTAATTGGATTTCAGTCAATTTTACCCGAATCTCTATGGCTTCGCGCAGGGTTTTTTAACCTGTGGGCATTGGTCCACGGCCATGTACTATTGCAGTTGAGTACGTTTTGCAAGATGACTCTCGAAAACGAAATCTACAAGCAGGCTTAATGTGAAAGATGACTTAATCTGTGCATCATCATGTACTGCGTCTCGAATATATTTTCAATTTTTCTCTATGCATGTGCAATAGTCGTCGCATTGGAGAAGTTGTATAGTCGGTGGGCCATGGACACTCTGTTTGTTTATTGATTGGGCCACATGCTTGTGTTGCGATCGGAAATCCCGAGCGGCATATGCGCAAAGCTTCGCACCGTGGCAGCAAGTAACAATAGAGATCACCCTACGAGATCACTCTATTATTACTTGTTCGCGCCACACACATATTTTTGTTATTCGCGCACATCCCGTTCGTGGTGAATCACACAATCAACCCATCGCCACCGGAGAGGTTGCAACACTTGAAAAGGTTGAGAACCCCTGGCTGAGCGGAACTAGTTGATGCAAAAGCACAAAACAATCGTGGCGTGATTTAGCGGTTCTAGCTAACTTTTTCGAGATTATTTAATATTTCCCAAGTTTCAACCAACACAACTTAGGCAAGCTAGTCGTTTGTAGTCTTTTTTAAATGAAAATCGGTGTGATGCATGTTGGTCTAAGTACTAGACAGTTGCATCCAAAAACTGTTTTTATTTATGCGATGTAATAAACAAGCCAACTTCACACACGCTTCGTCTGGCCGCGTTGCTAACCCACTGTAGCAACCAGAGCTGCGGAGCTCTTGTAAAAAGGGGTTGGCTCTGGCTCCAGCTCCGGAGCTGTGTTTTTTCATAACATGGCTTCGGCTCTGCTCTGGCTGTGCTTTGTTAACACACTTCAATAATTTCGGTATACCTAGGGTCCATCTTGTGTCATGTGAGCGTGTTATTCCAACATATTTTGAACTAATACTGCTACCGCTACCAGGCCTGGGCAGTCGGAAGGAGTTTGGTTTAGAGTAGGAGTGTCGGTAAATATCCTTTTAAAAAATATCCGACTTCGGGCTGATCTTCTGTTCGCCAATTGTGACTGTTTGTGCTACGAAAAAGTCCGTAAGCGTCACACTTTGCGTTTTTGCACAAGAACTTAGTCTCACAAAATGCGCAAATATGCGCTGCGGTGGTGTTGACTGACTTGTTCACACTACATTTTGCAGTAATTCTAGAGTCTGATGTGACTAGAACAAGTCCCTACATGAAACAAAAACGTTATAATGAAAATCAAGGCGAATGAAAACGATACAAACGACATATTACAAACGTGTCCATAACTCCTGTTATCATCATCAGTGAATTTGCAAATGCACGCATGAAATAAAAACGCGTTGTGACCTTACTTCCTTCTAGAACAGACCCCCGGATTTCGCCGCGGTGACCCATTTCGATCAAATTAATTTGTCTCGCAGCATGAGCGAGCAATGGCAACTGTCAGTACGCGAATGATAAATCTGATTTTTGGTCCTCGGTTATGTTCCTGCTTCTAAAGCGTTGCAGGTTTTGATACAAATAGTTGCCAGTAACACAGTTACTTATTTTCGTCCTCTGCACCAGCGTGGTCCAACTACAGGCCGGCGGGCCACATGTGGCGCGCGGACAGAATTTTTATGGTCCGCGAGCTTTCTCACTATTGATTGTTGTGTGGATATAAGAGTAGGTAATTTTCATTAGAACACGCATAACATCTTTTAATAATAATAATGTACAATATTACCGGCGTTAGTGTAGACCAGGGTGTCCAAACTACGGTCCGCGGGCCAAATCCGGCCCGCCAAGACATTTCATCCGGCTCACGAAGACATTTTGTCAATAATGAAAAATAATGCATTTACAAAAAATTATTGATTTCGTAGAATGTAACATATCCCGAAACAATCCTATTACGTAAGATGTCCAATCCTCGAACTATACAAATACAAACAAAGTGGCTGACAAAATGTTGTGCAGTGGCTCTCTGACAAATATGTTCGGAGACCCTTGGGCTGGATCGTAGAGAGTTTCTAGAAAATAATCACCATAAATAGGTTTCCCAAACTGACGCATTTTGTAATAAAAATAATGCACTCGGCGTTTAGAAGCACATAAATATGATATATGTGCGAGAGTGGGCTACATTTTCTACTATGAAGCAAGTCAAATCCAAAACATCAATCGAATGTCAGGCGAAGCACTGTCAATAGTCTCCGACTTGATACCACTAACATATTGGTATTGATATACAGTGGCGTAGCCAGCCCAAAAATTCTGGGGGGAAACGTTTGGTTTTAGGCGAATAACACTATTTTGTTTGGAAAAAACCCTCTCAAAGCACAAAATGACCATATTTTCTAAAAATTCGGTGGGGGCCATGGCCCATTTTGCCCCCACCCCCTGGCTGCGCCTATGTTGATATAGGAACGATAGTGTCAGAGAAGCCTTAACCACAAGCATTGCATTGGTTTGTACTAATTTTTTATTGCTATTGTGTAATAATTTCAATGACACACTGACTTCACTCACCTATTTTCCTTTTTCTATCTTGTCAATCTGTTTTTTATACATCATTTTATGACAAGTGTCCCGCGAGTTGGCCACGTTTTAGTAAATTGGCCCGTTGATCAAAAGTAGTTTGACTATACTTCTCTACACAACAGCAGCGCGGCAGAAATCAGTGAATAACAAAGTACGCGTGACGAAAGGAGTTGGAATAGACTCGTAATTGCTTGACGAAACAGCGGTAAACAGCAGAAGGGTTAAGTTTGGAGTTGGTAGGCTCAATTACTTGAGCTTTTTGTTACGGCGGTTACAGAATATTCAAATAACTTCACTTGAAAAGCCATTTGAGACGGTATCATCATGAATGCCTAGTGCGTTTTGCGACAGTGTCGCGTAGCCGATGTTTGGGGACTGCAGACCGGGAGAATGCACTTTTCCATTTTTCTTGTTTATTCAAAATCCTGGACACACACCGATATCAATAATATCGGTTACAAATCTCACAGGGGATCTGCTTTAACCAATTATTATCGGCGTTCGGCAATGACTTTAATTGTGGCTATTTTAGACTAACAGCTAGTCAGGTACTACTGACCTGCGTAAACAATCTCGGTGCAATTCTCAAGTGCGAGACAGGGTTGCCAACCTGTTTTCACCAAAAAAGCCAGACCTTGTCCCAAAAAAAGCCATAGCAGTTAAGGCATATACACATAAAACATGCATAACCAAACACAAAATAGACATTAAAACTAGTCAGAAACACCGATATAATGTAATTCCACTATTTGGCAACATTTTATTTCCCCGTAATTACGCTGTCGTACATTTGTTTCTTATCAATAAAATTGATCATTTTTTGGGCAACGGTAAATTTTTCTTTATTCTGTGCACACTGCAGGGTTCTAGACTCTTTTCAGAAGAGATTTGTAATGAATATGCAGCTTAGACAAGGTTTTTCCAGAGCCAAGCGTTTCCGACTGAAAAAAAGCCAGATTTTGTCTGGCTTTTTTTGATCTCCAAAAAAAGCCAAAGGTGTTCAAAAAAAGCCAGAATTTCAAAATCTGCCTTCAAAAAAGCCAAATTGGCAACCCTGGCGCGAGATCGGCACGCGGCCAAGCGTGTCGACTAGCCACTTGTATACATCACTGAGCGCTATTGTTTAGTCATAATTCATAATTGACGATAGTAAGGTGCTGTAAGACGTGAGCCAGTTCAGAGAGCCTTGTTTTTTAGCGCGCTTAGCAAATAGTGTTGGATGATGCATCTCAGAAAGGGTCCGCAGCCGGAGCTGCAAATTAACCACCAGCTCCGGCTCCAGCTAAATTTTAAAAACAGCTCCGGCTCCACCTGAAATGACCGGCTCCGGGCTCCGCAGCCCTGGTAACAGCCAACACGCTCATAACTAATATACAAAGTTAGAAATAAATCTTCAGATACGCATCTATTCCCTGCGGTACAGCACAAATCCCAACGCGATTACGCTTTTGCAAAATAAAGTGTTCCATCTATAAAGGCTCATCAGTGGCGCACGCAGACAGTGATCAACGACGCTAAAGGAAAAAAATGCTTCAAGCATCAGAACCAATAAATTCGAGTGCAGTGTAAGCCGTTATGAACGTTGGCCGAGTAACACCGGGTTATTTAGTTGCCAAACGTGACATAACATAACCTTTCGATTGCAAAACACAATAGGAAAAAAAGGCAAATTCAGGCTGCAGGCATACAACATTGTAATAGATTGTGCCTCTTCAGAGTATCATTATAAATAGATTTTGACTCTCAGAGCAATATCATAAAACTGTAGAGTAGGGGTCTCGAATACGCAGCCGGCGATGCTCTTTGGAGATTTTCAAATAGTTAACGTTTACGNTATTCGCCGGTGTTTAAACATGTTCGACCAGCAGGTGAACAAGTTCCTTTCAAACGAATAGAGATGCCTAGAAANGATTTGCATATAACTAATGATACCTTTTACAAAAAATAAGAGGTAAAAGCTGTTTCTAGCAAGGTGCAGATACCGCTATTGTTGCGTCAGCGTCATAATGCGTCCCTCGCGTCANTTTATAAGTCCTCATTTGGCCCTCGGAACAATTTGAGTTTGAGACCCCTGCTGTANAGTTTGACTATAGAACAGCATTGTAATAGATTTTGACTCTTTGAGGGCAACATTACAATAGATGGTCGGAAGTATCGGGTTAAGACGTTTCATGAGCTTTTGACATGAAGCAATCCGAAAAATAACGATGGGAAGATTTACATTTAGATCGTCGATGCTGCTAATCGTAGACATGTACAATCAGGAAAACATCAATAAAAAGAAATAGCAATAGTCTGAAATGGAACACTGTTACGCAGCATGTGGTACAACAGAACAAATCGCAGACACCGGTTTTTCAGTTACAATTCCGTCTGACCACAACGCTCCAATACAAAGGTTTAATCATTCGACAGCAGAAAGATACTCTGGCTTACTCTTCTGCTAACGTTCACAATTAATTAATTAGCATCGCTGATAAATGACAACAGCAATCTGTGGTAAGTCCATAGACCAGATATGTCCAACCCGCGGCCCGCGTGCGATCCAGTCGAAGGTTTCGTGCGGAAAGTTGACGTCTATGCTGTAGTACAAGTAGCCTGCATACTGACAACCTGTCCTTAGACAATCTTAAATTTCACATTTTGATGCAAGTGGTCCTGAGAGTCACTTCATCACGTCTGTATTGAGTGCTGGGATATTTTCATATGTCAACTGACACCTTGGTGCAAGACTTTTTACTAGTTTCCTGATTGCTACCATTGTTCCATTAGCACTAAAATTGCCCATGAAATTACACTTACAGAGTGTTAAAGGTGCTAAACAGTCATTACCGTTGTAGTTATGATTCGAACGCTTTCAGTGCGTTAGCTTAAACTAAATTTATTTAACTAAGATCAAAGTAAGTTATTAAATGTGTGGTCATGATTAAGATAGGGCGATACTTTTTGGCTCAGGAAGCAATTTCGGTTGGACATAACTGCGCTAGACACAACTAAATTGTCTTCCTTTAATAAAGCGGCCTGGTGAATGGCCTGTCAGTGGAATTATTTTTAAATACCATTGCTTTTGAGGATGAGAATGCTTTATTTTGTAGCGAAATGTTTAATTTTGCAATTGCGCTATATAGAAGTACAAACTGCAGTGAGTGTATCTGCCTGCCTGTTATGTATATGACTTATGACCATTCAGGCTGCAAAAATGTGTTTTAACAAGGGACGGAAAAATGCACAATGTAGGCTTGTTTAATGCAACGTAAAATATAAAAATTTTTTTAAGCAAATAGGTCTGTTGCGTAGATCTGAGGACATTAGACTGGTTTTCATTTAAAAAAGACCACAAAATGTTAGTTTGCTCAAAGCAAATTGGTTAAAACTTGAGAAACATCAAAACAACTCGACAAAATGAGCAGAAATGCCAAATCAGCGTAATTGTTAAATATTATATATAGACTAGACGGGCAGGTCCAGTTTGTTTAAAAATGGGCAGTATTACTTTCCTTGACCACTGAGCTGCAAATAACAAGATAATACTTAATTGAGATAGCTTGCACAACAAAATAGATACTCAGCATCCAGGTTTCTTTTTTCGCTGAGACATTTCAGTCATTTGTCCCATAACAGTGATGAAACTTGATATCACTAGCCTACTTTTTCAGACATTACGACTGAATTGACATAGTTTTTCAGTCGTTTCAAAAAAGTTTGATCTGTGACTGAAAAAATAAACCCAGATCAGCACCACAACATTAGCAGTAACAAAACCAGTTCTCAATACTAATGTTCCAAAGCAGGAAAAGTGGCAACACGAAGAGACATGTGTTAGTGATGATTTTTCCAACATGCAGCAAGTACATTACATTTAGTAGATTACCGTACTACAGGTGTGGGAAAACACTTTCTATGGAGGGCCACATTGAAAACTTTGTCACTACTGGGGGCTGCATATATTGTATTTGTCTACTTTAGTTGCAACTTACATTTCTAAATTAATGATTATATTATTATGAACTTGTGTTTCATATTACATTGACACTGTAGTAAACATAGACGGAATAAAATCTTGAGAATTGTTATCTAGTTGACAAAAGTACCTTAACATAGACTCATTGCGTACTACGTAAATGTGGCTGCCCTGAGTGCCACACAAAATGTCCTCGCAGGGATAGTTTGCCCACCCCTGCCTGTACCACAAAAGATTACTTATGTACCCAAACACATTTTGTAAGAACAAAATGTTTCATAAATGGGATTACTTTCAGAATCAGTAGTGTCTGACCAGAATGAGAGCAAAATTGCCTAAAAAGTAAGTGGTAAAACCACCACAGTAGTACTAAAAATCTTACGTAGCTTGCATTGCACTAAAAATGAAAAATTTGGTGAAAAAGGGGTTTGGGGAAAACTCATGTTATAAGTGCTCTCACCACTAATCAGAACCAAAAAAGAACAGCACTCAGAAACATTACATACCAAATATAAATATGTTTAACACTTTGAGAACCGGCGTATGATATATTCGTACTTTGATTTCGGCCTAAAAAACAGCAGTTTTCGGTTGCCTTACCAACACCCTAGCTCCTCCGCTGATTGCGCTACAGAGCTGTTCAAGGGCTCAAACTGATCGGCCAGTCTAGTAGATTGCACTCGGAAAAAAATTTTTTGCTTGGGGCGTGCGTTTTTTTGTGACTAACGTCATAAGTGAAGTAGTTTTGGGGTCATTTTGGCTCATGTTGCCTGGCCTAGGGCCCAACCGCTAGGCCAAACTGTTTCGCTGAAGTTTTCATTGGAAACTAGGCTCGAGTCTGAGTCTTTTGAGCCTTCGATCGATTTTCTAGCGTTTCTGGTTCAAAAGTTATGATCTAAAATAAACAAATTAATTAACCCCTTAATGTCCGCACTTGTTGAAAAAATTATTTCTACTCAAAATTATAATCAAATATGAGCCTAAAAACTACATTGTGTGTTATTTTCCTATTTTAAGCTTTATTGGGGGGGAATGGATTCATGTGCCGAATTGGGGACACTGGTCATTTGGGCCAGTTTGCATGGAATTTTGAGTTTTTAAAAAATATAAGTATATTTTTGTTTTTTGTC
>JGI24159J19872_10003644_pt1 | contig 19291 bp, 14 predicted proteins | sample Ectturendosymbi4_FD_19872 | JGI IMG/M metagenome (IMG submission 19872) | reverse complement strand
GATTCACCGTTGGTGTTGGACTCCGACAATGTTGTGTGCTGTCACCACTCCTCTTCGTAGTCTATATCAGGATTCTCCACACTGCGGCCCGCGGGCCAAATCCGCCCTGCGAAGCCATTTCACCCGGACGCAAAATACATTTTGCCAATAATGAAAAATAATGTATTTACGAAAAATGTGTTGTTTTGGTAGATGGAACCTATGCCAAAAATACACATTATGCAAGAGTCCGTAGGCCTACCTCGAACAGTCGTGCGATAGCTTATGTGGTCCTCTCCCAAAAACTTTGGAGAGCCCTGGTGTTTTTGAATTGGATGATAGACAGTCACAGGCGCGTCGTTATGGGTGTCACTGTTGGGAACTGCAGGATTAACCAATAGCTTTTTGCGGAAGAATTGGTACTGCATGCATGGATGGATCTTCTCAACAGGGCTTTCAGCAGACATTAGGTCGATTTTCTGCTGCATGCGACCAAGCAGGAACGAAAATCAGCACTAAAAAGATCGTTGTATTTTGTCTCTCAAGACACCGAAGGCAGTGTTTTCTGCAAGTGAGCGAAAATACACTGCAGCAGGTGGAGACGTTCAAGTACCTTGGCGTGGTATGCACTCGTGACGAAAATACGAACAAAGGGTTTGATACACGGATTAGTGAAGCAAGCGCAGTTCTGCGTGAGCTTTATCGCTCTGTGGCGACAAAACGGGAGCTTTCAAACACCGCAAAGCTTTCAGTTTTTAAATCGGTCTTTCTTCCGAGCCTCACCTGTCGTCATGAATCTTAGGTGACAAATGAAAAAATACTGTCAAAAGAACAAACGGCAGAGATGGAAAGTTTGCGAAGAGTTCCCGGTGTGACACTTCGTGACGAAGAGCACAGGTCTGGAATGCGTAAAAGCCAGGATGTCAAGCTACTTTCCAAATTGACAGATCCCAGCTATGTTAGTTGGGCCATGTATCCAGAATGTCCCAGGAAAGAATGAAGTCCTTCGGGATACAGTCGACACCCACGGGGAAGCGGCCCAGAGGTCGCCCAAGGGCCACATGGCGTGACTACATCTGCAACCTCGCTTGGTCCCGTGTAGGTGTGGAAGCCAGCAGAAATATCTGAAATTTCTGTTGATCGTGAGGTATTTCGGGTCCTCTTAGGGCTGCTGCCCGCGCGAGTCCCCAGAGGAAAAGCGGGCACGAAAATGAGTGAATGAATGAGTATGTAGACCTGCATTGAACCTTTCTACATATAAAATTGTCTTTGGTTTGTTTGCCAAAAACGAATGCCGTATTCACATAATTAGCATATTTGGGAGGAAACTTGCGTTTTTGCGAAACTCAGTTAAAAGTATCAAAAATAGAAGGGAAAATGGTGTTGACACCCTAAAGCTCCACCACGACACCCTTTTCAAAACCTTAAAAAAACACTGCTAATGGGTGGCGTTCAACGTGCATAGCACTGTTTTTCTAGATTTGGCCAAAATTGTTATAGAATCTTTGGATTTTTCATTCTATGGTAGGGTGTGGGTTGCGCTTTTCCAGAAAAATTATAATTCTACTCGTAGATTATGAACTTCTGACAATACAAAATCCCAAATGTAGAAAATCTTGCTGAGATGAAGGAAGCCAGGCAACAACAACTATCACCTAAACCTGAAAATTTCAAGCGATTTGGAAAATGCAGCTGATTGATATCATGTTCCTGGGGAAACTTTCGTAAGTTGTGGATTGCTGGATTTTTTGTTTTGCTGCCATATCAAAGTGTGCAGGTGCACTTTCGTCCTTCTCTGGCGCAGAAAAAATGTTTCTGAGCAAAACATCACCAAAACACACAGCGATGCTCAGCAACAACGTATCCTCTCACTCTCATTGGTTTCTTTGTAATCGAAAATTGTGCTTGACGGTTCCTTTACTTCCGACGTCATCCCAGCGTCTCGCGATTCGTCTTGGCGGGAGGTTGCGCCCGCTGCATCGTTGCTATGACGACCGTACTCGGCGTCCATCACGTTCGCAATGTCGGCGTCCAGCTCTTTTTCGATTTCATCTTTCTGTTCACAACAAGCGCCGTCAGCCTCAGCAAACGTTTTATAACACACATCACTTCACGGTGGGTGACTCGATCGCCAGCGTTTGATCAGAAGTTTTCTGTCACTAAAATTCAAAGGTTCTCGTTTCGACGTTTAATGTCAAGGAGCACGGACGCGCATGCAGTGGCGCTTAACCCCTGTGCCGCCTGTCAATGCTCTGAGACCTCCGTGAGTCAATGAGGACGATGACGCTGTTTCTCCTTCGTAGGAGAATGAGCCAACAGACTTTAGACCAGTGGCTCTCAACCTTTTTTGGCCCATGGGACATCTTTTGAAAAAATATCCGATGGACCACTTTGTTATGGTGACGCCTCATTAACAATTAGTCGAAACTGTGTTGCACACAGGTCAGGGAACATTTCAACAAAGATTTATGGAACACTGTGGACCACCGGTGGTCCACCTGGACCACGTCGAGAATCACTGCTTTGGACCAACGTGGGATTCTAATATATCTCCAAAAGAAAAACCCCGCCAAGGTATTGGCGGCCGGAGAGGATTTGGGGCTCAACTTTTGCAATGGGGTCGTTTTTAAGATGGAGTTAGGTTTCCGCACTGTCCCGTAGCCAGCTTTCAAGGTTTGGAGGAGGAAAATACATTTTAGGGGGGGAAAGATTTTTGTTTTCATTGTATGTTTAAAACAAATTTTTCTGGGAACAACAGTTTTTGGGGCACAAAATATTGGTGGACACTGTCCCCGAATGCCCCCCGTGGCTACGGGTCTGGTTCCACATTGAAACAAGTTAAAACTGGGATCAGTTGTAAGAAGTTCTTACTGGTATTTCTGTTTCATCCTCTTCATCGAAGTCGGAAATGCCGGACAGAAGACACAGACTTTCCAGAACTTCGGCGCTCAACAAAGGGAAATCACCCATGTGGGAAATAGGAGTCCGGATGGCTTCGACTGACGTCATAGTGCAGTCTGAGGTGGGAATCTACGTGCAAAGCGAAGCAATATTGTATTTCAGAAACTTTGCAAACCCTGTTGGGAAACTTGGAAAAGTGCTCATAGGGCAAGACTGCTGATAATAACAAAAACACTTCTACTGGGTAACTGCGAAAGCGCGGCATATTGGAATGGAAAATTGAACTTGGAATGCGCCGCCGAAACAGTCGAGTTTGGCTGAAAGTTTACGCTTCCGCCTCCAACTTTCGCGAAAAGTCCGTAGAAACCGCTTCGCTGTTTGGCCGTGCGTTGTTGAAACGCCAACCACATACCGTAATTTCGGACCATAAGGCGCACTTAAAATGTCTTACTTTGCTCAAAAATCGAAAGTGCGCTTTACAATACAGTGCGCCTAATGTGTGAATCTGGTTGTGCCTTCTCATCTTGAACCAATTTTATGTGGTAAACGGTGCTATTTATTTAATTGCTAGTTACGATTTTTTTGGTAAACAGACTATCGTGTTGCGTAATAAACCAACAACAATTGCAATGAACAGCATCCGAGAGTTGCAAGCACATGCCACAGATCCTATTACTCCGCGGTGCTCCAGACTATATTGGCGCACACCGAATCAAACACGCACACAATTTATATTTTATTCGTGTCTAGTGGATTAGGCATGTGTGACAGATTAAACTCCCTCATATGTAATGACAGATTAAACTCCCAGTGGCGACTCCGGCACTCGGGAGTTTTTGTGAAAGAGTTGAATACAGTTTTACTTGTCTAAGTTTTGCTTCATTTAATGCCTTATGGTCCCGAAAATACGGTATCTTTGCTCATTGAGAAGCGTGAGTTTCATCAAGGCAACAGAACAGACTTGCAATAAGACAAAGGTCAAGCGACAAACGAACTTACATCGCTCGGGTCGTCCCATTGCACGCGCAGCTTGTGGTCGTGGGTCATTCCCAGGACAACTCCGGTCCTGGACGATCGCACCAACTTGCACCTGCTGCCCAGACGCAGGCCCGTGTCCACACTGGCCAGGAGGGCCAGGGCCGGGAAAGTTTTCCAGGTTAGGATCTCTCTCGCCTCTTTGCTCTCTTCCAGATCTGCTGGAAAACAGGTTGACTGCACAGCATGTTTTGGCCGACTGTGCAGCAATTCTGGTTGACTGCACAGCATGTTTTGGTTGACTGCACAGCATGTTTTGGTTGGCTGCACGGCATGTTTTGGTTGGCTGCACAGCAAGTGCTGGATGTCTTACAGTGGATGCCTATCTTACAATTAAGAGCGAACGAAATAATCACAAAACAAAAACCCGGAGTTTCTTTCACACAGAGGTTGGATAGTGCCTCTAGTGATTAGAACGAGTCCTTTCTTAACATATTTCAAGGATTTTTCCGAACCGAGAATGAAAAAACACCCGAAAAAATACGCGTTATTCAGGTAGAACTACAATGTGAGAACGCCAATGCCACTGCAGACAAACGCCACAAGAAAACGAAGCAGCGCTGTTCATTTCATCTTTGATTTTTCCTCGGTTCATTTCATAGCGTGATTTAACGGAAGTTGAATGCAACATAACCCGACAAACTTACGCAAAAGCCGAACTTCATGGTATTGTGCGCAGTAGACAACCTCTACCACGCATATTGCCAACGTCAGTTTGACTGTTGCACTGGAGTAACCACAGCAAGGTAAAACAAATTTGATAGAATTATTTTATCTGTAATATAAATTCGAGAGAATTATTTTTCTGTGATATAAATTTGAGATAATTATTGACATAAATTTGAGAAAATCATTTTTTCTGTGATATAAATTTGAGAGAACCTTTTTTCTGTGATATAAATTTGAGAGAACCTTTTTCCTGTGATACAAATTTGAGAGGATCTTTTTTTCTGTGATAATATTTTGAGAGAATATTTTTTCTGTGATAAAACTTTGAGGAATTACTTTTCCTGACGTTGTCTGGAGTTTGCGACTTCACGCATCCTTGAACATCCTGCTCAATTCCAAATAACTTCGGGAGATGACGCAACCCGTCGATGACCTCAGCCGTGACGGTTTCGTGCCAATAGAAGTCTGGAGTTGCGGTGAGGTCTTGCAAGAGTTGGACGGCAGCTTGCGAGACGGTGGCGTGCTCAGGCGCGCACACAGGGTCGCCGCACGACAGGCTCTGAACGTTCCCCAGGCACTGTGCAGAAAGAACGGCACTGTTTAGTTCGGAACACAGAAAGACGTATTTGAAAAACAAGATCCAGTTTGACATGGGCGCGAAAAGACCGCTTCGGCTCAAGCTTAGTGGTCAGAACGACCATGCGGTCGAAGGCTGAGTCACAACGGCACAAATGCAAACCGTAGTCTTGCCTGGAAGTCCGATATCTTCACTTCCTCGCAGGTGCTGCTGCTGTAGAACATGACGCACGGGTACAGTTCTCGCGTCGTGTCCACGTCACGAAACGCCACTTCCGGCCGGTTGCCGTTCAAGCCGAAGCTCAGCGTCCGGTTGTTGGCGTCCATCAGACACGTGACCACGTCGCCTTTGCTGTAGCGAGGAAGCTGCTGCGAATACTCTCCACTGTGGTACAGGTTCCCGCTGCATTAAATGAAAAGACGTGACTTGCAAATGATTGCAATGATTTCGAGCAGGCTAAAAACTTGAAGTTGCTTTTATGTGCTCTCACTTTCCAGGGGATAAAAGTGCTTCACATTCTGTTGTGGACAGGATTATAGAGAACGTCGGTTGAGATCTTGAGCGTTTCTTAAGCGGTTTTCGCAAAAGTCGTCCATTATGACGCGAATTCAGGATCGCCGAAAAGCGGCGTAAAGAGCATTTGCTACGCCTTGCTCGCGGTTTTTAGCGACTAAACGCGTGCTGGTTAATGAAGCAGTGAGTGAAGTGATGATGGGCGGCGATAGCTAAATGGTAGTGTCCGCCTCTCAATTGGAAGGTTGGGTGTTCGATCCTGGGCCACTGGTTAAATCACCGTAACGCTCCTTATTGAGCAAGAGCGTTCACCTCAACCGCCCGGGCAAGAAATAAATTTCAGGCTTCGGTCTGCCGCCAACTGCCGTCACCAAAATAAAATGAAATAAAAAAAAGTGATGATCTTGTTTTGAAACTTGTTTTTTTAGAAACGGAAGCTACACGACGTATTGCGGAGTTATATTCGTTTATACCACTCTGAGGAAACGATACAAAATTTTTTTACTGTTGTTCACGGCCCAAAATCATGGCTGCGGTCAAACGGTACGCATGCATTTTAGGTAAAGACCTTCATACAACAAAAGGAACTGTGTATCTTTTACCTGTAGGCCCTGTAAAGCCACATGTCTGATGTTGTCCTGTGGCTGAAGTCTACGACAGGAAAGCGTGAAACGCCGACGCAAGTTCCTTCGTTGCCTGGCACTTCATTCACAACCGTATACTGCAAAATACAGTAACAATATCGTTGATCGGATTTCCCACAGCCCTGGGCAAGAACTGCGTTGGCAGCGAGCGCACTTCAGTCTGAAAGAAAGCGACGCACGAAACCGCGACCGTATCACCAGCACAGACACACAAATAGCGGCCTTTATTTCCATCACATCAAACTTGCCACAAGATCTAACTTTAAATCAAGAAGCGCAAATAATAACGCAAAAATTGAGACGAGGCAAGTCTTCATCAACTTTGCTTTTATCTATAGGTGGCAACTACAGCAAGTTGAGCCGAGGCTGCAAACCGAGGGAGTACAAGTCAGGTATGAAACATGACAATTGCTTGAAATGCTTATAGGGCGCAGTATTGTTCCTTGAAAACAAGGGAACAGTAACATATCCCTGACATTCGTTTGACCACAGTGCTGTAACTTCTCATAACAAGCTTTTTTTTAAATTTGGATCGACAATTGAAAAACTGTCAATATAAGTGGAAACCAGTAATTGAAAAACATGGGAGGAGAGGCATCTTAACAACTTCTATAGCAGGGGTCACCAACACGGTGCCCGCGGGCACCAGGCCGCCTGCAAGGACCACGTTGGTCGCCCGCGGCCCTGTTTTGCAAATAGCATTAAGATGATGAGTATCGTCACATAGATTAACATCATTAAATGATAACTTAAAGGTAAATTGAGCAAATTTTTTATTTCAGAAGTGTGTATCAAGCTAGTAGCCCTTAGCGGTAATTGGTACCCAAGAAGTTGCTTTCAGTTACATAAAGGTTGGTGACCCCTGTTCTATAGTATTCATCCACATAGTTTTACAAAAAAACTCCGCATTTGAAAATCATAACACAGGTAACTGTTTCCAACCACCCCCACCTTCCAACGATAGCATCCGCCCGACACGTCATGCGCGGCCATCCCGTATCCCCGGCCACCACTGCAGTGGACAAGGGAGTGGTTCGATCTGATCGACGTGCACACGCATTTCTCAGGGTCGAACGAGAAGTCGTTGACGAAGGACAGCTCGTCTTCGAAAGCGTCGTCCGTTTCGCTGTTTGCATTCGCACCAGCAGCTCCGACTGTCTGGAAACACACGCGTCGGTGACGTCAGAGTGTTTGGCGGTGCAAGCCTCCGTAAAGTAGCAACCCTTTTGCAAACGAAAGTTAACGCTGTTTGAACCTGGGATGTCAACTTGCGCGGCGCATTACAGACCACTGCGAAACGATGACAACGCGCGTCGATAACAAGAACATTATCGGAACCACTGGTAAAAATATCAAGTGATGAAAACGGCAACGAATCAAGCTGCATTTCGAGTTATTTGTTTTTGCAAAGTGCAGTGCACCCATTTATTTTTTTATTTTTTTAAATTTAAATGCTAGAAAGATTGAAGTTTGTTTTGATAAGGGTCATACCAAATGCGCAGTGCAGTTCTGGTGTAAGTTTCAATTGCAAACCTGTTTTTCGGGCACGGGTTCCACTGATCTGTTCTGTCTAATCTCGCTGGAGCAAACTTCACGCTCGCTGGCCGGCAGCGACATCCAGTGGGCTTGTGCAATCATGCGTAGCAACTTTGAAACGACTTGCTGGACACATTCTCTACGTTTTGACAAAAAAAAAAACATCTGTAAGCTGCAGCAGCAAAGAAGCAGCAGTTTACAGTAGCGTAGTTATGCGTTTTAACTTCTTTCGGGGGTCATTATGACGCGTTGGAAACAAACGATGCTGAGATCAAGAAAATAGAATGCAATTCAAATGATGCGATCGTTCTTTGATTAAAGCAATGTGTTTGGAAACGTCGGCAGAAGAGCTTTGGCAAAAAAAGAAAAAACAAAACGTTGTCTGTAAAGAACCAGCTGATTATCACCTCTATGCACAACGAAGTAGATAAAGACAATTATCGAGGCGGCGTTTTCGTGAAACGCTATCAGCTCATTTGCTGTCACTCATCATACATCTGCAACCGACAAGGTCACGGTGTCTTATATCAAAAAGGACACGATGCAGTGAATGAATTCTTACTTTGGCACTTCGTCTTCAGAGGTGGCTGGAATAACGGCCGACAACAGGTGCAGAGCGAGCAGCCGGGTGCGGGCGCTTTTCACGACGGGCAGACCTGCAGAAGCACATCCGGGTTAGCAAGCTGTAGAAGGAATCATACACGAACGTACATTAATCTGCTCGGGGAAAAAGGTTCGCGACCACTTCTAAATTCTATCTACGCCGCCAGCGGCAATTTCAGTTCGCTTTTTTTCAATCAGCGACGTCTCAAGTTCTCGATTTGTGACGATTCGCATTCAACAGAAAACACGTGTCTTGGTTTCGTGTAGAGTTCACCACCCCTGCCACAGGGAGCTATGTTCTTGAATGAAGGGATTGAGACCGGGAGCTTACATTTGCTCGGGCGGGTTTGGGAACAAATGCAAGCTCTGGAGGCAGCCGACTTGACTGCTGGGGCTCGTTAGCTAAGGACACACAGGACAAACTTCTACCCCTGTTGCGTTCATTCTTTAACAGGAAAATTATCTCTTGAAAGAACGAAATCAACGATGCGATGTGAAATCTTGTAATAAACTGAAAAACTGCCACGCACTCCACGAACAAAGCATGAAATCGCGGCATTTTTAGACACAATGCAGTACTGCTACATTATTGAGAACCACAATATTGTTAGAGCTAACAGATAATGCATTTGAGATTGACACACGACCGTTTGTAATGTTCTCAGGCAGCGACAACAATGCAATTTAAGCAGTTTTGCATTTTCGCAATGCATCTAAGCATTCCAATCTGAAGCTGCTTTGACGGTCAGTTTATTTTTATTCATTCGCTTATACGCGACTTCCGGTATGAGCACGAACTGTTAGTCAAGCAGCACGCACCAGTACGGTTGCATTTATCTCGGTTGAGCAGCGTTGGCTGAAAGGATGGATATGGAACAAATCAGAACCGTCGCCGAAAAGTCGTCAATAGGGGGCTTTACGTTCGTGCAGGGGGGGGGGCTTGACATTAAAATTTGACAAAAAATCCACTGATTTATAATGTGTCATATTTCAATTTGGTGGGGCTTGGAGCTTTGTTTGGGGAGCTAAGTCCACCAAACCCCCCTCCTCCCGTGGCGACGGGACTGGAACAAATTACGAAACAACAATCGACCTCGTAGACATGGTTTTCGAACCCACCGGCACTGGTGACTTGCCCGGCGATGCCCAACAACATCTTCACCCAAGGCCAGGAGGCGAACATCTTGCACATGGTGTCGGTAGAGAGCAGCAGGCGAACGAAGACCAGGTTGTCACCCAGGGTGGATTCAAGTGATCTTTCTGAGATTTCGTTTGGTGATCTGTGCGAGAGTAGGTGGTTCTATCGGCACTGATGCTGTATGCCGCTGGCCGTGGAAAGCGCCATGTTACATTTTCCAAAGCCAAGAGCCTGAAATTTGGATTCCGGTTCCACAACACCAGTTTGTGGGGCAAGCGCGTTTTACCTATAATGCAGTGGTTTTCAGTTTTCAATTGGCCACAACTTTTAGGATCGGGATCTAAAAACTTTTAGATGTTGAGCCGGAGCCGGAACCAGAGCCTGAAACTTGAATTCAGGCTCCACCGCCCTGGTTACAACTGAATCACATTGTACGACTCGTCAATAAAAGTGTTAGATAAATTCGTTTGAAAAACGCTAACCAGACGAAACGACTAGATCATTTACAGATTTGGGGGTGCGATTATACCACGAGGCAATATGTGTTTTTTTCGAATATTGTAATGACGGAAAAGCGCCTTTTTGTGACTTTTTCGATTTTCCACTTGCCTTGAAAAACGCATTTCGTCTTATCTTATAAAAGCTTCTGACAAAAGATGGTTGTTTGCTCGAAAACTATACAGAGCATTGAAACGAGCAACAGTCAAACTTGCCTGTCTGGTTTAGTCACGGAATTAGAACTGAAGGCGAAGCACGAAACAGACATTAAAAAACCTGCTTTTATGAAAGGCTGAAAAGCGATTTTGAACAATATACGAATTACTTGAAGGCATGATTTGGCAAAAATGTGAATCGAATCATTTCATTCTATGCAAAAAGTAATTTTGCTGAGGTACGGATTTGCATAAATAAATATCAACAACAAAAAAGTTTCCACCGTTAGAATAACACAATCGAAAAACAAGCACACAAAAAATAATAGCACTGATTTGAAAAAAAACAGTAATGGCGTCCCAGGATGGTTTATGAAAAAAACTTCCGCAGAAATCCAGTTTAGCTTCTGGCACTGAACCTACACGAGCCATTCTTTTCGATTGCTCATCCTACTGCCAAGACGTTGACTCAATTACATTTAGATACCACGCGATTTGTTTTGGTTCCAACCGATGTAATTGATGCAAGGAAATTATAGTCATTCCAGACATTAACGCGACACTAGCTGATGAAATCTAACCTTGAGGAAGTTGACTTGCGGGCCACACAGAGATCAGCCGTTTCGTCATAATCCGAGAAAAATAATGCAGGGTCGCCACCTAGCGACTTGAAAACGTTCTGGATTAGCGACTGAAGAACTTCAACGATTGAGGTCAAAATGGTTTGGTCGATCTTGTCCACGTACAGGCTGAAAAGGACGTTACAGTTGCTTCTTCAAATATCGTTCCTATTACGCAGCAAGTAAAATAATGAGCATAATGAAAACTTACAACAGATGAAACAAAACTCTCTACACAAAATATTTTTTGCTTTGCAATTTTTTACAGCACAACGTAGTCACACTCGGCAGGTTGTAAAATAGCGGTTAGCAACGCTGGTCGATTGTGTCAAGTCTTTCTGGACAACAAGCATGTTTGCTGTGTTTCAGTAAAAGAACCGTCACTAGTGAGAAAATCCCCGCACAAAACTAGTCACCGTGAACACCGGAAAGGGAAACTATTTTAAACCTGAACCACAAGCCTACAAATGTAAAACCAATTACAACAGGGGTGAGGGACTTGCGGCCAGCGTCAACATTTAATATGGTATGCATCAAAATTTTCGTTACCCAAGTTGAAACGCAACATCGCGTTATAACGAAACTCCATGACAGGCAGACAGTAAGCCAAGAGAAATCTCTCTCGCTCCTTGACATATTCTTCGCTTTGGAAGATAAAGGTACAATTTTAAGATAAAATTGAGTTATTTTGCTGCCCGTGGCAGTAAATAGGTTGCCCGTCCTTGAATCAGAAAGATCGAATGAGCTCCTTTCCGTACCTCACCGAAGCGGCGATCGAGCGGAACAGCTTCCCAGCAACAAGCCTGACGACCCCCACCATCTTTCGGGGCATGGCGGTTGGACCGCCCAAGATCTCAGGAATGGACGCCTTGCCGAACCCGAGGGTCCTTCCGGCGTCACACAGGTGTACAAGCGCCTGTAGCGCATGGCTGTTGATGCGCAACACGTCATCGGCGTGGTACGGGAGGGTGGCAAGGGCAAAAAGGGAGGTGACCAATAGACGTAGTTGTTTCCAATCTGAAAATGGATGAAGGTGGTGGATTCGTGGGGCATCTGCGAGATTGCTGATACAAGTAACTTTCTTGAAAAGAGAAACAAAGAGAATAGCATCTGTGTCGAGCGTTCCGACTGGCGCTGCAGCCAAAACTGACCGATTCAATGGTTGCTTCAACCAAATATTCTCACACGGATTCAAAAGGAAAACATGCTGCTGCGTATACATAGCGACCTGAGCGAAGTGACAAGGTATTTCCACGCGAGACGCTGCAGTAAAACAAACTTTATTTTGTGATTTTGCAGACGGTGCAAACGTCATACTACCGTGCAACTCACTGCTCACAAGCTTATTTGAAATTTAAAACGACACTCTGCTATTTAGCAGCAAACCGTGTTTGCACACAAATTACAACCAGACGCAAGGAAGTAGGTCCGACATAGAGACAGTTTGCTTAAACCTTAAATGGCGACTGACCCGAATGAACAGACAAGTTGCTGACAGTTAAATTATTGTAGAGCACGTCACGGATGACGTTCATCAATCTCCGAATCTCGAGCTGGTCTTCGCTGCTCGCTGACGTCACGCCGTGGTCAGAGCGAGGGAGGGATCTGGACGAGTAGAACAACTCACCTTGAGGTTCGAAAAATAGTTCATTCTTTTGTTTTGTTAAATGAACCGCTATTTCATCTTCTTTTCCATTAAAAATGAATAAACGGTTCGCATCTCATGCTTTGAATTTGTTTCAATTGCACGTTTATATTATTTCATAGATTAATTTTCGCACAGTGGGACTTTCCAATAGAGAAAACCAAATCTAGTCAGCAAACAAAGAATTGAACAGACAAGGCGTGCAACAACTGACACCCACCCAGTAGCCATGTGTTCCTTGGTCACAGGGTGGATAGCGACCAGACCGAAACAGCCAACCATTAGCTGGAAGTAAACAGAGGGCAGCAGACGAGGGAACTTGCTCTCCGGGTCAGAGTAAGATTGCAACAGACGCGAGATCTCTTTCAAGGCAACAATGCGTTCCTGGAAAACAACACATTAGTTTTTGATCGCGAGGCGAAGCTGTTTAGACAAGTCGGTAATTGCATCCTGATAAAATGCTGTGTGCAAGGTACGGCTAAAAAATTCTAAGTCTCTTGCTGAGAAACACTTAGAATTTTTACTACCATGTTTTACTGAAACTACGCATTGGAAGAAAAAAATCTCCGTTTTCTATATAAAACTACGTCTCAGCCAAGAAAATGAACGAGGCTAGTTTTTGATAAAAACTCAAGGTGTTTTTTCACACAAACAATCGCTTCGTGCAGTGACGTAGTTGAAGATTTGATACGTCATGGGCATCGAAACACATCATGACACGTTGCCGGAAATCTCCACAGCCAACCCCCGGGGGCTGGTCAAGATCCATGTAATCACGGCAGACATTTCAGCGGTGTGCTACAACCCACAAACACGAGATGGACTGTTGGGAGACGAGAGAAGAGCGCACAGGTTGCTCGGTGATTTGTTAATGTAGAAAAGTCAGTCTTTTGTAGAAACCGCAAATGTTCAGTAACTAGCTTCGAGATGCGCATGATGCGCGCAGTCAATGCACGATCACGATCGAGAGCGTTTGACCAAAGCACCTGGTCAATGTCAGGCAGCAATCCACAGCAGATCATCTGATATCGACCTTCTGATTATGACAACGCCAACTGTGGAGCATACCCTCATACAACGTTTGTCAACTTTACCCATCTCACACCACAGTGCGTGCACGATATTCAGATACAGGAAAATGTCATGTGTGTAATATTAGACATACTACGGTGACGGGCCCTTACCTTCGCTCGGTGCTGCTGCAAGTCGATCGCCTTCGCCAGACTCTTGTACGACCACGAGCGTTCCTGATCGAAGAGGAACGTCTGCGAGCGTGGCGTCACAGTGACGTCTTCACTTACCTCTGGACAGCAGAAGCCGATGACGGCCAGGCAAATGCTGCGTGACGTAAAAGCTTTAGAAAGACTCGCGTTTGAAACATCTTCACAAAGCAAGTCACGTCGTTATACGAACAAAGTCTTTTGTCGAANCGCCAATAAATTAAACAGCTNTTTGTAAGCGCAANGAGGCCACAGCCCTACGTCTGAACCGTACCTTCCGCACAAGTTCGAATCGGACAGTTCAACGCTCAGCTCCATTGCGCTCTGTTGTCTGCTGTTGTTGGGCGAAGGTCCGCGACCTTCAAATGCGAAATGTACTCCGATGAGGATGTCGAAAAAAAGTCAACTAATTTCGAAACTAAAGCGCAAAAAAAAGCTTCACTGATCTTTCCGCAATAACTTGAAACGATCCTTATTTCGATTGATTAATTGATCTATCGTTTGATATGGCTCAGCTAATAAACAGAAGCAATACAATGCACAAAACTTTCGACGAACTGCGCTCAGCAACTGATCTACGGCAACATCAAGCGCTCCCTCCCCACCTTCCTTAGCAGTGGTTCGGTTGGAGGATGGTGGTAGATGTTCGTCGGAGCCAGCGGTCGAGTGCCTGCTGGGTGTGCTCGGGTCGGTGGGGGTGGGAAGCTGGGTGTGACTGGGAGATGAGGTAGAGCTGCGGCCTGTGCAGGGAACAAGTAGTAACTCAAGCTGGCAGCGGTGGAATGCACCGCCGTGTATTCCTAGAGAAGACTTGGGAATAAATTGGTACAGTGAAAGAGAAGAAGCATGTGTAGAGCACCGAATACTGCTTGAAATCACGCACTGAGAATGCTCGAAACATTAAATCACAAATGCAAACCCATATATAAAGCAGTAGTGTGGCCTAACCCAAAGTGCTCATGCATGACCAGAAAAGAGAAAGCGGTTATGTATGGCCACAAAAAAACGGTTTATCAAGCAACGTAATTCCCAATCTACAGCATGGCCGACCGCAAATCATCCCCAAGGGTGAGTGGGAAACACGCACCCGCTGTGATGAAGCCGGGTGCCAAACGTTCAACGCAGTGCACGCGCGAGATTTTTTGCTGACCTGAACTGACCACGTCGCTGCTTGTGTCATCGCGTTGATCAGTCAACATGGCGGGGGCGACTGCGGCCAGGAGGAAGACCGACCTCTCGATCACCGACCAGCACAACCGAGAATACCAGTCGAGAGCACTTCCCTCGTCTGCAATGCACGTGCATGCTGGTGAGTGTGACGGCACGCTACTTTTGCTGGTTTGAAGGACGCAAGAAAGCTGTCCAACAAGATACTTGTTCAGCGGAGGAATCAGACACAAACTTGCTTTCGTCGTAAAAGTATTGATTCGGACAAGGCGATTTACAATAAGCGCATCAAAAATAATTATTTTCCTCAATACGACATAGAAACGCGAAATTTTTTTATAAAAACTCATTAACCAAAAGAACAACGGATGAATAACAAAACACGAAGCATAGAAAACAAACATATCATCATCACCACGCGATTTTAACGTGAAGCACGCCCCAGAAATTTTGATTTTACTATGAACCTTGATCGCTTTCGTTTTCTGTGTCGGTATCTTTGACCTCACGCCGTCCTGAACTTAGTTGAGAAAAGAAACGGAACTCTGTCGATGTGTAGAAAATAAAACATATGGGAGGATGCCTGCATGGACATAGGACTTTCCACTCATTCAAACTCGCATAAAAATCTTTAGATGAAGGTAAGCTTCCAAGTTCTGATGACTCATACTTATCAGACTTTTTACGTTATTCACCTTATTTTGCAATAAAATGACCATTGCAATGATTTTCGAATTTTTCACAAACAACAGTGTTTTCTTTCAAATGCAACGACTAATGTTGATCGTTGATTACTCCGTAATCTTTGCAAACATCCGTCACAAGCATTTCACATCATTCAATCACCTTTTTTTATCTCATTGTGCATTTGAAGGTACCTGTCACAATCATTGTGTACACACACATATACATATATCTTCACGCCAAGTGTCCGCATCTTTTAATTTTTTAAACCCTTACACAAATATTTTATAAATTGCAGTATTTTTACCAGTGACCACCTTTTTTAATCCAGGAGTTGAGTTAAAAATAAAAACACTGTGATGCGCACGAAACGCAACAGAGCGTCGACGAAACGTAGCAGAGCGTCGACACGCTCCCACCGCTGCGCAAGGTTTCAGGTGAACAGGCGCAAAAATCACTGAGTGAAGGATGAAGCTCTGGGTATGGCGACTCTCAATTCCTAACCTGTCTCTTTAAATAGATGTGTGGTTTACGTTTTCGTCATCGATGCCATCATTTCAGGTCGATAAGGTGTCGCCCGAAACTGGAGGCAGCGAGAAAGAGTTACCCGTGATTAATTTCGAGTAGCTACCCCGGTTTGTGAGTCATGTGTTTTCGTTGCAGTAGATGCAGAAACAAGCCATTCAAGAAAGTGTTGATGCAGCGAGCAGTCACGTCATAAAAAAATAAGCGGCATAGCGTTGTTATTCATTGTGACGAAACAACCGGTGAGTCAAACCAAACAAAACAAAACATGATCGCAGACTTTCTGTAAACACGAACAAAGTCTGTTTACTTTTTTCGCTTCGTCCACTAGCTGACGCGTTCCCCACCCGAGCAGGGCTTGCTCGCTGAGCGTTGCTCGGAACTTGATCGCTGGTGACGTTGCCCGGGGTTGACCTGCGTGACCTCAGCGACAGTAAGTGGGAGCGAACCTGGCAACGTGAACGAACCGCTTGAATTAATCGCCGTAAGAACCAATCCAGGTTTTCATGACACTCAAGTTAACCCCACTGTGTAGTTCATATATACGGAAAGGCACGATGCAAATTCTGTTGAAAATGCCCAGCCAGACAAATTGCTTGAAATTGCTCAATTGCAGCCACAAGGAATTTTCAGAAGCTTTTTTTCCCGGCATCGTTTGAATTCGAAACCCTTACTGACAAGGATTCAAAGTTACACCAGACATTGAAGATCGTTAACAAATCACAGCTATATTAAATCAAACGTGATAGTTTCAAACTACAAGTTTTTGCTAAGATTTACGCTGTGGGTGCCGCATTGATATGCTACGGCGTAGGAAACTAAAAGAAATGGCTTCACCTTGAAGACGGCCCGGTATACCGGCTGCAGGTTGAGACTGTGGGGATCGACTCCTGTTTGTTTAATCAGAGCGGCGAGCAGACACCTAGACGTTGCTTCCAGCAGATGGTCCTCCTCCCCGCTGTCCAACCCGCTCCACTCTGCGTCACAAACAAACGGGTAGAACGCGCGAATTCCACGCCGCCGTTGAACGATTCAGAGCGTGCAGGCGTGGCAACGTAAGGAAGAAAGACGTTTCCCGGCAAAACCGAAAGCGGTACCAGCTTCGGTAAACGGGTTACCTCTGTTCCTCGCGTAATCGATTGTGTTGCTCCACAACCTCAGTGCGTTGTTGTATTCGCTGCCGGCCGCCACCTGCGGAGTGCACAGCTTGACTGGTGATGATGAATTGAAAACAGCCCGAAATGGTGACTTGCGTGAAGAGCTGGCATTCTGGGGGGCTAATTATTCAAATTTACTGATGCGTGAACAACACCGCAGCCATGCGAGCAAGCGCAGAAAAATGTTGACGAAAGGCTGTGACATTACGGTCTTCAAACATAACAGCGGGGGCAGCTGTCCTCAGATAGTATGCGATTCTACATTCACTTTATACGAACGATGTGAATCGAGTTTGAAGAGACACATTAAACGCTACTTCTGCAACGTCAAACGCATCGTTGCTTAGCAACCGACCGCACCAAACTGTGAAGCGCAGCGTCATGAAAAGACCTACGTGGACGAGAAACTTCAGGTCGTCGTCAAACAGCTTGTCAACTTGAGCCGGTTCTGTTCTTCCTCTGACAAATCCCAACACTGCCTTGATTCGGTGAACTGTCAACAACGACACACAATGCAACGTCATCGGTGACGCGTTGCAAATGCAAGGTAAAAACGACAGTTAAAGGGTTGACGTAGACAAATCCCAAGTTCCAACTAAAATTCAATAATATCCGGGGCGAACAACGCAAATCCCGACCTGCAATAACTCATGCCATTCGCTTTTCTTCCTTTTTTTGAGCTTTGAAAGATATTGCCAGTTTGATGCACTGTTGCGATTGCCTTCGTGTTTGTATCAAACGTGATTGTACTTCATGCTGTGGTCAAGCTTTTTGTCTTCACCAAACATAACCAACTTCATTCAGTTGTAAAACCTCTACAACTCTAACTACGTCAAGAGCAGACCTTAGTGGTTGTGAGAAACGGCATTTGCACGTCAAAATGATAAGATTTTGGGGAAATAAGTGATTATTAATTAGTAGTCAATAAAAATTTGTGTTGGGACTTGTTTTTAAAATACCGCGTATACTTGTTGCCAATAAACCGTATCAAGACACAAATAACTATTATGTTTCGCAGATGTTATGCCGAGTTCGTTATTCCACTTGGTGGCGTGGGTTGCTACGGTAAGTTGAGCAACGAATCGGCTGAACGCCTCTGACTCCGATGTTACAGAAGGTCGCAGGCGAAGGCCACAGTTAAACCCAGCAGCTTACTTGTTGCAGTGTAATCCGCTTGCAGTCCGTTCCTGAGGATCGGCAAGGCGAGCAGAGCGGCATTGTCCTGCTCCTCACTGGTGCTGCACACGTTGCCAATAGCAACGGCGTTCAGTATACGGCCGCTGAGGAGCGCACAAGAGCGCTCGATGTCGATCATCCATGTCCACATGCTGTCTGTTTGGGAAGAAAACAACACTTCGATGTTTTTTAGGAGGAATTTTCAAATTACAAGCAGGTGGCAACCGACAAGATCCTAACACAAGTTAAAAAAACGATGGCAACCACTTTGCAGCGCGGCAAAGAAGATTTTAATCCAACGGTCAGCCCTTGCAGCCGACTGCTGACCTTCTCACGCATGCCAATTTGATGCAAGGATTCCACAACCTCTTCAGAGCAATCAACGAAATTTCTTGATAACCAACTGGTCACATATCTTCCGCACCACAGCCATCGAACGCACCGGATAAGATCTGTGGCTTAGTGAGCTTAAATTTTAAAGTTTGCATTCACTTAAGTGACTGAAACTACAGCTTTTGGAGAATCACGGCAAATGCAGGATAGAAACAAAGAAAGAGGGAATCACACTCGCAAAGACCAGGTGCGGAGAGAAATATTCAAGTATTTTGACAGCATCGTTTCTGTGGCTTTTTTAAAACCTGTGTAACGGGAATTCATTTTAGTCAAACGAATGTTGTTCATCTGTTTATGACCCCTGTGCCTAAGTTTTATCGACAAAATTGGGAATGCAATTTACGTGATTCCTGAACTGAGTAACCTGAAAGCCTGTGAAATGGGCGAAAAAGTGCAGTTGGTTACTTGCTGGGCACACTTGGTCTATACCATGTTAGAACGACTACGAAGATACCG
>JGI24159J19872_10003643_pt1 | contig 19291 bp, 13 predicted proteins | sample Ectturendosymbi4_FD_19872 | JGI IMG/M metagenome (IMG submission 19872) | reverse complement strand
ACACCAAAACCCTGCTTCACAACAGGAGTCTCACACTCAAATTGTTTCCAGGGTCAAATGAGGACTTAAAAGTAACCCGAGGGCTGCATTATGGTGCTGACGCAACAATGGAAGTGTCTGAGCCTTACTAGAAACAGCTTTTAAATCTTATTTCCTGCGAAAGGTATCGTGAGTTATAGGTAAGCTATTTCTAGCCGCTTTTAAGTTCGTTTGAACAGAACTTGTTCACTCGCTAGCCGAGCGCTTTATAACCCCGGTAGTAAACTGAATGAGGTAAATGTTAATTATTTGGAAATACCCAAAAAGCATCGAAAACGCCCTCGTGTTTCAGACCTCAGTTTTACAATCATCTCAGTACTCAGATAAAACAGTTGCCATCTCTCAAATTGTCTTTACAGTCAGCAAGGTCATGCCTTAAAAACCATGGCCTGTCGGCGCCTACAGGATTTTGTAAATTTTGCATCCATTGCCAACGAAAATCCAAGTGAACTGCGCCGTTTGTAACGCCCTTGTCAATACTCTCTAGTAACAATTGTTATTTTTCTTCAGTGACGTGCAGCCAATTTTTTTCACTAGCACCTCGATAAGGCAGGGTGGACATGAGAGGAGGTATTATATTAATGAGGGTTGTAATTCTTTGATTTATTGGGTTTTACTGCGCTGCTAATCGAAGTCTCTGCTAGAGAGGTCTTGGCGCCACCCTTTTGGTCCTCGCCTTTTCGGCATCACCGATTTCTATCAATTTGCCTTGATGCAACCCCTCAAAATTCCTACACACCACTGATTGGGGCCCCGCAAAAGTATTTCCAATTGGGCCCCGCACTTGCCAACCCCGGCCCTGGTTGCAGGTGACCTGAATCAAAAACTATTGTTCGTAGCAAGCCTTCTCTGGACTTCGTTCGCTCGCGCTTTACTCGGGCTCATCTGTTGGAGCCGGAGCTCTGCAATTAGGCATTTGAGTATTTTTAACATAATATATATCAGATTAAACGTTTTTTTAAAACAACAGATTTGCGTAGAGCAGTGGTTTTCAACCTTTCTTGCACCGCGAGTCCGCGAACCATTGTAGCAACTCACTATATCAACGACCCCCATTTGAAACTCGATCAAACTAAATGTAATACAGATACAGCTGTGTGCATAAAAAAATCTACTCGCGACCCCTCCAAAAATGGCTCACGACCCATCTTGGCAGTGTTCCCTCAGAAAAATGTGCACTTAGGAAATTTTTATTTTTTGGTGCGCGTGCAGTTGCGCAACCATGTAAACACATCGGCAGTAAAGCAGCTATGTCCAACCGCGGCCCGTTGGCCGCATGTGTCTTAGTCGAAGGTTTTGTGCGGCCCAGTTTAGGTTTTCGCTGCAGTAGAAGTTTATTGTATGTTAGTAGAAGACAACAGTCGGTTCCAAGGCAACCTAATTAGTCATCTTTGAATTTTCACAGACTGGTGTAAAGTTCATAAAAAATATTTTATGAATTTTTGCGGTACCAAGCCAGCCCCCTCTAAAGTGAATTTTTGTGGTTCCAAGCCAACCTCCCATAAATTTCGCAGATAGAAAAATTTCGCAGGCTGAGGCACAATTCATAAAAAGTTTTTTAAATAATTTTTTGTGGGTCCCAATCAGTTAATTAAAATCTTCTCATATTTTAATTTTACCCCAGCCTCTGAACTTCTTAGTCACTTTGATCATATTTTCTTGGAACGGGCAGTTGTCTTCTACTACGATAGAATACTATATATTTTCAATTCATTTCAGTCCACACCAAACCAAACATCTACAGACTGTGATATATCCAGACCTGACAAACATTTTAACAACTTCTGAAAGCTCTCGTCGAAATTCGTCTCATCCCCAGAACTCTTAAATGTCTCAGAGGTGTTTGTGAAAAACCTCCTTTTAAGTGTGATAACGAATTTGGCTTTTTCTGGCTTAGAGTCTTTGAAAATCTTTCGAAGCATCACTTTACATTTTTTTCAATTATACACAGCCCGAACTTCAACAGTCTTTGGTTTACCATACATTTCTTGAAGCAGTTTCTTATCATTTTTTGCTAACAACCTCAAACCAATTTTCAACGCTGTATCCGTGTTGGTTACATGGTTGCATTATACTGTTAGGTTCATTTTGATGAAAGCAGCCAAGACAACGGCAGATTTCGTGTAATCCAACGTAAAAAAGGTTGTATCTTTCACATCAAGGTGTAGTATTTTCAACTGTCCATTTTTCTTTATCAAAATGTAAATCGCCCGAGAGTCTCTGTGCCGAACCTGAAGGTTATATCCATGTGCCAATATGTTTCCTTTTTTATCATTTTTCAATAAATAAAGCCACTTTACATTTTCATTTTCTTTTTCATCTTCCGTTAAAAATGCTATATTAATAATTTTACTTCCGTCAAAAACTCTTTCAAATTTTATATCATAAATTGACTCAATTGCACCAAACGCGACTTCGACCTGTGTTATTGTCGTTTCTTTTCACAAACTTGAATAATTTTGAAAATCATAAGTCAAAACGTTTTGTTTCCACGGGGAACCATATTTCGTGTTGTCTCCCAGGTTATCTGGCATAGCACAGAACATTTTGTCTTTAAATTATGGCATGATTTTCAGTTCAGCAGTTCATCGAGCGTCGCGTCGGACTTCGCTTTGATCGACGGGCGTGAGGTCATTTCACGAGCCTCCGAGCCATTGTTTCGCTTTGTAAGGAATGCGCTGACGTAATCGCCGCGGACAGTTGTATTGTTTCGTATAAGTTAGACTATCGAAATTTTACACCTGCGTTGATGCAGACAGAATTTTTTACAAAGTTTTTCAACAATCAGAAAATATTTCTTTACAAAGTTGTGTTTTTTTCAACAACAACAATGTACTCAATTATCTTGCCCAGAAACTTTTCACATCTCTANTGGCTAACATGCTTTTAATTTCGTTTCTTCGGTTGCAGAATTCAGTGAATGGAATGCCTAAGTTTTTAAACATANGAATGGATTTAGTTAGTTGATAAATTTCACGCGCTTGCGAATCGCTGATTCCTGCATGCTGTGTAAGATAATCTTTCCATGAAACTCCTGACATTTCACCCTTACATTTTATGCATATGGAATATCTGATATGCTTCTACTTTATTCACTTCTTTCTTTTCACTTGTGCTTTGCCAAAAGTTTCAATGAGCGAGACGAGACCCAGTGATCTGGGTTGACTTGCAACTGCAAGTGTCTGCCAGTAGCGGACACAGGCTGATTTGGTGGGGGGGATGCGATGTCGATTTGCAATTCAATGCCTCACAAGGCCATATTGCGTAAGTCAATCACTTTCGCATACGTACATTTACGAGAAAACAAGTCTAAGCATGGTTTAGAAGCTTAAGTGATATAACTGGTCACACTTTAACACTGCACCGCTACGGAACCAACAAGCAATGCGGCACATAACAGCGATCTGACGTAGTCACTGGCGTCGGCGCAGATAAGGCCAGGTACATCGAGGACTGGAGATCGACAGTTCACGTGAAGACATGATACTTATTCTCATTGTAGATTACGTTTGTTACATCACAATTACCGGTGGCAGTAGCCAGCATAGCGCTATTTAAACTTGTATGTTGCAGCAAGTGAACGTATAGTCACTTGGATGCGGTTTAGATTGGTGATCTTGAAATGGGGAACCTTATAGTTTTTAATTGTCGTTTGGAACAGTCTGCAACACTCATAGTAATTTGTGCATGACATTTGTTATTGCAGGCAATTTTGATGAAATAATAACAAGAAGCGGATTGATTCTGTTTATTTTGAAACCGAAATTAAGAGAACGGAAAGAAACAAACATTTCGTAATGAGTGAAGGCACGAATAACGAAAGCGAGAAAGCACGATCATTCATGGGGGTCCGCACAAATTCTTCCAGGGGGGCAACGTCGACATTTTGTTTATCACTTTCAAATTGTTGACGACCAGTGTTCCTTCTAAGATAATTTTGCACTGAACAAATGTTTGTTTTAGTGAGCATGATTATTTTATGGCTGAGTAAGTGGAGTTTTCAATGAATTACAAACTTTATGAATTACATATTGAATATGCAATCTTATCAAAATACCAACAAAATACGCATTTCATTCAAATAGCTCTTTGTTTTCGGCGGAGTTTCTATTGCTTTGGAATGTTGCAAGTGCGCGAGAATGAGATTCCACTGCGCAACAGTTCTGGTGGCCCTGAGTATTTGCGCACCTTTGAGGGAACATTGCTGACGGATCGATGCAACTGGACGTTCAGAAAACGCTTTATCCTTTCTACACTACAAAGAAAATGCCCCATGTTACGGTAACAATAACAAAGAACGCTTCGTTGGCAGCAATAGCCAGGTATATTAGTATTACGACAATTTACATAGTGCGCAATCTGCAGATTTTGAACGCAGGGCGTTTCTTTTCAAGTAAGCATTGCAATGATCTTTAAAGAAAGAAGCATTGGATTGCCATGGTTTTCAACGAAAGCACAAATCATGACTTTATTTTACTTAGCAAGCAGGGACGCACCCAGCTGATATATTCAACTGAACTAACAACTGATGTTTTTGAAAATTTCGGGGGGGAATTTCCCTCTTGCTCTCCCCCTGATTGCGGGATCAGCTGGCAAGACTTCTCAGTACCACTTAGAATAGTGGTTCTCAAACTTTCATGAGCCGTGGCCCCCTTCAAAAGACTCTCAACACTTGTGGACCCCTGCACATCAATAAAAATACCCATTTTCGGCCTCTGCTCGTGGCCCCTGCTCGGCCTCTGCACCTGGCTCCCAGAGAACAGCTCCGTGACCCCCATTGTTGACGAGGGCCCCGTTTGAGAAACTCTGACTTAGAAACAAGAGCTGCAAACGTCTGGGATCTCGTCCAAAGCGATCAATAAAACCTTGCAGCACAAACCGGACAATTAAGTAGACTTGTATGTGGACACGACTACGGACGAACTTACTACAATTAGAACATCACGCAAGTTTTGTAATATTGACCAGATGAATTATGAAAACTCGCCACAGCAAATATAGCTTTGCACTCAGTGTTCACTCAGGTGTCAGAACCAAACCTTAACGATTAAGACGTATTCCCACGAGCTTGCATAGGTGTATTCTACTGTAGCAAGCCACGTAATTTTACATTTCATGAAAATAAGCCTGCATAAGTGTAGTTTGACACTCAGGCACATTGGTCACACTCTCACTAATAATGGATTTTTTAAACTTGTTGAAGCATTGCTATAGACTCACTCATGCTTCTTTTCAAAAAGTATAAATGTACGTGGCGTACCGTTATCAGCATGTCACTTTTCGCTGTATTACCTGCCAAGATGGCTGCGTTCAACAGTCTCATGCAACAAAACACCTGCTACTGGAATATGAAGTGAACTTTTGAAGATTTGTTGCCATGTTATTGATAGGCAATAAGGACCAACAGTAGAACGATCCGCTTGCGAGTTTCGCAACCCACCTCTGCAGGCAAAGGAGGGGACATGAGTGAACTGCAAGCTCATCACTGCATGACACTATAGCTGTGAACCTGACTCTTGTGCAGTGTGAGTTTCATACCGGAAAAAAAGCTGTCATTGCAAGAATCAAATAAGTTAATCGGAAATGAGATGCCCACTTCAGTTTTTTTTCCATAAATATATGGTTCTTAATCCCAATATCCAGGCGGGGGAAAAATTCCCGTTTTGCCTCCCTGCCCTGCGGACACCCATGCGATCATTGACTATTTTATATCAGGTTCCACAAACAAGGCCAGCTCGTCTAATGAAACGAAGAAGCCGTATTTGGCTAATTGTAACCATAAGTCAAATTTTAGCATCTTTAGCGAGTAATGTGCAGTTGAAAAGTATTTTGGCGATGATGTTTGATGAAATCAAGTTCCTCTTTAGGTCTGGCGGGGGGGTGAATGCATCCTCCCTGTGTCCGCGCCTGGTCTGCAGACTATAGAGTATAGTGACGTTCGATGCTCCTCTATACGATTTATTAATTTGGGTTGCCTTTGCCCGATGTAGGAGGCACTGCATGGACACGTGAGCCTGTAAACAACGTTACAACGGTTGAGTAAAGCTTGCCGGTCCTAAACCGCTAACCAGCTTTCAAGCTTTCGGGTGTTTTGAAAACAACGCAACTTCACGTTTATTACCGCCTTGTGTCTTATAAAAGTGCTGAGTTTCTCCCGTATGTTGTTAGATATAGAACCCAAATACGGTAGCTGCAATGAAATGTATTTGGGTAAGTGAGAGGGCCCAGCCGATGCGTCACGTTGTCGTATGACACAGCGTTTTCTGTTTAAGAGTTGCTTCATGCAATGGTCAAAAAATTGTTGGGATGCAAGATAACCCTCGCATAATATTCATAAATTCCGTGTGCACCAGTCTGAAAGGACAGGCAATATCATAAGTGCGGCGGAGTGAAAGTGTTTGAATCCTAGCTGCAACGGTAACAATCGCGTGCCAGCTTTAACCACTCCGCACAATAAGTATGATTTCATACGTAAATTTAGTGCCAATGGAACCACAAGGATAAAAATAAGAAAAGCAAAAAGCAGTGTTTCACCAACCCATGAGTGGCCACGGGTTGGACATAGCTGCATTAGAGCATGGTGAGCGTCGGCGTGAAAATGGTATTTCAAATTCCAAGAGACCAAGTTTCAAACACCAATTTTACAAAATGCTTTTGTCGTATTTATTGTTGCAAACAGAGTTTTCCTTCATTTTCTGAAAAATGAAGCCAATGTTTGTCTTTTGCGCACTTTCATTGCGCTGATAGGCCACAATTCCATTCAAATTGATGACCGTTTGATGTGTCCTTTGGCTGGAAAACGCATTTAACCCTATAAAAATTTTTAACGTTGGATTATATTCTCTCGTTTTGTAAAAAATCATACAATTTATCTGAGTGGCTGAACGTCAACCATTGCGGACACTTTGTTTTTTTTATGGCAGAACCTTCATTTGCTGGCTTTCGCGTGCTCGTCAGAAATGCTGAGTCATGTTTGTTTGTCTCTTGTTATTGGCGTGGCCACCATGCCGTGGATAAACGTGTTGAAACGCGTTGAAAAAATGCTGCATGAGAGGTCAACGATGGAGAAAGCGATGGATTTGGGGAAATAATTGACTTACATGATAAACTTACAGTACAATGATTTTTGTAGCCATTTTCCATATACTAATACAGCTAACATGACAAAGGAGAACTGTGCAGAAATCTAGATAGAGAAGGCACAACAATGTTTTACAGTGTTGAAGCTTGTAAAGAGTTTCAACAATGAAAAGCAAATTCAGGCGGTATGGGGGGTAAATATCATCATTGCTTTGATATTTATTCTGGTTGTCAGTAACTCCGACTGTAGACTCGTTTTGCAAAAAAGCAAGCATCTATAGCAAAGTATAGCTTGATCATGCTGTGCACTGGTTCATACATTTTTTTGATATGGTTTATTCGCAAGAAATACACATCATTTTGGAACAAAGTTTCAACTGAGATGTTTGCAACAAAATCAAACAGTTATTCTTTCCAATTAGCAAAACACTATTACTGTGTCGATGGCCAGCAGTAGTAATATCAAACAATAGAAACATAATAATGACATTGCTCCAGTGGTAAATGGAACAAGCAACCATTTGAAGATTGGAAGAATTTGGTAGAACGTATGATGAAAGTGCTCTACAACTTCATGCATGCTGTCATTCGAAAACTGTGCAGACATTTTAAAATATTAAGCACAATTTAATGCTACTTTTATGACTTGTGAGTTTTTTGCATTCTTCAATCTAAATTATGATGCAATTAATCTGAGACATTTATCTTTAAGCAATATAATAAGATATATAATATCATACAAAAATTAATGATAGAAAACGTAATAAAAATTAGCAAATGACATCGTCCATCTACCTTCGAATATTCAACACATAAAATTATTTTTAGATAGGTATTTACGATTTCAGAAGGAATAGTCCAAACAAAAGCTTTATTGGTGTCAACGTTAAGATATATTCTCTGCATCAACTTTTTCCAAAGTCAGTAGTTTTAAACAAAACACAATTGACCAAGAACAGTTAGAACTGATGAACAGATTCCAAATTCTAGCAAGCAACTGGATCAGATACAACATTCCAGTGTGCGACTGGATGTGGATTTTGGGGCAAACATAAGAACATTAAATTTACAAAAACACTTACCCTTCCGTATACACCCAGAATATGTTGGTAGAGACGAGCAGTGGCGTTAATACGATGTGAATGTACATATGTGTAAATGAAACATTTGAAAGGTATATTATGCAATACAAAAAAACAATTGTAAATGGCTGCTTCAACAGAAAAGGAATCGATCGAGTCCCGCAAGTTTGTAATAAGTGGATTTCCTCCAATTCTTTCCGGTGAATGAAAGTTGTTCTTGATAAGATCAACCATAAAAGTCAATCTACACTGAGGAGTTGCCAGGAGTAGCCGCGCACGATTTTTTGTTTGTTTTGTTGCATCGGGTAATTCTGCACTCGTGCACGACACGGCAACTCCTGGGCGCAATAAAACAAACAAAGAATCGTGAGCGGCTACTCCTGGCAACTCGTCAGTGCAGATTGGTGTTTAAGGCCTTTTCAATTATGAGTTGGACGCTTCTTGTTAAGGCAATCTCGCATCGCTTGGCATAACTGGCAGTAATCTGCAAAAATAATCATAATGCAATTTACGTGCATTAACTTAAGCAATGAGATATTCTCCAGCAGTTCTGCTGTACTTGAAGAAATACTTTTTTTTCCTCCAAGATGGCACAAAACATTGCTACTCGAAATTTGGTCCAAAAACCAGGAATACTCATTGTCTAATTCTGAATGATTATACTGATTAACCTTCACCAGCGTCACATTTTGCGGTGCTTCAAGAAAATACAGCAAATGAGCAGAATATTGCATAAAATGCGGGAAGATTGATTTCTAGTTTGATTTTTTAATCACGAGAGAAATTCCTCTGCATGCCATTTGTTCTTGCCACTTGTGTTTCCATCCATAGCTGACGTGCTACATCATTGTACAACGAATCATTTTGCAAAGATTTTTAACACAAAGTTCACTAAAGTTTATTCGAAAAAAGCACTGCTACTCAGGAGCATTTGGAGGTGCTGATTGACAAGGAGATCTTTGGGTCTTTTAGATTGTGTTGTTCCGTTTGCTGTTTAGTCTTACAGTGTTTTGATGAGGCAAAGCCAGTGATACCTAGAGTTCTGGATATCACTGAGTAAAGCACCAACAATATAGATCAATAATGGCAATAGCAAAGAGACGACAAGTTACCAACAGACAACCAACTAAAACTATGAGTATTTCGATTGCACTTGTCATGTTGTCGCAGCAAAACATCGTGCATGCTATTGTTTCATAGAGGTTTTCTTATGTAAGTTTGAAACATTGTATGTTCCTGTTTTAATATAACAAACAGTTGTTTTATAAATTCCTAATCCATTTTCAAACTTTTTCCACTTGTACTGAATTTATTTTAGCCCCAGATCAGAAAGTAATGGCAGGGGTTTTTCATAGAACAGTGTTGAAGCATGATTGAGTCATGGCATAATTTATCTGTACTCGATTACTGACAGTATAAGACGCTTGTATGCGTCTTTTACATATCCAAGGACGCATGGGATAGATAAAAGCATCACTGACACTTTGACACTAGCGCCAGGAATTATATTGTATCGTTATGTTTGAAATTAATTTTCTTTATGCTTTTCGTGGCTTGGAGTTGGTCTTAAAACCTTTCCAGAAAACGTTATNTTTTTGCAATAATTTTGCGAATAAGTCAAACCCGCGCGTTGAAGTATTGTTTTCTATTAGAANCAGTTATTCAGTTCAGACTACTGCCTGTCTGGTGTAATGTCAGTAAATGCAATGAGTTTTTGCAGGAACTTATTTTTTCGTAATTCTTTGAACAAACTTGAAACAATTTGTACCTGAAACATTTGCTTGAAAACGCGGTTTTCCTAAAACGCTTTTCCAACGTTTTCTTCAAACTAAGGTTATTTAGTTTTCATACCAACTGAAAAACCTGGACAGATTTTGCCGCCTTGGAATGCATTTTTTTTATTAAAACAACATTTCTGTTGGAAAATGTTGAAGTATCGGAGACAAAGTTTTCACGAACTTGCGAAAATATTTTCAATTGTGATCCTTTTCCGACTACGCTTCAATGGGTCAAGATGGCGAACTAGGTCAAGAGACAAGGTTTCCAAAGACGGTTCGTTTTTAGTTTATTGCATGATCCAGACACGAAGTTCATTGCAAACATGGATTGTGGGTTCACTCTAGCTATGTAACGCAGTTTGCTAAAGAAAAAGCAGAACATTGTATTGGAGAACATTAGCGGAAAGCGCACGGGATAACGTCAAACTGTATTGTCTAGGAAGATATGCTCTAAAGCAATACTGCAAAAAACAAATAGGGCACGTTCTGAGTAAGTGGCTCTTAAAATTTTTTAGTCGTGCCACCCTCGGCTTTAGTCATTGATAGCATCTCGTGCCTTACTTAACTTGAAAATCAAACACAAAAAACAAAAACAATTTATTTGCCATTTTGCTGGTTAACGGTGAAGGATGCAATTGCTTTTGCGAAATCAGTAGCTTAATTCGTGGCTTTGTTGAAGACAATGCAAATCGAAAATCGGCTTCATATTCAGTTTGTTCCGAGAATTTGTTTTGATGATGGCGTTAATGTGACATGAAAACAAATGTTCGAATGGCAAAGCAGTATGGGAAAAACAGAACAATTAACTCTTTACTTTCCAATAATATGTCGCTGGAATTCTCTCTCCCAGTGGTGTAGGTGCAGGTGATGAAAGCGCACCCCTCATAGTTGTGAATGGTCAAAAAGTTGGGCAAAATCTCGAAAGAGTTTAGCAAAAGCCCTTAGACAATTCTTTCCAGCAAGGAAATTATACTTCTTTGTTGTTGCGTGCATAAATAACTGTTCTTTTTGTCATATAAAAACATCATAAATATATAAAATCAACAAACTATTTCTAGTAACTTTCTGTATTATTTTGTGAGAGTTAATGAGTGACTGACTCACTTGAAAGTTTGGCACAAGAAGGCATTCCTATTACGTGCTTCGTTATTTGCAAACTGAGGGAATCTAGTGTACTGCAAGGCGCCAACTTCATATTAGCAGATTCCATGAAAGGCAAGAACAGAAAATCTTTTGTTTTTATTTTAATCACAGTTTGGATAAAGACATTTTGCCATACAGTTTGTTGCATGCTTGCTGCTGCATATATGTTCAGTTGAGCAGATGATGTTTCAAAACTGATGTCCCAGACATATTGTATAAATTGTATGATACATGCCACGTATACCACATATATGTCTTAGACAAGGACTGAGCTTTAGACCTATTCCAGATAGGTATCAGGTTTCTTGCTGACAAAAGCAGCTGTGAATGGAAAACCTCGTAACTCTGAAAACCACAGAACAGATGCTCGAGAACACTGAGTCAGCTTCTGACAATGTTCTTCCACAACCTAATGTACTTTATTCAGTTGGGTTATTAAAGAACCAAACATAAAGTACCAAATTATTTTCACAAGTGCATGACAACATAGTAGAAGAAAGTATAATGTACTAAGAGCTGGTAGAAATTTTCTCACGTAAACGTTTGTTTGGTAAAATTTGGAAAATTCGCGCAAAATATCCTTTCCACCACCGAAAAATTGCCTGCCCTTACACCAATGCTTCCGACACCCTTGCCAACTTTTCGTGTTACCCAACGGGGGCTCTCTACCAAAAAGAACCACGGTCCTAAAAGCGGACAGCTGACTGAAATGAATTGTTTGTCTGCAAAGTCTCTCAAAAGGAAACATTAAACTTTGACACAAAAAAGAAACAACAATCACGTATAATGAAACGACCATCACGAACAACAAAACAACAGTCATCAACAACAAAATAAAAATGACGCACAATAACTCACTTTTCCTTGCTCTGTTTTCTGATGTGCTTCTGCAATTGTCGGGGTTGCAACTTCGACGGAGAATACCCACAAACTCGTCCTGTGAAAATTCCTTTAATTTACCCATAAAACTTCTGCCTTTAAACAAAGACTGCATTTATCCGGAAATGTCTTTCTTTACTTTTTTGAAATCATATCGGAAAAAGTAGACCATTTTCATATTTAACCAAGAAATTGAACAAAGTTGCATTTAAGAGCCGAAAATATTTTTTTCAATAAAAGACAAGAACCAGTTGTTTGAACATTTATTTTGATTAGCAAAGCAATGTGTAAATTAAACACAAAATTAACAATAAAAAGTATGCACCGGACACCCGAACAATAATGTGTCTCGTATATTAGAAGGCAAAGAGCGAGCAAATCTCCGGTGACTTCGTAGGACATCAAGGATGTTGTCATTATGTGGAACACCATCTGCTTTTTCTTGCAATGTACTGACCCCCATTGCCTCTTCCGAAGATTCTATAGGAGTAGACAGTGCTACTAGATAAACATCTATTCAAGGCCAATTTTTGCATCACAAATCACAAATTTTGTACCTCCACAAGCTTAAGTCAAATTTGTGACTGTTATACGCAAACGAAGAATCCATTGCTTTGAAAGCTATTGCTCCGACAACATTCAGGTACTGAATGCAACACAGAATTTTACCAAAAGTAAACAAACTATTTGGAAATAATTTTCTTATCGAGTTATTGGCAGTGGAGGCGGAACTCAAATTTAAGGCTCCGACTCTGGCTCCAGGCATCTAAACAGTTTGGCTCCAGCTCCGTATCCGGCTTCAACATCTGAAACGTTTTGGCTCGGGCTACAGAATGATTTGGTTAATTGAAAACTGAAATCCATGGTACTCTTTTCAAAAACTCGGTTGCCCCACAAACAAGGGCTGTGGAATCGGAACCGAGCTTTCAGGCTCCGACTTCGTCTCCACCATCCAAAACGTTTGAGTTCCGGATTCAAATCCGGCTCTGGCTCCAGGCAAATTTGCGTTTAAACACATGAAAATATCTCCATCAACCAGAGGTTCAGTCAAACAAGACATGTGGAATAAGCCGATTTCCTGACAAATGGCGCTGGATGCCCTTTCCTTTTCGGATAACTGACATGCAAGTGACCTGCGATACCATTTTTTCAAACATTAACTTTGATTAATTTTTAGAACGACATTACCATGAAAACACTTCCCAATATGCTTTTTTAATTTCTGCTGCACCATTCTAAAACATTCTGCATGCACATTTTGTTGCTTTTGATTGTGATTGATTTCCTAGTCGTTGGTGTGCCATACTAAGAGAAAATTCACTTCATGATGTTCTTCCAGACTCCTTTGCTAACGATACGTGAACAGACTTAATCAAGAATCTTTTAACGAAAAGCGCCTGTTAACTATTTATGATACTTTCCATAGAATTTACCAGAATGCACGGGCACAGAGATTCCGACCAAAACTATTGCAAAAAGAACAATTTTCATTGTATTTAATGTCAGCTCTTACGTTCTTTTACAAACGTCCCTGCGAAGAAGAGAATGGTGATAGGAATCATTGTCATTTTGAAGACACTCTTCAGAAGCCAGCACTTGGAAGCACATTTAATGTTTCCCTTAACGCATATTTCATTAAACAAAACGCATTGAATCCTTTGCTATTTAAAGTTTAACAAAACAAACATTTTAAGTTTTGAACATATGGCAAGCATTCAGAAAATAGAAAATTGAAATCCATCTATTTTTCAAATCAAAATTCCGAATTCCCTCAACAAATGCACACAGCAACTCTTTAAGCATCACTGATCCAGCTTGAGTTTTCTAACAGAGCAACGCCTGGCTTCCTACTGCTGCATTCTTGGGAAAGAGCGATCGATTGGTCAAGTTTCGCTGAAAGGAAATGTGAGACATTTAAGGAAATCAATTTGCCGACAACTTTTTTCGGAGAAAGATGTGACATGACATCAGCAGAATTGACGAAAACGTGATACAGATTGTCGATTGATGGCTGTTTTGAACTCGCGCATCACGACAGCCATTGTAACGACTAGTTCACTGCCATCAGCATTTGGTTTGCTGCGACTTTTCAGCGCACGAAAATTGCAAAAGCAACCGAAGCAATTGTTCCAAGGCCTCTGGAAGCTACTATTTCTCCAAACATAGACGGTTTGTGAAATGCTCTTGGTATTGCTCTCAATTAGTCAACTGCTCGGACACGTCCGAGTTTGAGCGAAATGAAGACCTGCTCGGACACGTCCGAGTTTGAGCGAAATGAACACCTAACCACTGAAAAAAGAAACGAATAAAGAACAAAACAAATGACAAAAAAAGGAGAAATTGTAAACCAACGAAATAAAGAAAGGCACAGGATCCACTGCAGATAAAGCAATATAATGGTCAGCGAGCACCGAGCTAACTATACTGAGAGACTGCACTTGCCAAAGTGCACGTGAATACAGGCAAGAGTTGAAACAGTCTTTAAAGAGCCAACGCTTTTACTATTTCACAAAACTACGGTAACGTCTGTTGAATAACTCTTTTGCAATCCATTCCACTTTTAAACCGGCTGAAAACTCAGTGGTGCTGTTGTTTTACAGGTTTGATTGTAGGAATGCTTATTTTCTGTTGCTAAATCGGTCGTATTCAAAAAAGGCTAAAATTGTTATGACAAATATTAATACTCCCCTTTCATTTCGTCTGGCGGCATTTGTTTGCATATTANAGTATTTCTCTTGTTCGTACTTTTACATTAATTTCTTCCCGAACATTTGCAGAAAAATATATTTCCTTNATGGGTGTTTGTTCACTGATGTAACTCAAAAAATGTTCTGTTAGGTAAANNTTTCAAGACATTGCATTAAGAATTCCCCAAGTAATTATGAACNCAAATGAAAGAGCACAATACATAAATATAGACTTTTCCGTGCCGATTCAAACTTCCAATAAGTTCCAAACAACAATCGTCGAATGTAATAAGATNCAACACGAACTGACCACAGAACAATAGCTTTCGCAAACCTGTGCAGAAAAAAAAACCTATTCAAAAAATCGCCAAAAGTCTTTCGTTAAGGTTTGTCTTTGTCGTAAACCAACCTCTGTTTCAATTGCCATTATACAAGAAATTACAAGTTGTGTTTTTTTTACAGATAGCTTGTAGTTTCTTTCAGCCATTGCGTGCATAACACTGAAGTTTCACTATTTTACCAGAAATATTATTTTTATGCAGAAATGACATGTGACATATGCTGAAGATTTCTGTTGACGAAACAATATCTTCAGTTGGCAATGAGTCAATATTTCCTTATCTTAGGAACCCACCCTGAGTGTCAGGAATTTCATAGCAAATAAGCGTATTATGATATTTTGCACACCATTTCAGAGGTATTCTCTACATTCCCGCAGCCCTGCATTTAAGAAACAAAAACACGCTGCCACTTTATCGCCAGCTGGAAAGGAAAAGGTGTTATACAAATTTCATTGGTTTGAATGAAATCACTCAGTTGCCTGGCAAAGTGAATGAAGATGTTTCTGTAGTGGCACCTGATGTTGTCATAATACTTCTCATGCATGTATTTGACGATAAAACAAATAGGTCTAGCAAGTCGTATCATCAACTATAACAGTTATAGTGCTCGGAATATATGTTTTTAATTTTGCAGCTTTCTTTCTCCGGATAGTCTCAGCAATCCAAATGCTGATGAAGATGAATCAACCGAAATTATGGTTGCCTTTACGCTCGGCTTTCAGCCAGAAATCAATCAACAATCTTTATCACATTTCCTTCAATTCTGTTGATGTCATGGCACGTGTTTCTCGAGAGGAACATGTTAGAAGAAGGTTGTTCATTCATGCTTTAAGTTTCATCCACACTGTAGCATAATCGATCGTTCGTTGTTCAACAAAGCAACTGTTGCAACGTAGACCCTTCCGAGTGCTCCCTTTTCAAAATCGAGTTGATTCTGTAAATGATAGTGTTGCCATTAGCCAGGGAGTGATGGATTAATTGGCCTCAACGTTTTATGGATGGGATCCTTGATATTTTTGCGCTGTCATAATATTCGTTGCGTCACTTATTACGCAGGTAGAAAATATTGACATTGCATTAAAAACACCAACATCATCAAAGACTACCTTGCTTGTAACTCTACAGAAAACTGCAACATCTGACAAAAATTCAAAAGGCTCGCTAGCAATGTGTGATACAAATATTTCGACTTCTTCTGACAATATTTCATTCCCTTCCTGAGATCTGCCTGTCCTCACGTCAGAGACGCATCGGAAGAAGTCCTAGACATCTTGAAGAACTTCACGGTTTACAGTCACCTTCAATCAAATTCTTCACCATCTATTAGCTACCGTTTCACTTGAGACATTTGTTTTGTAACAGAAATGTTTGTTCGCCAACGAAGTCTACATCAGTGCTTTTCAACCTTTTTTGTTACCGTGCACCCTTAAAGATATTTTGACGAACTCATGCACCCTATTTACTGACACTTCCCCGTGTCCCCCGCCTAATTGCGCCCATACCTGTAAGTACCCGGGTCTAAATAAGCAAAGTCCTCTAATTCAGTAATTCACCTACATAATTCAATGGATAATGACTCATTGCCTGTTGCTTATGAATCACAAATAATCATCTGATTACAACAATTAGCTTGATATGGTGTGATGCTTATGAACCACAGTTTAGATTGTGCAAAGTCTTAGTTAAATCCTGAAAGTGATTGGTTGGTTAATGGTTCATTTTTGCTAACAGAAAGTTTTTGTAAAAAATATTTTAGTGTGACAAGTTTGTGGTGCACCTTTGTGAACCCTTTCGTAGTGGTGCACCCTACGCATATTTTGGTGCACCCTAGGGTGCACTGTGCACACCGGTTGAAGAGCGCTGGTCTACATCTTTTCTCAAAACGCTTTGATCACAGCGTTTTACTGTATTTCAAATTTCATGGTCATACACTGCTAGGTCTGGTTAATTGTTTGTTAAATTAACGCAAAGATAGAGTTTTCTTCCTCAAACACACACTTTGTTCGGTTTCAAAACGTTAGAAATTACTTTATTTTTTAAGTAATATTTTTCGTTCCGGAATATTTTATCTCTGCCAAAACATAAACATACCTTTCCGGGCAGCAACTGCTTGTTTGACTTTCTGTTTTCTGACGTTTCAAAAGCACCTACATTGTCACACAAAATAACCTTCACTATGACGCCGAACAAGTGAAAGTTGATCCAAGCATTCAACTTTTTTCTAGCGTAGATCAAAAACAGTTTCACACAGGAAGCTGAAACATTGAGGCATTAAGAATGCTCCTTTAATGTCTTTCAACATCGGATGTAGGTTGCCAGTACTTTCAGCATGACCTATTGTCAATTTGCAACGACATGGATAGCGAATCACAATCCGTGGTGCGTAAAGCCAACGTTTGAGGCTGGAGATTATGATTTGACAAAACTGTACAAAAGCTGGTACGTTTTTCTGAAAATCAAAAATTGATGTGCGACGCGTGCGAATAGCAATGTTCAAGCCATTGCAATCTTTACAAGTTAGAAAAAGGTTAAGTGCTGGGAAAATGTACAGTAATTGAGGGCTGATAACATATGAGTTTGTTTTATTTTGGGAAGTTAGCGATGTTGCACGAATATATTGGAGTTTTTCAAGTTCTTTTCAAACATGTTTTTGTGTGTGTTGAGCAAGAGGACACTCTATTTAAGCACTTTTACCTACTTCTGCAGCAACGTTTGTTAAAGTTCAAGATTACTAATCTTTGTGCTTTGCGGGCGTTACAAATAGGTAATATTTCATAAAACAATAAATAAATGAAAACATTTGGGGACGTCACAAAATGTGAAAATAACCTCATAAACAAACAAAACATCAGTCTGAAAACTCCTTAGAAGTTTTGCAGTCAAAGGTGATGACTGCATTGAGTAAAACCGTTTGATCTGTTTTGTATACAAAGATTAAATGGTCGTGCAAAATTTCAACCTGTTGGTCTGACTCTGACACGTCTCTAGATCTAAATATTTCTTCCCAGTGAGTACGAGCCTGACTCTGTTTCAAATAGTCCCAGGGGTATGATCGTCAACTCTACCGGAAAACGAACAACTACAAATGTGAAACTTTTCATTCCTTTATCGTGTACTCGGCATGTCTGCCAAGATACTTGTAAGCCAAATTGCCCAATTTCTATACTGCGGGAGGCTGTTGCCTACTCATTTTATCTCTCATACGTTCATAAGTTTAACTGTCAGGGTAAGACAGAGCCTGAAATGTCATTTTAAAGAAGTTTAATATCCATCAGCTTTTGTTTCAGAATAGTGCGTCCCTTCTTACTTGACAATGTCGACTGCAATGATATTATGCGCTCTCGTTAATAAAAACACAACACCAATTGTTATTGCGAAACACAGAAAATCAACGCTTTTGGTTGAACAACTTCCGAGAAAAAACACGATTTAATATACAATTAGCGACGACACTACTCGTTTGAACAACGATACCCAAATAACAAGTACACAATTGAGAACACATCCACAATCACCATCAAACACAATCGTGGCTTAAAGATATTTTAATAGTGTGTCCCCGCTTACCTAATTTAAAATAAGTTTGGTTAGGTTCCTAGCTGGGGTAAAACTAACCGAGAGATTAGGTCAGCCATGTCCAANCCAAATGTCTTGCTGAGCGAAAAAGTATATCGCTATATTNACCAGGGCAGCACATTGAAAGAAAAATTAATGAGGGCCGCACATTCAACGGTTTACTTTGATCTTAGCAAACTAAATTCATCTTCAGCTAATATTCTGAAAGCGTTCGAATCCTAACTGCAATTGTAACAGACGTGACAAAGTGGCACTGAGGACCACCTGCATCAAAATTTTCAAATCCAAAAATATCAAAACAAAGACATGTTGTCAGCACGTAGGATACTTTTAATACAATGAAAACCTAAACTGGGCCGCACAAAATCTTCGACTGGGCTCTGGGTTGGACATAGGTGGATTAGGTCTTTGGCTTGCACTCAACTGGAAACTCTCCTACTAATTTCGCAAGCGGTCAAAGATTTGTTTTCAGCTTTAGGGCAAGGGTGAATAGACTCGACTAGAATATACCCGAACAGAATCACTCTCATAGAATCTCTCTAATAAACTCTCGCAAATAGAATATAATCCAGTCTGGGCGTATTACAACTGTTATTAAATGTTTTTTTTAATTCTGATCTTTTCTCTCGCAACTCACTTGGCAAGCTTTTGTTGGTGACAACTAGATCTCGCTTCAGAGAGACGAG
>JGI24159J19872_10003641_pt1 | contig 19293 bp, 13 predicted proteins | sample Ectturendosymbi4_FD_19872 | JGI IMG/M metagenome (IMG submission 19872) | reverse complement strand
TGGCGCAGCAGTGCAAAGTGAACTTTCCACCTGAACCTAGATGAATGGACTGTAAACATTGCAATGCTTAATTGCTTCCTGATTGTGAATGCTTAACGAGTAACAAACGCTCTGACAGCGATCTGCAATTTGCAGTTAATCTTATCAATATCACATGGACCGTTTTACCAGTACTCCAGTAATTGTAATCAGGTCTGCCCAAACGATACTACAGTAAACAACGTCAAAATGTAGAAAACTTGATTGAGATGCATAAGCTTAACAAACGATGTTTAGCCGCATCCCAAAAAAATTTAAATCATGATTTTGGAACGAAAGATCTATAAGCTTTTGCTTTTGGAACGAAGGATCTTTAAGCTTCTGACAGCTTTTGCTTTCTTTTTGAAGATTGTGGTTAGCTGTTGGAGCTTTTCACACTCATATTTGTTTACTTGAGATTTTCCTAAACTGCAGCGAAATCATCCCCGGAGAAAAAATAATGCATTTGAAGATACTGACGATAATGATTATCGTGTTGCAAGCAGGACGACATGACGCAGCTGCTGATTCGGGGTAAACAGGAAAATTTGGAGGCAAACGCATAGTGTATGTAGTTTTATCCGTACAAAATGCGCGATTGGTTTGCTCAGCAAGCACCACAAGAGGAGGGTACAGCCGGTGCGGTCGCAACAGGGCTCATGAGATGCAAAGGGGTCCATGAACCTCAAAGTTCAAAATTGAAAGGTAATTACGCATACTATTTTTTGTGGTTACAATTTCATTTGCACAAACTTTTGCAAATTAATTGACTAAAGTTTTTGTTTCAGTCGCCATACAATGTATCGTCATTTCTTCTGGTATACGCTTGGCGACTGCCTCGTTCTCCTCCCCTAATATCCACCCCTGAACTCAATTGCTGTAGTATTGTTGTTAGGCCAATGCACCAGGAATCCCATTCATGATTTTCTAGTCAACCAGGACTCTACATGAAAAGAAGAATCATTAACCTACAAAGAAGCAGATATGTTAATTTTCAAAAAGACATATGAATGCATAGGCTATACATGAGGTGAAACGATGATTAAGATACAGATTTAATTATAGTTCCTCTTCCAACTTTTCGTCTGTAGCGTGAACATTGACATTTGGATAATTTATCCGTTGCTCAAAACATTTTATGTAACCCTGATGACATTCTCCATTAACGACATCTCTCACTAATTCAGGCATGGGTGTACAATAGTCGTTTTGCAGCTTTCTTGACAATGCTTGTTTTGCCAGTTTCGGTTTTAGCGAGTTTGTTTTGTTTTAATATGACTAAAAAGTGAAAATATTATTTCTACTGATGCAGTAGGGTGTGGCAAAACTATAAATCTGGTCATTAAATCATAAACTATTCCAAACTCCGAGTTATCTGAGCTGTTTTTGATGTTACGCAGATAATGCCAGAAATCAGGGTATGTTTGTTGGAAAAGGACACATCTTTAAACTATCGTGATAGCTTCCAACTGATCTGCTCAGGCACAAGATGTTGAAAATACAGGATCACACTTGTTATTCAACTTGGATCTTTTGTGAGATCTTGAGCTGCAACGGAATCTTAAATCCCTGAGCTGGCAACAACTTCCTCCAATGCAAATCGATTTTAATTTGCATGCATACGGCAACCAAGAAATTCAAGTATTAAGTCTTAAATTGTTTCATCAATTTCTTCATCTGGTGTCCGAGACAATGAACTTATATACCCTTCACTTGTTCATTTTGCCGTTTGTTATTTATTCATGTTACTTGCGCGCAACTGCTTGGCTGACTGTACTGAACTGCAAGCATGAAGCAACCTGCGGTATTTGCTATTGATACTGGTGTAAAGGTGTGAAGCCGACTGAACACATTTTGTTTCACCGATATAAGCACTTTTTTCAACTGATGATCGTATGCGGACACTGTAATGACCGGATGATATGTTCATTATTTTATTAGATTTACTTGAGCTAATTTCCAAATTTTAAATCTTCAAAAAAAGCAGATTTAACGGGATTGTCATAATTAAACACTTGTATATCCAGGTGGGCTCAAAACAACATCACCGGGAGCCCTACAATCCACTAAGTACTGCCTGACATGTCGGAACAGTCGAAAAATATATGCTGTCGCATCCCCAAAGCTGAAAAATTGGCCATTATTCGGGCAAAAAATTTCATTATTTGGGTAAAGTATACAGCTACATTCACGTGCAAGTGAGGTAGTGTCTATTATCCCAACTAAGGCAAAATAATGGCCAAATCAATGGCAAAATAATGGTAAAAACGGCAATATAACCTGAGACCATTTTGCCATTTTTTTGCCCTTGATGGCAAAATAGACTGTCCTTGAGTGAACTGCAATCATGTGGTAATTCCAACAGCTTTCACCAAATNTGGGCCCATTAAAAAAATTCATTCAAGTTTTGCGTAAAATTAGAAACATTTGAATAAATTAGGAGCATTTGGTACATTCCAACAGGTTCNTTTAAATCTGGGGAAATGAGAAAAGCTTCATTCTAATTTGGATGATAATAAAATCAGTTGGATAAATAGGAAACATTTCGGTAAAGTCCATCAATTAAATCAAATGTTGGCAATTTACAACAGTTTAATTCAATTGTGGGTAACTTCAAACAGTCTTGTTCACAGCTGGCCTGTATAGAATAGCTCCATTGAAATTTTAGTACATTTAGAAATGTCTGTGTGAACTATAAGAGCTTAATTTAAATTTGAATGAAATTAAAATCATTTGGGTAAATTTTGACAATCTCAATGAAATTTGAGTAAATTGGGACAACTTCATTCAAATTTGGATGAAATCAAAAATGTTTCCATAAATTGGAAAAATTTGGGTAGGTCTAAATTGCAACAGACTAGCTCAACTCTGGCCAAAAGGCAATAGCTCCATTCAAATTTGGGCGAAGTGGAACATCTTCCTTCAATTGTGGGCAACTTCAAACACCTTTATTCAGTTTTGCAAACTTCAAACAGCTTCATTTCAATTTGGATAATATNCAAGAACTTCATTTAAATTTGCATTCAATTACAAACTTTTGAGCAAATTCCAACAGCATCAATCATATTTGGNTAATTGAAAGAGCTTTATTCAAACTTGGATACAATTGGAACCATCTGGGCAAACTGGAAGAGTTTCATTCAGATTGGCATACGAGGTATATTATAAATATTTGGGCAAATTACAACAACCCAAATCAAATTTGAGGCAATTGAAACAATCTCATTCAAATTTGAGTAGAGTTAGAAAATTTAAAAATTAGGAACATGCAGTGGTAACCCACCATTCCAACTTTCCCTAATTTCTGTAAACCTCGAATTGTTGATGCTGTAAAGTGTGCAACTGAAATGTAGCTGTAGCTGCAAAATGTTTTGTAGTAGTAATTTGATGTAGATGTGATATGATTCTGTGAAGTTTTCATGTTCCGAACTTGCTTGATGTGACATTTTCAAGTGTCTGTTATTGCGAGGTATTCATGAACAGAATTATCTAAGTAACTGCAGCGGTAATATGTTGTGTGGTAGTAATGTATGTGTGATTTCATACTGTTTAGTTTTTCCTAGTTTCCGTTTGTTTCATGCAATGAATTTCATATGTTGCATCCTGTCAAATTTTTATGTTTCAATTTAATGCTGTGAAGTGAAGTTTTCATGAACAGCAGCAACTGTACTATTTATTGCACTGCATGATTCACTAATGCTAATGCAGTTTAGTGCGAATGTGAAGCACTGCTATTTTTATAAAATATTCCTGTTGAGGTTATGAGTCATTTGGAACTGGAAATGTGCATTTTTACACATTCCTTGGTAATTGATTATGTAAGCTGCAGTATTTGCCTGTATCAGTCCCATATTGCTATTTTTTTGTAGCGTGCTGTGTTCAGTGCACATTTAACTGTCTAAACTGGAGTAGATTTTGGTTTTCATAATGTGACTTTAGAAACTGTAANGGTTTAAGTAAGTTGTAGTATTTTAAGTNCAACACATTGCAGTGAAGATTGCCTAGTGTGAAGGACTAAGCTATATGCTGTGTATTAAACTGCCTCCTTTCCCTCTCCTTACTTGAGACTTGACCTATTTGCAGCAATGTAATACTTTAGATCGTAACATATCCTGATACAGGCCCGTAACCAGAGGGGGGCAATCAGGTAATTGCCCCCCCCCGAAATTTTAAAAAACGTAGATATTTGTTAGGTACATCAACAAGTTACATCATTTTGCCCCCCCCGAAAATATCAGTTGGTTGCGGCCCTGTCCTGATATATCTTGCTGCTTTCCCAGATTGATTGCAATTGTGGCTAACATAAATGCACATATCTATGCTAGAGAAGAACAGATCTCAGCTATCAGGATTATCGTGTTAAATGAACAAAGAATAAGCGCAGAACGTATATAAAAACTTGAAAATTGAGATGCTGAACAACGCCTACCACATGTGGCGACATGAGCAGCAAGTTTGGGGAGAATTTCATTGCAATTAGTTAACGTTTTTCAACCAATAAATATTACCATTGTTAACATGTTGCTGTGCTTAATATTGATTACTAGGGCCTACGGCTTTGAATCCCGGTAATTGGTAATTAGGCATGCAGCCACGTTGATTTGTTTACAATGGTATGTTATAGTCTTAAGATTAAGACTTGCTGTTTAAATGTTATTTGGGAAAAACAAGATCAAATTTGGGCAAAATTTGTTTGCATCCCCCAAAATATGCACTCCCGTACACGTATGGACATACGTTTTGGAATTTTTGAGATATTTAATGATAGATATCACACCTAACGGAGTCGCATTGTTATGCTTTCAGAATATTTAGACAGCCATTGCAAATTTCAAAAATTATGCCTAGAAGACGAGTTTTGATTCACAGAAGGATTTGATACCTGCTGAAATTCATATAAGCTCAAGTACAGTGCGTCGCCACCGCCTACTGAAGGCTGGCAGAAAGGCTAGAAACCGCTAAATCAGCTTCTCACTCAAAAATAAAGAAGAAAAGATTAGGATAGGCAAAAAATCATAAGTATTGGACTACAAAAGACTGGAAATTGTTCTGTTTTCAAACGATATTACTATATTATAGTTCAAGAGAGAGCATAGCAGATTTGTCAGGATCGTACAGCGATTATGGTTGTATAGCAACTATGGTTCAAGAGAAGCACAGCAGATTTGTCAGCATCAAAAAGGGCAGTAAGTCCTGCCCTTTCAATGAGGCAATAAAACAGCCCCAAAACAAGATGTTCTGGGCAGTTTTAACTTTTCTGCAGTGTCACTTATGCTAACTGAGGATATGATGAAATCAGACAAATACATCTGCCTAATTGAAAGAAAAGTCATTCCAGATATGAGATGGGGATTTCCTGATTTTGGAGAAATATTCCAACAGGATCTTGTCCCATGTCTTTCGTTTAAAAAAAGTGAAGATGATATTCAGGAAACACAAATNAAATGTGCTAGATTCAGGGGTGTAGTGCTNAAAAAGAGATGCGGGAACGTCGTTCCCAAGCGTTCNCATCCCACAAGACACCTGATTTAGCTTAAAGCCGAACTCTAACACCAAACATCGCTCAGATGCCCCCACACCCAAAAAGCTCCTTTAGTTCTCGCAATCCACTCAGGCAAGCTGCAAACTACTCCGCAACGGCCTGAAAACTCCAAGACGAATTATTCCTCTGAAACGAAGTTTCAAGAGTTAGAATAAATGCAAGCAATCAGAAGCGTGAAGTAGGCAAATGCCATTGTTGATGTCACAAACAGTAATTACACAATCATGCTATGGTGCTATACACGAGATTACTTGTCATTCATTTCTATTTGAATAAGGACTGAGGATGCGTAATTTTACGTGAAATCGATTTCCTATTAAAAATTTGCTGATCGATTCCTTGCTTACACCCATCGTTGTCATTCATTTATGCTGCTCCAGGCGCTGCACGTAGAAACTGATATGAAAAAACTAATCTTCAAGTAACGTTACTAGTGCAAAAAGGCGTGGGAACGCGTTCCATCCCACTACACTCCTAGTTAGATTGGCCTGGAGACTCGCCAGATCTTAACCCCATTGAGAATTTGTGATCAGTAACAAATTTTCGGTTACAAAGATTAGATTGCACAACCATGACCAAGCTAATAGAGGCCATTATTCAAGTATGGTATCGGGCCAGTAAACCAAAGAAAACTGCCAAAAAAGTGGTAGTATCCATGTCAAAGAACTCTCTAATTTCCCGTTTGGACATGCATTAAGCGTGAATTGTGATTGACATGTACATTTGTGTATATGGCTACTACTGGTTAGTATATAAGTAGGCCTAGGCTCATTAAAAATTCCAAATGGCAAATTTGATTTTAATTTTTTTCCATTATCATGTCATGTATTAAATGCTCACACATTTCTATGTTCATTATTAAACCAAGCAGTAAAAATGCACGGAGTTTTTGCTAAATTCATGTCCTTCAATAACTGTATTAGGGTTATAGAATTGTTAAAGTTGCTTTGCTAGGGAGGATTGCTATAGCCAACTATTAATGTTAAATTTGATGTAGAGTTGTGAAATTCGCAAAGCAACAGTGTTATGTTTGTTTTTGAGATCAGTTTGAGCCAGTTTGAAATTAGCTAGTAACATTGCCAAATGGTTATAATTTCAAATAACAAATGAAGCATATCATTTTCTAATCATAGCGTTGAAAATCTAGTGAAGCTGTAGGTCTTAATCAGTTGTAATTTATAGGGGACTCCAAACTGGTCACACAGTCACGCACCAGTAGATCTAAATTTTTACCTCTCAAGAGCCATGTTGGTGAGACTAAACATTCCTAATTAAAAAGTAAGACCCGAAAGAGATGTTCGATATTTGCGTGAGTCGAATCTGTTTCACTGCTCCATATGAGAAGCACTTCACAAAATTCATTAGATTTTAAAGAAAAGGCATTATGAAGTCTATGGTGATCAACTCTGGAAATGTAGCTGCAATAACAAAGTGGCGCATGCTGTAGGAAAAAAGGGGTGCAATTCATGAGAATAAAAAACGAACATTTTCTACACCCGCCATAAGTAACTAGAACAGAAGGGATTTCTTCCGCAGTCACGTTGCATGTCATAATGTCATGCCGACTGATACTGTACTTCATAAAATACAACACCATGCAACAGCAGGGAGTAAAGTTAAGGTTTGAAAATATTTGATTCATTTTGAGCGAAGAGCGCATGGACTCGTTTTTACCGGGAAAGGAGACGCTTGTGACCATGAATCGATAAACGAAATCGATAAACCAACCTTTGCGAAATATCTGCGTTCCGAACTTGGATAGCCAAATATTGCCAATTTTTTTATTGAAGTGCCATCTCTTCTAAACAAAGTATAAACATTCCGATGCGGTAGACTCCCTGATAGTTAGACAATGTAAACGCAGTTTTACTGTCTTTAAATCTTGTGCTGTGAGCTATGTTTACTTGCAACGTTTTTTGCAGAGTGTTGCCAGCGAGCAGAAGAGAGGTAAGCTGAAAAATTTCCTAAAATTTCCTTCATAAACGTATTAATAAAATTTAGTTATGTTTTCCATAGATTAACTGTCACGTTAACGTAGACTTGTTTGTAATATATAAGCTTTTCAATGTTGTATTTGCAATTCTGGGACGATTTTCACATCTGGAGAGAAAAAGAGCATCTAAAAAAAATTAGCAAATCCTGGTGTTACGTTTCAATAATTCTCCTGCATCAGAAACTTTCCGTACCTTGGAATTGTCTAAAAAATATAAACAATCAGTATGATATTTTTCGTTATCAACACTTTCTCACACTTCTTTTCTTGATGATTTGGATAAAGAGTATGCAATACACACTATTTGAAAAACACTTGCTTCCAAGTCAGTTCGGTTAAAACCAGAATGCTTTTGATCGCAATGCACCATAATTTAAACTTATTTGTTTTCAGCTGATGCCGTTAGAAGTGTTCTACAGAACTGAACCACTTTTAAACACTTACATCAGAGTAATCGGGAAACCTCTGCTGCAAAGGTGAGTTACTCGTTTTTTACTGGTTAATTTTTCAATCTATCGAAGATGACCAGGTAATACGTACGTGCAACTGATGGTTGAGATTTCGAAACAGCTTTTGATCCCGAAACAGTTATCCAGTATGTTCTCGCTCTCATCTTTAAGTCGTTTGATGTGAACATAGATTCAGCCTCTGCTTGTGATTTGTAATTGAACAACAGTGTCTGATTTTCACATAGAAAACGTGGTTAGAAACGATGGAAAAGGTTATTAGTATTTGTCCTGCGATGGTGATAGACCGGAGAAAAGGTAGTTTTAATTGATTGCCGTGAATACCTTATCATACTTTCCAACCAATTGCTTAACCACACTCTGTAATCAAAACCATTTCAAGAAGGCCACGTTTGAGAATTTAGGACTACAGGCAATTTCTTATAGGATCAAGTAAATGAGTGTATTCTAAAAATTTGAAACGATAATAACCTTTGCCTGAAGTGTAAAACACGGATTTGATTTTTCTTCGCCTGGAGTTGCTTCCCGCAACTGATTCGACCGTTAAAATTTAGCACGACAGGCATTTTGGCCATTTATATCTATAAAGCCGTTTGAATCTACAAACTTTCTTGTAATTGTGGAAAAAATGAACTTAAAATAAGTCATACGAGAAAAATGTGTGTTTGTCTGTTTTCGTAACCCAATCCAAATGCATCAAACACACTTTACAAATTATTACATACTTCGCCGAAACTATGACAAACGTCTGAAGTCGGACTGAATGACTTTGAACCAGCTGTGTTCAACCGAAATTGCTTACTAAGTCAAAAATATGTAGCTATAACTCAACTAGGGCCGCGCATTGAATAGCATATTGATGAGAACCGCACATTTTATGACTTCTTTGATCTGAGTAAACTGAAGTTAGTTTAAGCTAAAGTACGGAGAGCGTTCCTATCCTACTGCAATGGTATCAACTGTTTGTCACCGATAACCACTCCGTAGGTGTGATTTCATAGGCAAGTTTAGTGCCGGTGGAACATGAGTAAAAATCAAAAAAATTGTACAGGTTTTGCATCAAGGTGTCAGCCACATACGGAAATATCCCGGAACGCACCACAGACATGATCAAGAGGCACTGAGGACCACCTGCATCAAGCACTGACAACCACCTGCATCAAAAATGTCAAATTTAAGATTATCAAAATGAGGACAGACGTCAATACGTAGGCTAATTGTACTACAGCGAAAACGTAAACTGGGCCGCATGCCGCCCGCTGGCCGGGTTGGACATAGCTGCCTTAAACAGTTAATAAACATCAAAGAAATTCGTAGATAACATGTACAGGGCTTCTCAATCTTTTCAAGCATGTGGTCCATTTAATAAACGAAAAGGGGGTCCATAGCCCATTGACTGTAAAACTTCTCCAATGCGACAACTGCTGATCATGAACAGAGCAGAAACAAAAACAACCTAACACAACGTGCGCTACGATCAGTTAGAAAGCTGAGCCTGCTTGTTGTCAGAAACAGTTTTCTTAGAGTTATCTCCAGTTGGGAGCTGNAATGACTGGCCTTCTATTTTCAGTTGGTGTACCCCAAGGAGATATTTGGTGTGGGACATTAAATATTGGACTTTTTATTTTATTAAATAAGATTTTTTGGAATCCTCTCAACTTTGGATGTTACAGCTGGTGATAATATTTCTTTAGTCATTTGCTGAAAATTGGAGTTGGGAAAAAATTGCGAGACATTTGCATTCCTCCGTTTTGTTTCTCCTTCACGTTTTGCTTCACCATAACGGTTTGAAGTACACCTAAAAATGTGGTCTCTGTTTTTCTGTTTACTTTCTACCTCAACAACAATAACTTGATGACGTGCCAGACTATTGCCTTAAATTGACCGTCAGCAAATTTTCTCATTATTTTTCTTAGCATGCCTGAAAATAACATTCGGAAAAACCTTTCAAGTTTTACAAACACATCAAACATTTTCAGATGCGCTGTGAACTTTTTAATCAACGGTGCTGACGAAAACATTGCCTTGCACTTTAATCCCCGTCTCAGTGAACGTGTGCGCAACAGTTTGAGAAATGGAGTGTGGGAAAATGAAAAACGAAACCTTGGATTTCGATTTCACTGGAAAAGAAATGAAAAATGTGAAGTGAGCGTGTCGTTCATAGTATAAATATTCCGTTCTACAATAACAGGGGTGTATAGAGGCCTGGCGATGCCCAGGATAACTGCTTGATGGTACGCCCCCTACCAAAGTCTAGTATTGGGGAATTTGAGTACTACAGGCATTTGAAATACGTAAAAGCTAAGGTTGACATAACAACAAGTTTCCAGAACTTAAATCCATGCAGCATGTGTAAGTAGACTTACAATACGAGGAAGCATCTAATTGCAGCATTTTATTTTTTGTAATTTCACTCTTTAGATGCCCTTGGTCGTCGACCCGTTCGCCAACCCATTCTGAATGCCACTGCACAATCAGCGTAAGAGTTTGCTGTATACAGCAGAACTATGAAAATGAACGATAAATCGAAGCTTTCAATGTCTAAGCATTACTGTATGAGTTCATTGCTGATTTTCCGTCACTGGTTTCTGGTAAGGGATGCAAGCTACCGCATTATATGTTCATGTATGTTTCAGTTGAAGTTTGCTATTGGAAGAAATGCCTTCCACATGTGGTGGAATGGAGAAGCTTTGCCAGACTTCCAGCACTGTTTCCCACCTGAGCAGCTTTTTGGAATCAAAACGTACGGGCTGGGCGGTTACAGCATCAGTGCAAAAGCAATTTGATGGGAATGTCAAAGGTCTATGCTGTGAAAGCACATGGCTGTAACATACAGGCCTCCAACCATTCAAGATGCATAATTTGCTCATAATCAAATTTTGAAGAGTATATTCCTCTAGTCTAGTTCCGAAAGTAAGAATTGTTCCATAATAAACATCAGCTTGATTTTCAGCTTTTGTAAGACCAGTAATATGATATCAGCCTATTTTCCTGTTGTTACCTGTCACACTGTTTTTGAGCTTTTGTTTGGTTTATTGTAGACTACAAGTCGCTTGCTTTCTCTGGTCTTGTCATGGGTTATCGGCATTTCACCCGCAAGGTTTTGCTTACAATTTTCAAGAATGGTGATGAGTATAGTTACGTGAAATGGATTTCCTATTAAAACAATTCGCTGATGTTGAGACAGCTTCAACCCCTTTGCTGTCGAATATATCTAATATTGACACCGAAATTGACAACTACAACGAAAGCAATGAAGAATGATATGACAATCTACCCGAAGAGGTAAAATATATTGACTAACAATCATGTGGCGACATATACAGAGACATGAAATCACTTCTTGTGACATCAGTATTTTGTGTACAATAAAATCATTATGTATGCATTAGTTGGTTTTGTTTGATTTTGAAAGATCTTGTACCGTTGTGTCTTTAAACTACATCACACATGCCTTGAATTCCCTGCGATCCTGCTTGGCCAAGCATGCTTTTCCATGTCTCAAAAACTACACTCAGAAAACCCAAACGAACATTCGAGAAACTCATTACATTTTGCGAAACAATTACAAACATTTACAACTCCTAATTTGCTTTGCACTTTCATCATTCGAAAACTCTCTGTGATGACCTTAATCGTTGCTTAGGCACAGACGCCAGAAAAAGCAACCCAATTTTCACAATCTTATAACCTCGAGCATGCATCAGCACCAGGCCATAGGATCAGGTAACTTTCGGGGATAACTTATGTAAAGAAGTCTCAAGGCAGGGGCGAGCGAAATGTGCAGCAACTTTTCTCTTGGACTTTGGACCTTAAGAAATTTTAGAAAATTAACAACAATAGTGAAAAAGTCCTGGCCAAAATTTTCTTTCAAACAAAATACACAGAAAATTTTCCACTACCCTGAAAGAAAATTTATTTACTAAACACTTTGTTTATTAATTTGACTTAACGCCTTTCAAATTTTTCTTTGATACAACATACTTCAACAAACTTCGAGGCATGTCGTGCTATTTCGCGTTAAGCGATAATATTCTAATAAAATCCAAGACCTTACATTGGTGGAATCTCATATCCAGCTTCAAAGAAAAAACGTCGCACTTAGAGCTAGAAGGGGATCAGATACTGTAAATGATAAACAAATGGTATCGCTCAAAGGTCCGTAGCAGTAGTTGAACCTAAAACTAGTGGCACAAGCTCCTGGCCTGAAACGTTGTGGGGAGTAAAACACAATGCCATCTTGAACCAAAAATGATAGTCAATCATCCCAAAACATAATGTAACATGTCTACGCCAAATTTCGAAAATTTCCTATAACTGCTAAATCCCACAAAACCTGTACTTACTTTTTACACGAAGACAAAAGAGCATTAAAAGGGTGGAGGCTACATGATCTTCGCCTCCACTGGGTAGGGCCGTACATTCACAGTGGGTTAAGTTGTACTTTGTGCGCCGCACTGCAGGCACAATACAATGTAATGCCAATGCACAGAGTAGAGCTGTGCATACTGCACAATAGCGGTGATTGCAAAGCGGCATAGGCAAGAAGGAGTCCCAAAGACTTCTACTTGCGTGTAGGCTCAACGGAGAATTTGCATTTTCAGTCAACTTGCATATATGTTTCTGTACTACGTAGAGTTTTGCCGAGCGTAGTCGAAGTCAACTTCAAAATTCAAAAATTTGGTGGAAACAGAGAAAATCCTCTTGGAGTTGAATCGCGGATGAGAAGTCAGAAAAATACGACTTCGTCCAACTTTAGCGCAAAGGCAGTAGCTCCCGTGGCAGAACTTTCGATTGCCTGTGATTTTATGAGGGAAAAATGACGAAGCCATATTCTTTTCCAATCCTTTAAGGCACTTTCATTATGAAAACACTCGTGAAACTCAATGTAACAAGCGGGTTGAAAACTAGCATAAAGTTAAGACTTGATTTAAATACAGTAGAACTTGAATTTCTGTTCAGAGAAAATGCATCTGTCTGCACACCAACGTTTAAACCTGCGAGAACTCTTCGTTTATGTATGTTCACTCCCAACATATATGCACGCGCACAGTAGAGATGTGCATAGGAACAGGATCAGGGATGGATATTAGCATTTAGGGGCCGGAGGCAAACTCTCAGAAATGGGCCCAAAAATATATCGCCACTGCGAAAGGTAGATGAGGGACTAAGTGGATTGTTTCACATTTTTGAAGTGTTCCTTGGCTACACATTAGAGTTGTTGAGGGGCCCCCCTTGGCATATTTCTACATCATTTTTGCTTTATTTTGAAAAACACAAGACGTGCTTCCGAGCTTATTAAAATGTGGCTCTAGAGTGGTTCAAAAGCTTTTCAACGAAACAATACAAAGACGAAGTGCGAAACTCTCAAAGGATAGCTCCAAGGCATCTTTGAAAAAGGTCTCGAGGCGACTGCTCGTTCTTTTCCCCTAATATCCACCCCTGAACAGGATGCAGACCTGCAGGATCTGATAAAATTATGCGGATTGGGACCGGATTCCATTTATTGCTTTATTCTGTGTTTTGGGTATCAAACCAGAAATTACTAACAACTAAAATTGGAATTTAATACTTGCATATCTCTAATATTTCTGCTCAAATGTACATCATCAATTGAGCTCCAATTGCCATCTGTACAAAGACTAAATTTGGGAAATGATCATTGCTTNCATTGTGCTGCGATTGTTTNAAATTTTACTGTAAGTTACTCTGATTGGTAGTGGTGGTGTGCGACTAGTGGCTAGTGAGTAGACACTGACAGCACACGGTAGTGAATGTAACGACAGTTCTCTGTATATTTAGTACCGGCGCTACCATTATGCGAACTACACTAAAGCCATCCTAAACATAGCCATGCAGTGAACCATCCATCGATCTCATCTCAATATATTCATGGGCGTCCGCAGGAGAGGCTAAACGGGCATTTGCCCCCGCCCCTGGAAATTGNAACAAAGAAGCAAACATTTCTAGAAAACCTGAAGTCAGCAGTTTAATTCNGATTAATTGAGTTAATTCTTGCAATGACAGTTTAGTAGCCGTTGTGACACTCACACTGCACAAGAGCCAGGTTTACTGTTCTGGTATCATGCGTGAAGAGCTTGCAGTTGACTAAGTCCGCCCCTTTGTCTCCAAAGGCAAGTTGCGAACTTGGGAACGGATTGTTCTACCATTGGCCTTTATTGCGTAACAATAACATGACAACAAATCTTCAAAGGCAGGTTCACTTCAAGTTGCGGCCAGCGTTCCCACTTCTGTGGAATTTGTCCCTAGGTTGCTAATTTCAACGTCTTTTGGGGAAAAATCAGGGGATGAGGAATCTAGGGATTTTTTAGTGAAATTGCATTTTTGAGATAAAACTGGGAAAAGTTGTTGTCACGCGTTTCCATCTGATGTGAAAATCCTGCTGTGATTTACTGGTAGTTACAGGAAAAAGAAGTAGTGCACAATTACATCAAAGCTATCTATTATTTTTTCCTTATTAGAAAAGCGTGAGGCCCACCTGGAATTATTATCATTAAAGAATGCGTCAAAAGTGGACCCTAATCATGCTTCAGTGAAAAATAGAACTTAAATAGTACGTCAGTTTTGGGAGTTAAACTATGGTATGAAATGTAGTTAGCCTACCGGTACGTACTGGTTTTACATAATCAAAACGTAGTTAGTTTAAAATTATCATTGCTTTGGAGAAATTCAATAGCAAACCTGTGTGATAATGTCCCATAATCTACAGAAAATATGGTTTTTGAGGTGTGATTTACCTATGCTTGTGTGATTGTTTCGTTCTATTTTTCAAGTGTTCCTAAGTCATTATATAGTAAATATGTAATGTGACACACCATACTGCTTGTTAAAACTAACTGAGTTGTGCAAAATCTAAGGAATTTTTATGAAATTTTGGGAATTTTAAGCTCAACTTTAGGGAAATTCTAGAAAATGGTTGTGGGGACCCTGGTTGCGGCAATAGAAGTTTTACCGCATATGACTGTTGAACGCAGACATCTTGGTAATGCAACAAAACAGTGACTGCTGATAGCAGTACGTCACGTAGTTTTATACGGTGTGAAATGAAGCATGAGCGAAAAAGAAGTATTGATGCCAAGAAAGCGCATATTTTGCAGCCAATGTCCCCTCTAAGGTGCGCAAATGCGCAGCACCACCAGCGACATGGCACTACTGATAGCAGCACCAGACCATTTGCGCAGTCAAATCTCATTCTCAGGCACTTGCAACATTCCAAAACATAGGGAACACGAAAATAAAGAGAACCTATTTGAATTAAATGTCTACTTTGTTCGTATTTTGATCAGATTTGATACTTATTCTAATAATTCACAAACTTTGTAGTTAATTTAGAACTCTGCCAACCCTAACTTAAAATATTCATGCTCACTAAAACAAACATTTGCTCAGTGCAAACTTTTCTTAGAGGTAACACTGTTTGCAAATGTTGCCGTAACATTGGGCATTTTCTTTGTGGTGTAGAAAGGGCAAATCATTTTGTGAACGTCCATTTGCGCTGCATCCTCAGCAACCTGAAAGGGATAAGCTAAATGTCGACTTTGCCCCGCTGGTAATATTTCTGCGGACGCTCATGAATATACCTGCTCGATGTAAACGCTCAACTGTTTTTGCATCTACTGTACGCGTCCCCCGTACAACTGAGAACGTTGCTGTATTTTTGGCATGCCCCTGCCTTCAGAGTTTACTTCAGTTATCCACGAAATTTATGCGATCCACTGACTTAACACATGCCCTGGCTTATAAAGATTATGTAAATGTAGTTACTTTCTTTCTGGCGCTTGTGCCTGAGCAACGGATAAGGTCAATACCGAAAGTATTCGAATGGTGAAATTGCAAAACAAATTTTGGAGATTTTTGAAACTTGCAAACATGTCGCAAAAAGTAACGAAGTTCCCGAATGTTCGTTTGGGTTTCTTGGTGTAGTTTATGAGACAAGAAAAGGCATTTCTGGGCAAGTCCAACTGAATGGAATTCAAGGAATGTGTAATATTGTATAGAGATACAACGATACAAAATATTTCACAAGCACATATGACAAACAAATGCATATATAACGATTATACTGTCGGCGAATTACTGACGTTACAAGAAGTAATTGCACGTCTCTGTAAATGTTGCCACATGATCGTTAGTCATTCTATTTCATCTACGTCGGGTAGACTGTCATACCGTTTTTCATTGACAGTTTCAGTGCCAGAAATTGATATGTATGACAGCCAAGGGATGCGTCAACATCAGCCAATTATTTTAAAAGGAAAAATGCACGTAACTCTACGCATCGACAGTCCTGAAAATTGTAACCACAACCTTACAAGTGAAATTCTGATAAACTATGCCAAGGGTTAAGAGCAGAGAAAGCACGCGAATTGTTACGTAATTACAACAAACCAAAAAGCTCAAACGCAAGTGTGACAAGTAATAATTAGAATATAAGCCCGTCTCACAAAAGCTGAAAATCAAACTGACGTTTATTACGACATCTTTGTTTCTTTTGCAATTAGAGGATTCCAAGGCTGACTTGTCTGATCTAAACTCTATTTGGAATGTCGGTAATATATATATATAATCTAGTGGTGTATAAAAAGAGAGAACGCTAAGAAAGTTGTTTTCCCGTCGTTTATTTCAGAGGGAACGTCATATTTCAACTATTTTACTGTGTCACAAAGTTATGAAAATTTTGTAGAATTCTTTCGAGGAAGTTTTCATATCTCAAAAAACTATACCTTTCCACTCAGATATGAGAGGAATTTCATGCGCCAGTGACTGATGGCCAACAAGGAGGGTTGCCACGCGGTATTAAAATTATTAAAAAAGTATTGAATTGTGCAATCGGTTTTGACGACCTTGAAACAGCACTGAATTTAACCAAAATGTACATAAAGTATTGAAAAAGCACGAAACTTCCAAATACAGCCAGTTGTTCATTCAACGTTTGTTCTGTACGTTGTTGACACCTTTGTAGATGTCTTTTTCCATTGTGTTCCATGAACATAATTTTGGAAAAAAGAAGATTAATGGTGGTATTAAAGCTTTTCATTTTCTGTAGTATTAAAAATGTATTGAAAAAGAATGGAAAAAAGTTTTTGAAAGCGTGTGGGAACCCTGAACAAGCATTGCCCTTAAAAATGCGCAATATGTTTTGAGTTGCTGCGAAAAGCTGTGCATATGAAATGACTAACGCTCGACGGAATATTGCCAGAACATTGTGTAGATTGCGCTTTACACAACAGAACGTCTGATTCAAAGCGCAGAAATACATTCATAAAGCGATAAGAAATTTTTTTTTCGAGTCAACAACAACATGAAATAAGTATGTTCAGCGACATTCAATCATTTTAATTCACACATTTGTACAATCTTTATAAATCAAAACGATCTTTGGAATATTAAAAAAACTGTTCGAACGCAAATCTTGAATCTCGAAAGGTTGGAGTTCTGTACGTAATAGCTTCGTGCTTATGCAACAAAGACTTTTGACATTACAATCAAATTGCTTTTGCACTGATGCTGTAACCGCCTAGCCCGTACGTTTTGATTCCATAAAGCTGCTCCGGTGGGAAACGGTGCTGGAAGTCTGGCAAAGCTTCTCCATTCCACCACATGTGGAAGGCATTGCTTCCGATAGCAAACTTCAACTAAAACATACACAAACACAGAATATGGGTAGCTTGAATCACTTGTCAAAAAACGGCAACAGAAGAGTCAATTATAAACGCAAAGAGGAATGTTTAGACATTGAACTCTTGTATCATCATTCATTTTTATAATTCTCCACAACAAAATCTTACACTTATTGTGTAATTGAACATTTTTGCTATGGACCACACGCTTACTTCACACGTTTCATTTCTATTCCAGTGAAATCCAAATCCAAGGTTCCGTTCTTCATTTTCCCACACTCCGTTTCTCAAACTGTTGCGCACAACCACATGTGTATCGAAGCGGGGATTAAAGTGCAAAGCAATGTTTTCGTTGTCACCGTTGATTAAAAAGTTCACAAAGAATCTGCAAATGTTTGAGACGTTTGTAAAGCTCGCAAGAGTTTTTAAAATGTATTTTCAGGCATCATAATAAAGATAACGAGATGATTTAATGACATTCAATTCGCGACAGTGCTTTGGCACGTCGTCATGTTTTTGTTGTTGAGGGTAAGAAACAAACAAAAAAATGGAGATCACGTTTCAAATGTACTCCAAATCCAGAACCGTCGCCAGGAAGTCTTCGCTAGGGGAGCTTTACGTTTCTGCCGGGGGGGGCTTGATATTGAAAATTTGATAAAATCTCCAATTATTTATTGTGTTTCATATTTCGATTTGGGGGGCTTGGTACTTTGTTTAGGGGGTCTAAGCCCATCAAAGCGCCCCCCCCGTGGCGACGTGACTGTCTAAATCATTGTAGTGAATGAAGCGTGACGGAGCAACAAAATAAAGAATGAAGTGTCTCGCAATTTTTTCCCAACTCTATTTCAAATTTTCAGCAAATGACTAAAGAAAGGTTATTACGTGCAATGACATCTAAATTTTAAAAAGGCTGTGCAACTGCTGAAAAATAACCGAGCCTCGGGAATCTGCAAGATTACATCTGAAATGCTTAAAGCCGACGGCGATAATATCATTCGGTGGCTGACGCACATCATCAATGAGGTCTGGCACTCTGAAAATCTCCCGAGGACTGGACACGCGGAATCATATTGCCATTCTGGAAGAGAAAAGGTGACAAGCTGGTCTGCAGCAATCACGAAGGTATAACCCTTCTCTCCATTCCCGGCAAAATCTTTACCCTTGTCCGGCTCAGTCGCTCGCTCCCAGCAATCCGTTGCTACAGGCGGCCACAGCAAGCCAGTTTCATGCCAAACCGCTCAACGATCGACCAGATATCTGCTCTTCGCCTCATCATTGAGAAGACTCGAGAGTTTCGTAAGGGACGCCACTTGTACATTGCTTTCATCGATCTGAAAGCTGCGTTCGACTCCGTCGACTACGCCTCGTTATGGGCAATTCTGGCATGCATTGGTGTGCCTGGCAAGATCCTAAGGCTGTTCAAGAAGCTCTAAAGAGACTCCCAAAGCTGCGTCCGCATAAACGGGAAACTCTCGGAGTGGTTTAACATCAACAGTGGCGTTAGACATGGATGTGTAGCTGCTTCAGACCTTTTCACTGCGTTGTTGACCACCTCATGTCACGGGTTTGCGCACAGATCCCGGCCGTGTCTTTCGGCAACCTCCATCTTGCTGATCTCGAATACGCTGACGA
>JGI24159J19872_10003639_pt1 | contig 19304 bp, 16 predicted proteins | sample Ectturendosymbi4_FD_19872 | JGI IMG/M metagenome (IMG submission 19872) | reverse complement strand
TTTTTGTGCTACCACAAATTTTGTTGTGCCCAGAAAACTTTTTATTAGAACGTATAATAAAATTAAAAATCTTGACCCCCTAAAAATGTGCGTTTCCCCCCCAAATCGTAAGACCTGGCTAGGGGCCTTTCCGCGTGTGAACCGCTATGGACATATTTCAAAAGTATGAGCAGATACAGTTGAAAAAAGTAGCGAAAATACTTTTTGGACGTTTGTTCGCTAAGAACACAAATGTGCGTCTGTCCAGCAGGTAAAAAAAGAGGTTGGCTCCGATTCTTCCGAAGAAAGCGATAGTGACGTCACCTTCGTCCCTGACAGCAGCGATGACGTCAATTCGTCCGAGACGAGCTTCAGTTTTCCAGAAGCTGGCAACCTTAACTTGTCAGTCGGTGGTTTTGCGGCTAGCAACGACGACTTTGATGATGACAGGGACGAAGGTTGGGACGAGCCTGTGTACGTGAACATAGAAGAGATGAAAAGCCAGATGCGCAGAAACCCTTTGTGCCCCCCCGCTTCGAAGCACAAAGGCACCATAAGCTCCAAGCTGGATCCCCGCAAGAGATTCCGGAGCAAGACGCCCAGGGCTGTGAAGAGAAAACGGAGCCGGATTCAACTGGCGAAGTACAGTGAACGCTTGAAACAAGGGCCGTACCAAACAGCCCTGGAACCATCGCAGCAGGGAGCGAATAACGGAAGTGACGACGGAGGAAACAGAGACGCGTTCGGTGAGTGCACCTTTTTGTAAATCGATGCTTCAGAAGTCGTATAGCCGCAGAAATCGATGCTGCAGAAGCGCGACTACAGAAATCGTAGAAATTAACAATAAAGCAGGTGATGCTCGCCTTCCGTCTGTACTGGAATGAAATCTTGTGTTTAACCTACACAGCAGCAAAGATGCAAGTGGCCATACGTCAAAGCAGGGTTTTGACTGAGGTTAGTCTGCACCATTCCTTTCGCGGCCAAGAAATGAACAACGAACTTTCGAGCTCGGCGCATATCTGTTGGACTGAAGACCCTAATTTGGCTGCAGCTGTGGAATGTCCAGGTGCAGGCGATTGTCGTTTGCATTGATGTTCCGTAGAACTGATAAAATACTTTCAAAGCTACTGTAGAAATACGTTTTTTCCCAATAAATCATCTGTTAGCGGAAAGTATTAAAGTTTTGAATCGTTTACATGCTTTGAAGATGACTTCCTGTTTTAAGATATTTTCACGTGTTGCATTTCAAATCATGGGCGTCGGAAAGGGGGGAAGGGGGGCCTTGTCCCCCGCCTGCATTTTATAAATCTCAGCAAATAAAGGTTGTTTTCTTAGTTTCGAGTGGTGAAAACGAAATTTCACCACGTTTGCCGCCCCCCCCCATAATGTTTGGAGAAACCCCCTAGCGGCCCCCCTGGAAAAAATTCTCCCGACGCCTTTGTTTCGGAAACTCTGATTTCAGCAAGCTCACATTTTGTTTTTCGTTAATTACACCTGCTTGCTGAAATATAGAAGGCAGAGAGTTTTTAACAATAATGGTCTTTAGGTAAAGTGAAATAGCTTTATCGACAGTGCAATGTTTTGATAAGAATAATCCTTCAAACTTTCCGAGATTCCACAGTTTACGCAGCAATTGATACAAGACAACGGAATTCTGTTTTGCTTCCACTTAGGCCAGATACCCTTTCAGCCATAGGCTTTGAACTTGTTATTGTTTAAAAAAATTCAGGCAACTCCAGACAGCAGCGCCACAGCGAGGACGAAGGCAATTGTTCCTGCGTCGATTCGACGTCCAACCTGGCCAAACGCTACTGGGATTCGCGAACGGAGTCGTTTCATCGCGGATCTGCGCAGCAGCGGCGCGAGAACAGAACATCAAAAGAGACCGCGCAACGGTATCGTTCCCGAAGCAGGCGACGCACTACGCCGCTGCAAATGATGCTCGCCGAAACTCCCGTTGTCAGGAAGGATTCCAAAATTTCTTGCTACTCGAACGAAGACCAGGAAGCCATGCAATTCTTCGGTAATCGATATTACGTTTCAATTTCAGACAGCCAAGCAGTGACGTAGCCAGCCCAAAATTTTTGGGTGGGCCAAAATATTTGATTCTAGGCGAGTAACATTGTTTTGTTTGGTATACCGCCTATCAAAGCACAAAATGACTAGATATTCTGAAAGTTGGTGGAGCCATGCCCTCCTGAGCTCCCCATGGCTAAGCCTATGCAGCCAAGTATCTCGGATTCGAGGTCGTTGTCACATTAGCAACGTTGTGCCTCGCAACCAGATACAAAGTCATCTGTTTAAGTTTTTTATTTATACACGCACTGGTCTTTAAATAGAAAAAACAGCTATCCGGAACGCACTCACAATGTCTCTTTCCCGCACATGTTTCTTATATTTGTACGTAGTGACGCGTCTTTAGCATTTCGCTAATCAACGATTTCAACCGATTTTTTCCGCGTTCTCGCGATTTGCGGTCTGATCGACAACAGCAATCACACTCAGTTGCATCCGAAGCATAGTAGTAGCAATAAAAAATTTGGAAAAAAAGCGTTGATAAAAGTTGGCCAGCCCTGAAACGTTTTTCGAAAGTGCCTTGCACCATCACGTCACATACTTTTCACCTCATCACGTACTTTTCATCTCATCACGTACTTTTCACAGAAAAAGAACTTCGTGGGAAAGAACCAAGAAGAAAAGAGGAAGGTGAGTTCCAATACGACCTGCGTTTTTTTATAAAGCTCTCATAAACCGAGGGACACATTTAGGCAGCTTCGGGGGGACGTCGGAAAGGTGGGCGCTAAAATTAAAAGTTAAAAAGTAGAGCGAAACACAATTTGATGTTTTCACAACGTTAGCGCACTCGTGATAAAGAAATGTACTCAGGCCAGCTTTGGTCAAGCAGCGCTGCTTGGCCTGCCTGGATGGATGGATTGGTCGCGTATATAAAGGCAAGAGGTTGAATCTCTTTGCTTGCAGACGAAAAACCTGGAAATAACACCGTTTTCCTCCTTCAACCTCCACCCCTCCCCGGTACACCGACTCCTTCTCGCACCCCCACTCCCTCCCGTGCCCCTTCTCCTTACCCTTACCAGGAAATGCAGCAGAGTTCGTCGTCAGGACAACAAGGTACATCGCCCTACCTGGTCTTTCAAACTTTGTGAAGAAACTGCGCTGCGAAGAAATGTTGCATATTCTCCACGGCGGCTTTGCGTTGCTTTTTACTGAGAAATTCGAAGTTTTCAACGAGCATTTTGCACTCGATNACTTGGAGCGTGCATTTTGTGTTTCTTCTACTGTTGAGAAATAAGTCAATGATCATCGTTGGCCTTGGCCTGCCATCATTGACCTTTTTGAATAACACACAACATGTACGTGCAAACAACCCAGCAATACCAAGATTAAATAAATAAAATGCTTTTGTTTACGAGTTTTTTTCGCAGAACCGAACAAAAGCAAAACACGGTAAAATTCTGTAAAAGAGCACAAATTATAAAAAACACAAATGTAATCAAGTTCTGTACAAATACACTGACATTTTGTTGTCAGTAGCAATCTTCGTTTCATTTTCCCTGAGAAAAAATTTCATTTTATGTCGCTTTTAATTGAAATCTCGACAGACCCGCGACCAGCTCCGGAACAACGTAGCCCTGAAGCACCCCCGAAACAACCCCCAAACCCCCCCGCTACCCCATCATACAAGGATCCTGATCAAACAGAACGAAATTTGGAACTGAAAGGTTTGCTGGTGGTGTTATAAACAAGAACTTGAACTATTCTCTTACGTTTCATTGTTTGACTGCTTCAAATTTCCTTCACCTGTTTATGTTTTAATAATTCTACAACCTGGGCCCCCCGCTAGTATGTGAACAAAACAAAGGCCTGAACAAAGGCCAGTGATTTGAACAAAGGCCAGTGATTACTGAACAAAAACCAGTGATTAGCTCATTGCATTTAAAATAAGCAGAACGTCAGCTACAAACTCTGACGGAACGGAAANCGCCTTTTCGTAATTTTTCGTAATCACCTGAATTTTCTGTGTAAATGGCAAAAAGTAAAACTAAATTATTCAGATTTTTGCGCGAAAACCACATGAAAAAATCCCAAAAGGTTTGTTAAGATGTGAAACTGAAAAAAGTGGGATGAGCGCAAGCTTTCGTTACGAAGTTTAGGCACACTTGACTTCTGCACAATACTGCCTTATTCGTACTCATGAGAAAAGTTATATATTCCTTGCTCACCAATGGCGAGTGACAGTGTTGCAAAACTTTTGTCAGCAGTGAGAGCTTTGGATGCAATGCTTGGCAGTTCTGTACTCGACGCCTTCGCTTTTGGTAATTTTTTCATACGCTGATTGCAAAATTAATCAGTTCAGTGCAGAGCTAAAAAAGACGTGCGGGAAAGCACCCAAAAAACTAGCCTTTTTCAGCAACACTTCAAGCTAATTTTAAAATAAGTTTTGGATGAAGTGTTCACTTTCCTTTCACTACAAACGAAGACATGAAAAAAGTGTGGGAACGCCGTTCCCACGCGTTCCAGCCCCACTATACCCCCTGGTAGAGATGCTATTCGAAACAACTATACTTCGTGTTATCCTAAGTTGAAGCATTACTCAGAAAAATTATAGCGAAGTCTGGTATTGCCGTTTGTTGGAAAAGCAGGGCTGTTTTAAAAGACCTCGAATTTTTTAACTAAAGTTGCCATCACTATCAAAAATTAACCACAACAGCATGTTTTTTCTGCAGTTGAATGTGAATTTCGATGAACTAAAATCACCGTCCATTAAAGAGGACAATGGATTGTATTTCCGCGTGTTTATCCATCAAAAACAGTTTAAAATAAAAGTGGCATACATAATAGAAACGTAATAGAAAGCACATTATTCCATCATAGAAACATAATAGAAAGCACGTTATTCCATCCTTTCCAATGCCCTAGGTTAATTCGCAGTTTTCTTTCAATGTAAAAATAACATCACCACCTTCCGATGTTTCAGAAAAACAAAGAAGCTTCGAGCACTTCATGCGCTGGCAACTACTCAAGCATGTCATGTCTGCGCAGCGGACCGGACAAGAAGATCCGGACACGTACAACATGTCCTACTCAGGTCAGTACCATGGAGCTGCTGCTGCTGTTGCTGCAACCGACCATTGCTTGCCAGCAATTGCAACCAGGCTGTTTAAATTCTTGACGGGGTCATGACCCGGTCACGACGTCCAGAGTTGGTCAATTACTCTTGTGATTGAATGCAATTAATCAATAACTGCAGAGCTAAAAAAAGACGTGCGGGAAAGCACCAAAAAAATTAGCCTTTTTCAACAGCACTTCAAGCTCATTTTTAAATAAGTATTTTATGAAGTGTAATTGAATACAATTAGATTCTATTTGAATAAGAGCTGATGATGCCTACTTTGTAGGCGAAATATATGCTCTTTAAGATCTTAGTGTCTGATTCTTTGCTGAGAAAGGATTTCTTTCCACAGACAATGAATCCAATTAATTACTTATTTTCGTGTAATTGTAATTGAACTCAGATGATGGAATGGATCCAACTCTGGCCGCCTCACGTGTTGTAAAGTGCGTTGTTGCAGCTTGAGGCTAATTTCGACGTCTTTTCTTTGAGAGAATCGTTTGATTTTTTCTCTACTGCGTCAGCCGCACTTGTGGTAATTAACGTTAAGTGTGAAATCGTGCGTTTACTTTTTGGGCGAATCAGAGCAATTTTTTTCTCTCTGCTTCAAACAAATCGACATTTTTTTCACGCTTGGCGGTGTTTGGACCGAGATGATGTAAAATAAAACTCCAATATCTTTGAAACGTAGTTTTCAAAGTGCCCACGAGTTCAAACGTGTTCACGACAAGGTATTTACCAGTTTTAATGCAAGTTTCATTTCAGAATTGAAGGGTCTCGACTTGTTGTGAGCCTTCCAGAAATCGTCTGCCATGTTCTACTTTCATTGATAATTCGAACTTCTGTCTAACGACATTCCGACAATAGTCTCCACAAAGGGAACGCTGTCCAATCAATCAGCAACTTGTTTCAGAAAGAAATCGGTTTCACGTTTTTTACGCATCTTCAGTACTGAAAATTGCACACTATGGCTTACGCTTCATAGTAAACAGTTTGTGTTTGAGGCTGCAATTCGCGTGCTTTCCCTAATCTTGCTTTTGTTCCGCATCAATTCACCCGTAAACCTTTACTTGCCATTTTCAGGGCTGACGCAAATTATACGTGAAACCGATTTTCTTTCATTCTTTGCAGAACAATTCGCTGATTTATTCGCCTTTGTGGAGACTGACTGGTGGAACGTCTCGCCCGAGCGCCTTTTCCCCCCAACCCGTTCTGTCTGCTTATGATGCCAATCACTCTGTTATCGCCTTTTTCCACAGACGACTCGTTATGTTGAGCGCCGCCTCCGGACCTGGAACCACATCGCCAACAAACCGCCATTCACATCCGCGAGCGTGTCAAGCGCCTCATCACCCCTCTCGCAAGAACCCACCCGCCCCCTCAGAACGACTCGCGCACTTTCGGATACAAGCAACCCGCCTGCCGCGCGACATAATGTCCTGTCGGCGCTCTGCGAAGTGCGCAGCCCTTGTTTCGCGCCGGCGTGGAAGCCGGGTATATGAATAAAAAGCGGAAACTTAAAACTCGTGCGTGCGTGCGCGCGTGATGTCCGCGTGCGGTAATCGGCGAAAAGTTAAGCAAAGGTTGCGTGACTATTTGCCACAAACATCTCCCGTCATCGGTCTGCCATGCCAACACAGTAACTTGCTCCACAGTGGAAAAGTTCTATAGTTTGACCCGTAGTGCCGAGTTACCAGAACCGAGTATATTCTGATATTATCAGCAGCAGATGTATTGATAACAATTCAGATTGAAAAGCAAACGCCAAATCTTTGTAGTTTGGCAAAGTATGCTTCGATTTCTTAGTGAAAATGCAGTTTTTTTGCAGTTCTTGCACTTTTTTGCACGAAGGTGCTAAAAGCGCTTTTTTGTTTGCACCCGCTGGTACCATTTGAGCCCATAAGGCCCCTGTTTGACCATGAAATCCAAGTGAAAAGTTCACGTATTGTACTTGACCAAACAAAGCTCAGCCATAGGTTACAGTCCCTGGATGTTCTGCATAACCTCAGACGCAGTGAACCATAAAGCTGAGAAGCCTAACGCTTCGTTATTTTTTTAACAGCTTGGTGTCTTCGACAGCTTCAGTTTAGCTTCTGCTGAGCCTGGGATTTTAGCTGAGATTACGAAGGGCACGCTTACATTGTAAAGTAATCAGTAAAAGACGTTGGCATTTCTTGATTCGGAGGCTTTTCTGACACAATATACCAGCTGGAGACGAAATCTGTGCTATAGGCTTGTGTCTGTCAAATTGTTCATGGGCATTTTAGCGTGGTAAACAACTGACTGCAGTGTGCACACTGCCACTAGAACTGCGTTGTAGGTAGTAACTAGGAGTCTTCAAATTACATTATTGCATTTGTTTTGAACGTTAATAAAGCAATCGATCCAAAAAAGTTCATTGCAACCAGGCCGTTCATAAACTTGTGTTGAAGTGGCCCTCGATGAATAAGTCTCGAGACCAAAACATAGAAACAGAACTCGTAAACTTTGTATTTTAAACTTCATGCAGAATATAGGCCCAATACAACCGGTGATGCAGTTTGGTTGCTTAAAAATGACACTGTAAGCAAGCCTGCAACACAAATGCATATTTATCTATAAAGCAACAAAGACGCAGAGTATTCTTGCTCTACATAGCAAATGTAACAAAAATCTTAGAAGAACGCAAATCTATCCAAAATTTTCCAATTACTTGTTTGAGTGAAAAGTATGAAAGCGTAGCTGAAAAAAGGTATGTATATATTGCATAAAGTTCAAAGTGTTTTCTCAAGTTTCTTCACGACAGAGCAATGTAACCTGGTACGAATGTACGAATTTCGCTTCCACCATGATGTGGTCGTAATTAATTGCATGATTTGACAAGCTCATTAGTTAAAGCAGGCCCTCGAAAGCATTGTGTGCGGCCCGCAGGGCAGCCACACGTACAAAGATAGTACATATTTCGAGTCTATGTTCAAGTAATTTTATGGATTAGATTATTATAATTCTCGGGATTTTATTCCACATGTTTCATTCGAATCCGCGTTTTTACTCAACCGGAAGTGACTATTTACCTTAACTTTGTGCTTGCTAATGTAAGAAGTTTTTGTTGAAGTTTTTAAAGCGATTATAGATGTAATATGTAATGTATGCGAACTCCAGTAGCAACAAACTTTTCAATGTGGCCATTCGTTGAAAATGTTTGACCAGCCCTGAGTTAAAAGGATCAAGTCCAAAACTTGACTATATCAATACTTACGAAAAGTGCAATGAATGCCACTTTCCATTTAAATAAGAGCAAATGACACCTACGTAGTAGGCCAAATATGTGCTCTGATGAGATCGTAGTGTCTCTGATTCTTAGCTGTGAAAGGATTCCTTGGGATAGACAGTGCTGAACGCTTAAAATACACCAGCTAAAGAATAAATCTATGTTTTAGGCTTGAGTTTGTTATAGTGTTCATGGATATCAACTGGCTGTAGTAGGCCTATGCACACCGCCACACGAACTGTTCTAGGTACAGTTATAATTACGAATCTTCAATGAATGCTTCATTCGTTCATTTTCATTCCCGGAATTTCCCTACAGTCCTCACATTACGTCGCATGAAGTATTGCCTAACAAAGGTTATAAGTTACGTCACAATCTATTAACTTGCACTTTAGGTTGAGCATGCAAAAAAACTTCCAAGTAGGAAAGCCAGCACCACAGGTGTTAGTGTTGCAGATAATTAGGAATTAAATTCAATGATCGACACTAGATTCAACGCCGTGGAAGATCGCTAACGATCAGCCACGGATTTATAACGAAGGATGTAAAAATGCTTTACTGAAGACAAGAGAAGCTTGAACTGAAACAGTGATCAACAGGAAGATTTTATCGTCTGCTCAAAAGCAGGTCAAAGTTTTTTTTGTGGGAAGTCAACTCAGTACAACTGTGCTTGGTTGAACAACGTGAGTATTTGAAAATTGTAAGCGAAAGTAAGGAATTGTAAAATTCGCGGTCCAGAGCATAAGAAAAGTGTGCGGCGCGCTACCATGTTCTGACATCAATGTTTGTTCTGTAAACAGCTGTCCAGCTTTCAATACTGCAACATGCTTATACAGTAGATTTGTCTTTTCATTTATGACAAAGACTGATTTATGCAAACCGGCTTGTTGCGACAGCTGCTTGTTTCTGAGATGTGCGATTTAGCAGAATCCAATAAAAAGCGGACAAGATCAAAGTTCACCGTATTCTATGCAAATCACCTTACTGCCTGTGTTAATGACTACCAAGCTATATTGTTTGGTTTATGATAACGAGTGTTTTCACTTGTACCACTGCCCATGCTAGGCAATACTGTTTGCTTTGTTTTGGCCATATGACGGTTGCGTTCTTAGCAGGAAACGCTTAGCGGGTTGGGATGAGTGAGAAAGCCTATCTGTTGCATTGTCGTCCATGCAGAGCAACTAGCAACCTTTAAACGTTTAGCGCAAACGCAAGTTTACAAGGGAACCAAAAAGCACATGCAGCCACAATAAACAAAAACAAGATAAGTGGAAGTGAGTAACAGCAACCAGAGTACATTTTGAAAATGAAATCTACTCACGTAAAAGATTGAAACCAAAATGCTTTCACAAGAAGCAGATGCCTGTGTGATAGATTAGGAAATAACGCTATTATTTGCATGTGACTTCGACTGTAGTTAAGCGAAATACAGTTTAAGGTGTAATTAAATTTTTTCTGAAATGCTTTATCGTTCTTCTGGCTTAAAACCATGAAAACATCTCAGAAAAACTTTTTGGAAGTCTGCTGCATTGGTCTTCAAAAACTTTTAAAAGCCAATCACTTTCTAAATAAGCGATCTATAAAATCCATTTTTAATACCCGGGTGTTTTCTCAAAGTAGTTCAAATTTAGTTCTAGCATTTGGTGGTTTGTTTAGTAATTGTTTAAAGTTGCAAAAATATCTTTTCTCTCGACGCAGACGGTGAGACAGAGCGGAGACGAACAGTCTCCCAGCAGTTTGACGATGTTGCCTTGGCTCGACTGCAAGCTTGATTTTCTAAAGCGCAAAGAAGACGAAGAACAGCAACTTGCACATTCCTTAGACTGTGATGGATATTTCTCTGAGCTATGACCACTTCAGCGAATATGAACCCGTCCCGCAAAGCTGCAAACGCCCTCGGAGCCGCACAGCCCGTTCAGAACGCAATCCGACCGAGTTTGACCTTATCTGTCGAAAGCGCCGTCTGCGAGAACTCATGCCACCAGTGCGGGTCAGAAAGGTGAAGTGCCGCGGGGGGTTTCTTTCTTCAGACGTTGTAACGGTTCGACAAAGCTTGCTGACAATCGCAGAAGCTCAAATTACGCAGTGCAGTTTATTATAAATTCCGAAAAATTTTAAGTATCTCCATGAGTTATGTAAAGATTGTCTCAAGTTTTGAGATAAAAGCATCAGCTAGGGACCACTGTCAAAATATGCATTTTTTATTTTAATTTATTCTACCAGATTTCTCGAAAATATACAGAACAATTTTCAAAATCCATTTTATCAAGTTTAGTTAAAATCATCTCAATAGCAAACTATGTAAAAGCAAGTTTTGGTGCAATTAAAATGCATGCGTAAGAATTGTAAGAGTCAATAAACANGAGAAGGATGTGGCNTTAATTAAAGTGGAAGCCATCAGATAAAGGGTTTCTTATTTTGAAATTTCAGCAGCAGTGTGTACACGTGATATTTAGAATTAGAATTTTGTTTTCCAAATGCAAAAGAAAAAAAGTTTTGGGACGTTTCACTTGTTACATATTTTATTTTTGTAGTTTCGTTTCATACATTTTATTTATGCAATAGTGTTTTCACATAAAAAATGTTGCAACAAAAACGTAAAACAATTTTGGTTTACATGCAAAATTTTGTGCAGTTACTTAAATTTTTTTTTTTCTGAAACGTTACATTTTTTGAGAAGCAATTTAATTTTTTGGAAGAATCAAAACTTTTACAAAGCGTGCAATCAAAACCAGTAGTTCAAGCGCGTTGAAAATTCTGCCGTTCACAAAGAAGAACATTTTGAAATGGAAAACATACTGCGATTTTCAATTATTGTACTTTGCGTCTATTGCTTCTAGGATGCAGCCGGCAGGCCCCTTCCCTCAGGGAAACAGGACAGCAGTTCGGAATACGACGACGAAGAAGAAGAGTCGGACACTGACACAGTGAGCACTAGCGAGGCTCAGTGCTGCCTCGACAAGAAACCTCCTCCATGCGAACGCATCTTCTACCCTCCCCCATTCATGGATAAAATATGCTCGCCGATGCGATGGGCCCACGTGACCCTCTCCGAACAGCCCAGACAACCGCCCGCCATCGAAACAAAGCAGACCGGCAGAAAACAACGAGAGAAAGAGAAGAAGGCTAAGAAAGAAAAGAAGAGCAAAGCGAAGAAAAAAGGCAAACGTCAGCCAAGTCCGGCCGAGGAAGCGTACGACGACGAGAAACCTCCCCGCAGGGATGGTCACTTTTGTCTGGCCGAAGATGAATCCAGACGGCCAAGAAGTTCCTGCCCGGGACTCTGCATCACATACCCAGGCGCCAGTCCTAAAGAGGTTCCCAAGGTTCCGCCATGTCCCCCTTGCAAAACCCGCTCTAGACGCCCGGCTCAACCAGTAGTTTTTGCCCAGACGTTCGCGCCAGAGCCATGTCGGGCCAGGTGNCCCCCTAAGCCACCGCGNCCACCGTTCCCTTGTGAGGGGATTTCGCCAGAAAAACACTGGCACCACGTCCAGCCGTTTCGGCGCCTCAAAACTCCGAGAGAAAACATGCTGCCGTCGAGACAGCCAGAAATTCCAGTGGTTGAAAAGCCCCCCCACGTGAAAGGCCGGCTTATGCCGTGGGAGGACAACCGATCGGTGACGACGGAGATTTGCACTCAAGATTTCGCACTTCCCCCGTGGGCCGGTTACCCCTGGTTAGGGCAGAAAAGCCACATGAGAGTCATCAATAAGCGCCACATACTCCCAGAGGATCAGTGGGCCCCTCCCCGAGGCGAACAGTGGGTACGCCCTGTAGGCTGCGAGCAGTTTGTCCCACCCTTCAATGAGCAATTCATTCAGCCTCTTGGCGATACGTGGGTGCAAAATTGTAATTGGGCGCCGCCGGCCATTTGTGCCAGAAAGCAGGGGGCTTGCAGGCAACTGCTGCCCTCGTGGTGCCCGAAAAGATACGAGAAAAGTGAAGAGTACTCAGACGAAGGTAAACAAGATGTCAAGTAGAAAATCTTTATTTCATGGACGTTTTTAGCTCAGGTTACTTGAGCAAGAATTAAGCCAGAAAATGTAATTCGTTGTTGCAATTCTTTTTATTTTTGTTATCAGGCTTTTTATAATTGATACATCACACGGGTCTTTCAAATTCCACTGTGGACCTATCAGTATTTTGTTGAAGGACAATCTCGCGAGCAAATCTGCTGTACACCAATATGTATGAAATTCATAAAAAGGGTGGATACTTCTTTCCAAAACATGCATGTTAATCCTCATCACAACAACATAGCAATTACCCGCAGCTTGCATGCAACTGGTTTGTTTTTATCTCCCTGCACGTTATGTTGGTAAAAGAGCTGTTTAAACCGAAGTTCGGCGGGCACGAAGTCGTGCCTGTATCATAATATAGATTATGATTATGAAGATTACGATTATGAAGATTACGATGATGAGGACTACGATGAAGAGGATGATTATGACGAAGAGGAGGAGGAAGAGGAACGGGAAGAGAGAAGAAGAAGCAGAAGTAGAAGTAGGAGCAGCAGGAGCACAAGGAGTGGGAGAAGATGACTGTAGGATCAGGAGTCTCACGTAAAACCATTTTTCCGAAATGTTTCTCTTTAGTGATTTTTGTTCCAAAGGTTAAACCAAGTGTAAAAAGTCGTTGACTTTGCGGATAAGACATGATCATTCACATCGCCCAGTCTTTGAAACATTAATCTGACACATTTGGAGAACGGGATGATTCCAAAAAATGTATGGTCGTTGAATGCAACATGGGATAACGTTGCATGTTGAAAATAAGACAGGAATGGTTTCCGCACTTTGGTTTGTGCCACAGATGTGGACCTTTGTGTCGCATTAAGACCGAAAAGCAGGTATCAAGTTAATTACGAATGTAAAATACAAGATAAGAACTGAAAACGTGGACGTTTGACTTGGGGGTGTCATTGACAAACCACGAACTTTATAAATGTTGCAACCTCTCCGCTGGCATAGCGTTGAATCATGTGCGGTTCACCACGAACGGGATGTGCGCGAAGAACAAACAACACCCATATATACGTGGCGCGAGCAAGCAGTAATAAAGTGATCTCTATTGTTGCTTGTTGGCGCAGTGTGAAGCTTTGCGTACATGCCGCTTGCGCTTTCCGATCGCAACAATGGGTTTGATCTTGCCCAAAACACAGTGCTTGTTTGCACAAAGGGTTTTATTACTCTTTGATTTTGAATGTTGAATCCAGGACCCGGTTTTATTACTAATCGCCAATGTTGCTCTGCTACAGGAATTTATGAATTGTATATTTCGAACCAAAACAATTTAAAGACGTTTGGTTGGGGCGGCGATAGCTCAGTGTCAGAGTGCCGCTTCTCAATCGGAAGGTTGGGTGTTCAACTTCGACCCACGACTACTGAGTGAATCCCCGTAGCGCTCCTTGGGCAAGAGCATACACCGAAACCGCCTCGGCAAGAAGCACATTTCAGGCTTCGGCCTGCCGCCAATTGCCGTCACCAACACTCAAAAAAGATATAAATCTGGTTCACGTAGAGTAGACATTCGCGAAACTCAAGAACCTTGTAATGGTCTTGCTGTGTCAGCTGCCTGAGGTTTTCAACAAGCCGTTAATTGAGTCTTGTTCTTTTGGGCGCATTTAGTGCATTACAGACATCAAATCGAGTGAAATTAAGAAAATAATATGCTCCTTGTTGCAGAGGCGGTTCCATCTCGTAAGTTTAGGGGGGGCGATTTCAGTAATATTTCAGTCAAGTCTCCGTTGGCAGCCAAATGTCTTTCTGAATTGTACAAAATCATGGTGAAACATTCGCTCCAATCGCGCCCCCCCCTGGATCCGCCCCTGCCTTGTTGTGGCACAAATAAATAAGCGCCTAAAGCCACAAGCTTAAGGAATAAATTTTATTCTTTGAATGAATTAAAAAGCTAAACGCAGAGCAAAAGATTTTGGAAAAGTTGAGCGCAGACTAAAAGATGTTTTTCTAGGTCTGAGTAACTTAATCGTGAGAGCCAATAAGCAAAATCATAGAGATCACTCTGGCCTGCATATGACTACAACCATCCTAAAAGTGGCGTAACTGACCCCTGGCAAGCTAAATGTAAAAATCAGTCTCTACTTGGCTTTATTTCGGTATTAATATGCATTTTGCCTATTCTGTAGTGTTTACCGGTGCATTCGGGTTGTAATTTGTAAGATAGACATCCACATCCGGATTCACTATCATTTCTCAACTTTTTTTCTGATTGTTGGCTAGTGGGCTCCTTACGGTGGCCAGTGGGCCCCCTCAGCTAAATTCCTTCCTCCTGGCTCAAACCTCTAGTTACGCCACTGTATCCTAATAGAAGGCAATAACAACAAACGTGCGTTTATGATACGCCATGCAACTACAGTTGCAGCTAGCACCGTTTCCGCAGCGGAACCAGATCAGCAAACCCTGGCAGCGCCGCATTGCTTCTGCTGCTATAGCAGCAAATTCAGTGATGGCTTGTTTGCGTTTGAAGGTAAATCTGTTTTGACGCAACCAGAGCTACAGAAGCTCAGAAGTAAAAATCCGCTGCGGTACACTCAGTCGCCCCAATTTCCACCAACGTCAAATAGAAATTGTCTTGTTTAAAAGATGAACCTCGTGAAAGACACTATGACGTAACAATCCGTTTCTTGTGCAGAAATGTTGTAGTGCGCTCCATATTAGCAACAAACAGCCAATCGCAGCTGTCTCCTCGTTGTTGTGCATGAGACTAAGGACCTGGTTTTCAGTTGTTGCAATTGCAGCCTGTAGGGCTTTTCTAGATATTCCTGGGTTTATTTTGCATTCCTGCCATTTCCACCGCACAAAAATGTAGAAGTTTTTTATTTACAATTTTGTCAAAGTTTGCTTTTCCCTTTGTGTAAACGGAAAATTGCGCATATGCATCAAAAAAAGAGCGGCTTTAAATTTGCAGATGTTTTCGTGACCTCTGAGCAACGAGGCGTGACAAAAGGTTACGACTGACGTCAGAGGCGTAAGATGCAGGTCGCCGGAGTCGCCAGTGTCTACAGCCAAAGCTCTGACGCCCGAAAACAATTCTGGGACGGCCATGGCCTGGTCTGGTTCCGCTGCGAATACTGTGTTCTTGCCGCGTGTGATGCCAGCCGCAAGATGTCACTCGTTCGTCGAAGCTGGCGAAGCTCGGATGTGCAACTTGCGATCAAGTGACATCAGGAAAGAACTACAAGTCAAGCCGCCGCCCACCTCTTGGCTATTATCGTTGTTCACCAGTTAATAATGTTTCGCGATGTTTGCGTTTCGAGATATAAAAATCTTGAAGCTTCAGAAGCTCTCCTCGCATTGCCCGTTTTCTTGTTCGAAAATGAGATCAAGAACGATATCTCAAACGTCACAGACGATATCTCAAACGTCACAGAGAAAATTTTGCCGATGGCTTATCCGCTATTTCGCGAGGTTACCATAGGTTTTTCACAGCATTCAGTGGTTTTCTTTTTGTTTCCTTCTTTACCTCTAACTGTCTTTACCCACTTTGCAAAGGGATTTTGAAACATACTTGAGTGAATGCAGCCATAACTTTTCAATGTGGACTGAACTGAAATTAAGGAAAACATTGCTTGTTTGCTTTTCAAACTCATTTTTGTTTCGTCAAACACCAAATTATTTGCTCACAATCGCCATGGACGATTTTGAAGCTACGTTCACTGACGAGTCGAAATCAAGCAACAGGCAGAACCACCTCAAGCGATGCAAATCACTGAGAGTGCTGAGACTTGAACTAAATCATACAGAAACTCGCGCCTTGCGTGTTGCTATCCGCAAGGAGGCCGCAACTTGGATAAACAGTATACAGTGCATTTCTTATAAACACGCCGCTGCACTATGTTTTACCAGTTTCACTAGTCCTGTGGTGTTAAACCTACAGTAAATCATGGATTTCTTTTTCCAAGCACGCGTTGTAAAAATTATTTTATTCACCAAAGCAGAAACATAGCGGTCACGTTTCTGAGATAAGGTGCATTTGCATTGTAGGATTCCGACGTTTTAAAGCACAATTATGTAGAGCGTTGCAAAAACATTTTTATCCGTATTCAATCTATTCACCTGACTACTTCTCTTCAAATGTTCCCAAATTTTGATAAAGTGTGGTGCAAACAGCTTACGAATTTGTGTTCCTTGTTTTTACATTTTCAGGTATAAAAATGGCATTTTAATTGAACAGAAAATGCGCTTCGCCTGTTTGAACTAGTCTCGAACACAGCAGGAAAAGACTGTACATCAGAGATGAGCATGGGACTGGACTGGATCCGGACTTTAACAAATTTTTGTGGATTTGGATTTGATCCGGACTGCAATTGGTTCAAAAATTAGGATCAGGACCGGATTTGGACTGAGTTAATGAAAAAGTATAGCCGCTTTTTTATGTTAGAAATCTGTATTTTGTCAAATGTTCTACTTCAACTGGACTTGGACTGTACATTTTTAACAGGAGAGGTGAGATTCTCAGTAAACAGAAAATAATCTCGCAGTGAAACAGTCTTTGCTGTGTTACAACGTCCTCCAGCAGACAGTGTAAGTTCGCCAATATATTCAAAGTAGAAATAACTGATGTAAATCACAGACAGCACATTGGTCGTTTATGCGATCGCATGACCTCGCGCCAGGCGGCCGAGGCAGGACTACACCTTTCTCTGTCTTGTGTTTAGCCTCAACCGCCATCAAAACAAGTAAGAAAACAAAGACTTGGCTTTGGCTGAAGATGAAAATTAAAGAAATGTGCAGCTGATTGGTAATCCGTCGTGACGTGTAAAAGCCAACCAATATTTTGGACGAGCCGGGAGTTGCCAGACGCAATCATATATTTCGTCGGGTAGTCCTGCACCGTGTATGGCTCGACACGTAATCTCCTGGATGCAATAAAACAAACAAAGGATTGCGCCTAGCTACCCCTGGCTCGTCCTCAGTGTAGATTGGCCTTAATTCCAGGATCTTGCAACAGGTTAGGATATACAAAAGATGATAGCGTGTAAAGCTTAAAGAGGAATTTTGTTAAAGATAGGTACAAAGTATCGTCACTTACAGCAATGATGATAGTGGATAAAAACACGAAATTAATAAACAGATACGAAACAAAATTGCGGAAAGACCAATTATACAAACCATACACAAAAAATGGTTTTGAGCTGAAGAGAAATGTCGCTTTTACAAAAACACAGCTTTTCATTTTCTATAATCCAAGTTGCAGCGAAAAAAGCTGGTGAATCTTAGAAGCAAAATTACTCAAACTGTGCCCGTTACATATTGCAATGAAAAAAGTGATTTTTGGTTCTTGAGTAAGGTTTCGTCAAATTATTTGGTTGTCACTTGTGGAAAACTAACGATTTCTTGATAACCACCAGGTGGCGGCCGTACTTCTGCCTTGCGGTAGTGTCGTAATGGTCAACATCTCGATTGATACAACTCGATCAAAAAGTTTTTGCAAGTCATATTTCGTGTGATTTTTGATACACGAACACAGATGCAGTTGTGATGCAACACATGCGCAATTATGCTGCAGGATTAACACACTTGTGACGCATGCTGTTTTTGCGAAATCGCAACAAAAGGATTCCTGCATTTTTCAAACCTCCAACTTCGTGTTCGATCCAAAGCGGCGCAAGTTTTCCACTCAAACCGATTCCCAAACTGGCAATTTGGCCGAATGCAGCGCCACCAATTGTCAGGCACCGCTCGCTTACGCTGGTCGCCAGGTGTCGCTGCCGATGCCGAATCCGAAGTCGAGCGAAAAAATCTCGGGGCTGCGGCGACACGGCTGATTGCACTCGCACTTCTTGATGAGCATCATGTCACGCGAGAACGTCGTCGACGTCGCGTTGGACGGGCCGTCCTTGCAGGCGAAAGTGATCTTGGCCGTCCTGTCCTTGACTGGTTTGCAGCACCGGTCCCCGCACACGTTGCAGTAGCGCGGCCGGTAGGTCCTCGTGCTGAGGCATCCGCTCAGCGAGAACCGGACTCGCTTTCGTCTTCGCGGATTTTTCCGACATTTCCCTTTCCGCGGCTGCAAAATGATCGTGCGAAATGTGTGAGTCACGTGACACTCGCAGACGCTCGTCGAAATACAAACCGCGTCTTGTGCAAATTTGCTCGGTGAGCAAACGCTCGAGTGGAGCCAAAGGGCAAGGTGGGGTTTTGGTGTTAAGGATGACACACGTGGAGCTTTCTCTGCGTTCCTGTCCAAAGCGAACTGCGATATCCGTTCATTTTGGATGGTCTTCGAAAATTTTCATTGACATTAACAAAAACTAAAAAGGAAAGATTTTGCACAGACAGGGGAGGAAAAAAAATCGCAGTCTTTTTTGAGAAAATTTATTCCTATCTGTTGATCAGATTTACTGGTGTTGAAACCTAAATGTCAAATTCAGGTTTAAGCTATGACTTGTCATCGTTTATCATCTTTGCGAGGGAAGACGAACTGTTCAACCAAGAGACGATTAGCGCTAAGAAGCATTGTTGGTTTGACCTATGACCCCGCAGGAACTTGTTTGATCAAGTCAGTAACATGAGCTACTTGCCGCTTGTTTGAACCCTTTGACTCCTAGGATTGGAAGCGGGAGCTGAAATGAAGACAGCTAATGACAGGTTGCAATAACCATATATGGCCTTTCAAATTGAACAAGTTGAGACCTTTTGCTTAGAATCCCTGGAATTGCCGTTTGGTTAATTGCGTCAGTCATGTATTTGAGGTAATTGTTGAATGGGGTTTCCAAGAATGCGGTGCTGAGCGATCCGCCGCGGTTAGTAAAAAGTTCTTGTTTGAAACCAACCCTCGTGAACAATGTTCCCTCCAAGCTGCGCGGCTGCGCAGTTGACCTAGAACCCCCGCGCAGTACTTTGGTTCTGCCGCGCACTGCATAAGTATTGACAAGACAAACTAAATACGTGCTTTCAATCGGAAGCAAGCCCCACCTTT
>JGI24159J19872_10003638_pt1 | contig 19308 bp, 15 predicted proteins | sample Ectturendosymbi4_FD_19872 | JGI IMG/M metagenome (IMG submission 19872) | reverse complement strand
GCGTTAGTCTGGTCAGAACGTTGAAAAATAACGGCTGATTTATTAAAAAAAGTGAAAAAAGAAGCAACTACCCGGGGTTGGGATGTTTAAGTATACCCGGGGCCAGTGGCAGAACTAGACGTTTGAGCCAGGGGGGGCAAAACTTAGCTGAAGGGCGCCCACTAGCCAACAAGTTGAGAAATGATAGTGAATTCGGATGTGGATGTCTATACCAAAACCAGAATTTACTGGAAAATACTACGAAAAACGCATAAAAATGTTAATACGGAAATATAAGCTAAGCAGGGGCCCGATTTGTATATTTAGCTTGTCAAGGGGTGGTTCGCCCCCCCTGCCCCCTGTCAGTTACGCCACTGCACGGGGCAATTCACTGGAAAAAGATTATTTACGTTGTTTTGATTGCAAAGCGGCAATGCAATATTTTCTTTTACTTGATGCACTTTTCACTCAGTGCGCAATCAGTGACACACAAAGATTTATTGAATAAAACAAAAATATAGCCACACAGAATTTAAACTTTCCAGCCATGCACTGGTGAGAAAATTAAATCGACAATGTTTGTATACGAGATGTTATGACATTCCATTCTTATTTCAGGAAGAGATGAGTTTGTGAGCTTGTTTTGCTTAGCGGCGTACGTTTGTTTATACAGTAGATTTAGCTTTTGCCCACTATTTTTCAAGTTGTGTTGGTAAGAGGTCCAACTTCATCTAAACGTCTTTATTCGGGCAATTAATTTCAATCCATCACACTTCGAATACAAAACGACTTCAAACGTTGCAGTGTTGAACAGCAGCATGCATACTTTCACAAGACGTTTTATTGTGTCGTCACCAAGGCTCGCGCCATAATAGGGTGATGGTGCCTGGCTACATCACTTGCAATTAGTGTTCTCTATTTGATATTTATTTCAGCGTAAAATTGCAATTTTGGCAGAATTTGTAACTTTTTAGAAAACTTGCTGCATTTATAATCGAAAGTAGTATTGGCCTTTATTCAGGCATTGGCAGAAAATTTCAAAAACACTATGAAGAATTTGCTTTGCTCTCCTTTAATCTAAAAGTTTTAGGACACAACAACACTTTAGGTCACATTTCTGACAATGGCCTCTATTTTGCGGTTTCCTCCCGTCAACAAAAATATGGCGTCGTTATCAGGCATCGTTACAAGAAAACCCTCTAATTTGTAAGTGGACATGTTCCCTCGGGTTTGCAACTGATCACCAGATGGTATGTTGAACAACGTCCGGGTGGTGGGACCACACAAAAAAGGTTTTGTTCCATAATCGATAATCTTTTGCTTGTCGCCTTCTTTTAGCAAAGTGTCCCAACAGGGTTGGTAATTGTTTCGCATTTTTTTACTCGAACTGATGNTGGTTTGACCGACTCGATTTTGCTGTGTGAAGTAAACGTTGAATAAACGTCTGAAACGAAGTGCCTACAACCGATGTATAACAGTAGCTTCGTTGATAAATGCTCATTCCCCACTTTACACTTGTTGCGTGTGGGAATTCATTATATTCTTCCTCCATCATTGCTTAACAAGACACGCAAACCCTAAAAGCACATTGCCACGTGGAAGACCGAAGAGGACTTTAAGAATCGTTATGACTTTTAATGTGTGTAAAGATATGTTTGCCCCTGATGTGGGTTGAACACATAAGGGTTTGATGTTTGGTATCTTGCGTCTGCATGACAGACGCCGGTTTTATTGGAGTTCAAAATATGTGACCGTTTTTCGGAAGCTTTTCATCAAATCTTCGAAAATCCCGTTTCTTGTTTGAGCTGCACCGCAACAGGCCTGCCACTTCATAAGCTGGCAATGGTGGAAAAGCTGAATATGAGCCTTGATTGCTCACTTTCCTGACAAAAAGACTTGGATTTCAATGAGGCTTTCGATTTTGGCAATATTTTACTTGGAAGTTGTGCACAAAATTTGGGGCCTGTTCCATTCCCATCTAGCAAAAGCTACCGCGTAGGTAACCATTAGTTATAAAAACTTGATACAGAGTGAAAAGTACAACATATAATGCCAGTATAGCTAGGCATGTCCACATGTTACTCTGGCAAGGGGTGAAGAGCAATACTAACAGCAAGGAATTATGAAAAGGTCATCATCTACTTCCAGTTGCACCAACTGCAAATAGGGAGACCAGCAACATGCGCTGACAACGACACTGAATTTCTTGGCACAACACATATTCGGATCAGGGGCGTAACGAGGTTAGATCCGGGGCAAGAAGCTAGTTTTTCCGCCCCCATATTAGAACCTGAGGTATATCTGAAACAAATGTAGTGCGCTGAAGAAAGTACTTGTGACATTGTCGAGACTTTTCGGCGACCCCCGCTGTCATTCGACTTTTCGGCGACCCNCGCGACCCCCCATAGTGATTCGGCGCCCGTGAAATTGTGCCCCTTTGCCCCCTCATTACGTCCCTGCTTCAGACATCAGGTAGAGGGATACATACCAACGGGTTGAGGTTCGGAATGCTTGTGGGCATCCGGTGATATGTTGGCAAGCTTGGTGGAGAACTGAATCGACCTTGTTCGCATGACAAGATCTTCCCCAAAGCTTGTGCACGAAAGTAATTAATGGAGTGAGGAGGATGCTCGGGTAGTTATTTTTTCAAAAACAACTTGATTGAAGGCAAGAGTCGTGCAACTTGCTTTTGGAAATTTCATGTTTGTTTTTGTTGAAAAAATCCTGTTAACATTTTCATACCCACCTGCGTGTCTGCCTCTTACCCTAATTACGGTAAAAGTCGACTGGACATTGGTGAAGGCTGAAACATTGAAGTTCTGGGTTTTGGCCGCTTGGTGGTGCCACGGAGCAACGCTCAAACTCATCAATCGCTTGTTCCAGACTCGGAATGTTTTTGCTGCTGCTTGTAGATTGCCAGATGCTTTTGCTAAAAAGATAGCAGTCACGTCGTGCGCACGTTTGAAAAAGCCAGCATGGAATCGCTATACTCTGAAATAAGCTTTCAAGTTTTGAAAAGTCAGCCGAGGTCGAAAGAGTGCATGCAGACGATTCTTACTCGCTGATTTTGAGTAAATTGTATAAAAAGAATCTAAATGCAAATGTGACGTTTTTGTTGCAGCGTCAGCATATTTGCAAATGTTGACAGGCAAGCATGTGGAAGAAAAAGTGAAATTGAAACTAACGAATTTTCTCATTTGCTTGTGATAAGTTCTGTTTCATAGAATGCAGACGCAGCGAAAGCTCGTTGCAGCAAAATTAAAGAATGCAGTCTTGTTCATTTTTCTATTTCGCCTCAACGTTTCTCAGCGACTTTTTGGTGCAACTGCGCCGAAAAACTGTTCATTGTGCGAGTAAGTTGCTTGGCAGCAATGTTAACCAATGCAAAATACGTGCAAAGTATTTTACTCTGAATTATCAGTACCTTTGCGAGGAGAGGTTACGGCTTTTCAAGTGCCTCGATATGTCGACAAATTTTGCTGCCCAGAAGCTTTAGTTGTTTTTTCAGTGCACGTTTCTACAACTTTATGTTTTTTGACAGATGCAAAAGAGTTCCAGGAATTGTCTCTGTTGATTGCCGCCGAAGGAACCTGACTTTTCTACCTGCACATCTTCCAAGCGATACAACAGATCTGATGTTTGATTTCAATTTGCTCAATCGGCTGACAAACGCGGTGAGAAGGGATTCACTGACTTTAAAACTGTTTGAAGCATTGCAATTAATGCGTGGCGGTTGTTTGGCTTGAGCAGTTAAAGCAGTAATGTTTCCAATGACTTTTATAATTTTAGCAAAAAAAATGTCATACTGATCTATGGCACTTGTACATGCTTTAATCTTTTTAAAAGACATTTTTGAAAATTCGCCTTTAAAATTGATTTCTAGTCGCCCACGCTTCTAGCACGTGTCCTTCTTGTTAGGTTCCAACCTCCTACGTTTGCTGCGACCTAATGAATAATCCATGTTCATAAGTCCGATTTCAATAGGCGAGTTTAGGCCGCTTAGGACTTTTCTCTCTCATCACATCAGGAAAAAGCTGGCTTACCTCGCAAGTGTTTGCAAATCTGAGCTAAAACAACAAGCTAGCCTTAAACCTGACGAACGACAAACAAGATAAAAATGAAAATCTTGAAAAAGTAGAAAAAGTAAATTCAATTAAGCAACAGCTCAGCTGGAGTGATGAGAGGGAAGACGTTTTTCTCTATTTTCATGAAATATTGATCATCCTTGTTGTGGATATTCACAACCTAGTAATCAATAATTTATTTTCAGACTGCACAACTAGTCAAGCAACAGTGCATGCCAGCACATATGTTACAAAGAAATGGAGTAAAGCGCCAAAATTTAACAGCAAAAAACTAAACCAGCCAATCCCCAAAGCGGAAATATCGTGGTGCTAAAATCAGTTGAAAGTTTAATGCATTAACTTCGTCAACGTGATTCTATTCTCAAGCTGTGCTAAAATATGGGGGAATAAAAACCCTCCAGTAAACTGCATACACGTGTGGATCTTGTGCACACTGCACAGGATGATTGAGAATCACTGGTAACTGTATATCAGCCAGTTTGATTTCGAGCAAAGTTTGCAAATTGAAGATCCACTGTGCTTTGAAAGCTTGCATTGGTCCAATGAAATTTTTTGAAACCACAACCAAAGACAAAAACGAATGATAACAGAATGAATAAGGCTTTTTCGATTTTAAATAGCGATACGAGCCTACATCAAATACTTTAAAATAAAAACAAATAATTTTTGATTTTTTTGCATGAATGTATTGTTACTTGAAGGCGGTACTGGCAACTGACAAATCTCTCCTTTGTTGACTTGCAGTCAACTTGACCCAAATTGGTGAAATGTTATTTTCCCCCCATATACTGCTGAAAAACTTTTTACTTCATTTGCCTTACATGACTAGTTTTATATTATAGAGTTTATACATACGTATCATAGCAGTTGTAATGTGAAGTAAACACCCCATCGTTTAAAACAGGGGTGGGGAACCTGCATCCCCGTGGGCCAAATGCGGCCCGCGTGAACATTTAATATGGCCCGCATAAGAATTTTCGTTACCCAATTTAGAATACAAAATCGCGTCAAAGCGAATCTCGATGATAAGCGGGTACTTCGATACTATATCATAAGCCTCTATGAAGACGTTACACAATACAATACTTCAAACTCTATCTCTCGTAATTAGAATTTCAGGATAAAGTCAAATGTTATTTTCGTCCCGCCAGCGACAATCCACATTTTAAGCGGCCCGTGATAGCAAACAGATTCCCCACCCCTGATTTAAAACATAATCGCAAGGCGTATGTGTAACTGCGAACAAGGCATGGTCAAAAGAAAATTGCCATAATTAACGTTTGGATGTCATTTTAACATTATGTTTTACGTCCATCAAATATTTTCGGTATTTTTTCTGAACTATGATGCCTGATATTAATTGTTCAGGTAAAATATAGCATTGAATTATTCGTGTACAACTCGAGACGCCAAAGCTGCGCTGAAATTCCTGTTCACTGGAAGATATACGGAAGTCATCGTGACAGCTGCAAGTTTTGTGCACTCGCGCACTCAAATTGAACCACTAGTCAAGGCCGCAATGGTTTTCTACTTTGCGTTAACATACGCAAGGTAGAGAGGAGAAAAGGGGTACTGGGTTTTTACTCGGATCTTGTGGTCTGAGCCTTTTGCTCTTTGAAAGCAATGCTAAGTTCAGAAATTCGCGCATCGCATAAAACAGACATCTACCAATCTGTATACCGCGTGATATCAGGTGCAGAAAATGCTCGAACAAAATCACCCGTTTTGATTTCACTTGTATGAATAGGGTGTTTGCAGAAACTGCCCTTGTCGAATTTGCTCTTCATAGCATTTCTCTGCAGTTTTGATGATGTTAAATATATGTTTGTATTATACAGGACGTTGGTGAGGAAATTAAGTTTATCTCTGATTATGATAAGGAATTTTATGGATTCGCAAGAGAATAGCTCCCAGACAGTGTTTTGTCACACTTTTATAGCAAGGGTCCTTCACAAACTGTAGTGATCGTCCTTGTACTTGCTTGGCTTGTACAGCTATCTACAATGGGGTATATCTTTAACATGGGTTGCTCCACAAAACGACAGATGCTCATATTTCAGTCGTTCGACTAAACGATCGATGGTCGAGGGTTTGGATCAACCCTCGAGGGCAAAGCGTTAATTAGAATATTTCAATTCTGTCCCGACCTTGTTAGAAATTGGTTCCAGTTCTCAGATATTTGGACGTGAAACAATAACTGCAAATCACTGCTTAAAAATCTTTTTTGAAAAAAGCTGCACCAAAAGAAAAATTCTGTGTTGCCATGCTATAAGCAGAACTTCTACAAGAAAGAACCAAAGAATCGCGCAGTGTCTTCATTAGTATCTAATCCTGGAATGGAGGCTTATTCGATGCTTCTATTTAATAAACTGTGCTGCCCTGATCAATGGCCAGTCGATTCAAGGTTCTTCATAGAACTATTTAGCAAAATGGTTTGGGAAAAATCTAAATATAATTGCGTTTAAAGTAGTTTACTTATCCGAATAAACTGAAACAGTAGTAATTTTTGCTGCACAAATTTGTCAAGTTTTCTTGCTAATATGCAGAACGGTAAGGTCGAAGCAGTGATTTTTGAAACCATTTTACATCGGAGTGCGATTAAAATCAGTGATGCCAAAGGTATTTTGCAAACAGGTATTAATCAAATAAATCAATTTTGCCCGAAGTTGGCCACATCTTGATAGTCTGTAAGCTACTTCGCTTTCGGCAAACATACTTCTAACAACAGAAGAAACGTCTCGTAAAAAAACTCTTTTCGAATCATTTCTTTCGAGAAAGATCAAGAGAAGTAGAAAAAACGCTGAAGATCTTCGACTGCAACTTATCATTTGAAATCTGCCTCTTTAAAAGGAATTTAACTCAACACTCTACCGTCCACATTGTTTCAAAAACAATTCTGGGTTTGTCTTTTTGCTTAAAAATGAATTAATTTTTTAAACGTTGCAAATTTGTAACATAGGTCCATTAAGCTACTAAATCCAGAAAATCTCTGTAATCATAGGAAAGGTGTTTTGTACAACAGGATGAATCAAAAGTATGCATGTTAAAGGCGAGAGACCCTTGTAATATCTGAAAAACCTGTTAAAATCAAGTTTCATGACGCATTTTTCACAATGTGCGCAGATGGAATAGAGGGTTCCTACGCAACTTTGAATACAAATTTCCAGACAATTTCCAGACTTTTCCGGACTTTTTTCGGACTTAACTTTTCCGAATGACATGCCCAGGTCAAATACTGGCGCTATAATAGTTAACACGATGCAAGTAAAATTATCAATCGTATCACAAGTATCAGAATAAAACATCAGAATGCATGTCAAAAGATCAAGTCTAGAAAATTATTTACTTTTTCCATTCTAACAGACCAAACACTTTTTTCCAGACTTTTCCAGGCTGGAAAATGACCAATTTTTTCAATACCTTTCCAGACTCCGTAGGAATCCTGGAAATATGCTTGTTTGCAAATCACAACACTGACATAACTAGAAACAAAGTAGTCAAATTTAGCTTGGCAATCACAAAAAAAAATAAATCGACAAACACTGTCACGAAATAGACAAAGCACAAAGATATCACAACCTATGTGCAGTATTGTCAGAACATTAGTTCCTCTGAAATTCCAGGAAAAAATTTTTTTTCGTTACAAAAATAAACCTCATATTTTGGCAAAAGTAATAAGGGATGCTTCTGCAACCTGGCAGCTTATTTCATTGACTTCTCTTCTCCGTGTAGATTGGAAAATGATCGATGTTATCTTTTCGAACACCCTGCTATGGTTTCGAGTTGTGGCCTCTGGCTTTCCTAGCCTATCATCTTCTTTCTAATGAAAGTTATGATCTTACGCCTTTTCAAGGACCTGTGACCTTGCTTTCTCTGTAGAGACCCTCCAACGTCATGTTTGAATTTCAACAGTGGAAGCTGCTGTAGCACAATCGTTTCTGTATTGTAGCCAACTATAGGAATGTTTGTATTTTAATAACACGGAGATAGCAGGGAAAACATTTTTGATTTTCAGACTCTCACTCCTTACCAACGACTGGTGGAAGTTCATCTGCAAAACAATATTATCAATCGAATTGACAAAAGTGCTTTTCATCATCTTAAAAGTTTGCAAAAGTACTTATCTGGTGGTAACTAGTCATACATTTAGTTTCAACAAGAAACTTGAGAAAATTTCCCAATGTGTGTTTACCTGGAAATTGTCCTGAAAGTACTTAAAGTCATAATTTAATTGCACTGACGTCGAACAGGTTAAACTGATTTTAATGATAGTTATATATAAAAGTATATCTTTTGAAATTGCCTTCACCTCAAGTAATTTTTGTGTTTAACACCTCAGCAGAAAAAGTGTGTCGTTCTTTTTCTAAAAAGACTCGTTTTTTGTAGGCTAGAATTGTCTGGAAATCAACTGACCGCTTTTCCTTGGTCTTCGATCAATTCTCTGACAAGTTTACGTTTCTTATATTTGGACCGAAACAAACTGACTTCTTTGCCCGGTGCTNAAGATGTTTTAAACGACCTGCAGAGGTTATCCGTAGTTTCTCTGTCATCGAATCCTTTCACATGTGGATGTTCTTTGAAAAATTTTTCTGACATGTTTATGGATCTCAAGCAAAAGCGAGAAAACAGTGAAAAACGTGTTACGAAAATCTCGAACATTGAATGCTCAAGTGTGCATGGATGGTTGTCGAGAAACTTGAGTAGCTTCAATGTCACATCATCTAAAATCTGCGAAAAACCGAAGGTGATGATGTCGGTCAAAATTGCATACAGTCTCCAGTCAGGTATGCCGAGTGCCTCGTCTGGAAACAAGGCACTGACAAAAGGGGTAACGTACTCTGTGGAAAGTGAGAATGATGAAGCTTTCACGAGTGTCGCTGAAAGAACGCGAATAATATTCGCTCCAGTCAATGTTTCCATCAGCATCAACTGCGACACGGAACAAGATGCTGGAAGTTCAAAGTCGCTTTTCGGCAAAACTGAAATTGTCAAGATTGCTACTTTCGCGGGGAAGGAACAAAGACCTGAGTTTGAAGGTGACAAAAACAAATGTCAGTTGATGAGTATTATCATATACTAGTGCAGGGGTGAGCAAACTACGACCAACGGGCCACCGCTGAACCTTTTTTCTGACCCCCGAATGCACTTTTAGTGTTGTTTTAAGCTGATCGAGTATCGCTGACTTATCACAAACCGCTTCTACTCGAAAAACGTGCAGTATGATAGTCGAGTGCATAGCGATCTTAACACGCAAATACAGATCAAGAATCTAGACCTGACGGTTGTAGGCCTTAACAGCTCTAAACGTTAGATATAATGATTATATCTTTTTTATATAAAAAAGTATAATTTGTAGAAGCTGGCCCTTCGCTGGGTACTGATAGAAGAATGTGGCCTTCACTGAAATAAGTTTACCCACCCTGCAATAGTGTACCTAAGTTTGAAAGTGCATCGGTATCTGCAACGTGTTTAGAAAACTCTTTCGAATTAAGCTTTGGAGCCAAGTTTCATTTGACATATCTCAAAGTTAAAACTTGAATAAAACTCACCTAATTCAAGATTACCACAAAAAACACCCATACACTTTTGCAAACTTTGGCAATATGAAAGTAAAATCGGTGGTTATTTTTTCCGGAATAATGTGAAACTTGGCCATTTATCAAAACAAACCAAAACGTATTTAGCTAGCGTAGATCATATCATTAAAAATGTAAATCAGTGCAAATATAGAGCTAGCCGTGCATAAGATGAACGAGTCACAACTTAGAGGGTAACTTATTTTATTTCCCAACAACTATACAAAAATATGCTGAAAAAAGGTGTAAGTTGAGTAAAGTCATCGAACAAAACGGAAGTACGGTGGCGATAACATTTTACTGGTCAATATCAATATTAAAGTTTAGGATTTATGTGACGTCGAATGTGTGCCATTTTCAGACGCCTTGGCGAATCGGAATTGAGAAAAAGTTGATCTTATCTGATTGATATAAATTTGTCTCGTTTATACAAATTTTCGATCTCTACTACAGCACCGCTTTGTCAATCAGATCTCACAACCATTTTCTTAGAGATAGATTCAGTCTTATTTTGTACTTAACTGGTTTGCGTAGGATAAGTGAGTAGATTTCATTGTTTTGCTGATAGATTGCTGTGTATACTTACAAGAATGCATGCCGACATAGTATGGCTTCGAGATCTGGTTGAGAAAGTGAAGGTCGGTTTCACTTAGCTACAATGTCAAACCAGATGTAGTCAGGGCACGTGCTGTGGAAGACGCGTAGACGATTTTGGCGGTTTTTGGCGGGCTGGCGCAGGAAGCAAACCTTCCCAGTGTGATGGACACTGGATCGGTTTCGTGTTTTCCATGCTTTTCCTTATCTGCTGTTTCTCAGTATGTCTTTTGACTTGACTTTGCTGATTTTGGCGATTTCTGCAAAAGGTTTCCACATCGTTTTTCACCCTACAAAGGATTGCAATTGGAAATCGTTCTATATATCTATAAACATATTTTACAGTTTGATTTTGGCTGACGGTAATTGGCGGCAGGCCGAAGCCTGAAATTTGCTTCTTGCCGAGACGTTTGAGATGAACGCACTTGCTCAAAGAGCGCTACGGCCATTCACTCAGTGGCTGTATTGTTTGCTTTTCTGCAGTACAGTTAATCTATTTTGTTTCGTTTGTGAAAGAATTGAGTTATGTGCAGTCGTTTACTTACATGGGCGCAGGGGCGTAACGAGGGGGTGGGAAGGGAGCACAATTCTCCGGGCGCCGAATCACTATGAGGGCGCCGAATCCAGCGCATTTGCCTCCTAAAGACCTCAAATTCGAACATGGGGGCAACAAACTTGCTTCTTGCTCCGGGCGCCATCTAACCTCGTTACGCCCCTGCATGGGCGTCAAGAAAAACAAGTTTGCTGATGCAGAGACTTAAATCGTATTACATGAGATTGATGGATACTTACAACGCGGACTTATTTTTATATGACCGCTCCATTGCTGACCGTTTCCATGTGGCAAATCATGTCAGTTTTGTTTTATTTAGAGAAAAAAATCTTCTCAAACTCGCATCTAATTTGGAATAACAAGCACGATTGTCGCATTGACCGTGTGCGGAAGCAAGACCATGAGGGAATGACAATAGTTTGTGCTGCTGAAAACCTTGCCGGGACAAGCTACCAACTGGTCAAACTCGTCGTGGTTGATGAACAAAGCAAGGAAACAAACCGTGCGTTTGGAAATTTATGTTCTGTTCCGACATAAGACGTTTCAAACGTCCAATATAAAACAATCGTCTCAGCCCAGGGACTTTTTTATATGGCCTAGAAAATGCGGTGCCAGCACACTGCCTCGTTGAACAAATGAAAAATGACCTTTAGTTCAGATCAAATATTTCCCTCTCTCTGAGTTTTAAAAATAAGGAGGCAAAATTACATTTCCAACGGAAACGTAATTTTCAAACACTTCTGCGTTTCCCGAGTGCAAATAATTTTTTTGCCCATTTCATGAATCAAAAACCAAGTTTTACGGTTACGCCATTGCCTAACTCTAATGCTGAAGTGTTGATACGTAAATAAATTACCATAGTAGAGTTTTTTCAATGTTTTGATGGACTTGTAGTTCATGGTTGCTGCGCATCAAAGCAGCCGCCTTCTCAAACCATGTTTTATATTTGATATCTCGTGGAGGACGCCAGGTCTGAGTTTGCCAGTGCATTTCAGGAAAAAACTCTCTTGACTGAGGCTCACTACATCAGCTTCTGAGTCAATATTCGCGACCGAGACGAAGTCCTGAGACTCTGTCATTGGTTATTATCCTCGCAAACCACTTTGCAGCCTCTTCGGATATAACTTACTGACCTGTTTTGTTGATAAACAAGGGGGAGATGTCGTAAATAAAATTTCGGTTATGACTGAAACCTACGCAGCATTTATAAAGTATGTTCCAACAGTTATAAGTGGCCTCACAGGGTTTCCATAAGAAGTTACGATTTTTGCACAGAAAGACGCTGAACCAAATTTGGCATTGCAAGCTCAGGTCCAACATTCTTTTTTTNTGTGTAGATTTTTNAGTAACCAAGCATGTGTTGCTTCTTGGTTTAATCAATGTAGCCACCAACTTTTTCCAAAATGTTGCTAAAGGAGTGTTGGCTTAGTTTTATTCTTTTATTGGCCACAATAAAATGTTGTTTAAAACAGATACAGATGTTTCACAAGTCGAGTCATCTATCGAGTCATCTAGGTAAGCTGGTTACAAGTTTTTAACTGTATCGTAGTGTTGCGTATGTGTTGCATAAAGGATAGGATGACTAGAGACAAACGATTGATAACTGCACCGATATATGGAATGTCCTTGGAAGAATTTGTTTCCTAGACTTGCTCTTCTAACGGACTTTCTAGTAGGGCTTTACACCAATCGTTTCTCTAATATCTCTTCCATTACTGGTGGTCGACCAGATCTTTACCCTACACAAGCTACCTTCCTCCTTGAACTTTTTCTGCCATTTCCAAACCCGCACTACAGCTGGTGTTTTTTCCAAATTCTCTTGCAACTGCATGTATGCTCGAAGACAATCTAACAGGACTGCACTGCTGCTGCTGTGAGAATCCTCGAATATTAACGCTCTATCTCTCCCACCCGAAGATACACTCCACCAGCTGAGGCTCAGTTCTGGTGTTTATCACATCAGTAGCTGTGGATTCTTTATCTTCCTTGATGTTGATTCCCACTGTGGCGATGATGCAATACTTTTCATGGCTATGTTCATGACCGTAAGGATTCTCATGTGAAATCCATGCAAAAGGTTAAAAACTGATGCTTTAAATAATCTTTTATGCCCTTAACAACTTTATACAAATGAACGACCTATTAAATCTGCCCGCTATACGGTGACTGCCTATTCGCAAAACGTTTTGCAGTAGAATTGAGAAAAAATTGCTTTGTTGGTCGAATACGCCAACTTGTGGCTGTTTTTCAGGCGGTCAATGCACAAAACTGCAACAGGAAGTCCTTCAAGAAAATCGATCGAATTTTTTTCAAAAACGGAAACACAAGAGAAGGTGAAATGTTTCATTTGACATCACTGTTTGCAAAGCATTTGCTAATTGAAATATTTCTACGCAGCGCTAGATTGTTGTGAAAAAGACGAACTATATCTTCGCATCATACGAGGTAAAGGCCACCTCAAAGAGTATTACAATTACTTTCACAAATATTTTGCTGATAAAATACAACGGCCGAAAGAAACAATGTTTAGGTTTAAGAAAACATTTAGGCTGTGAGCTAAACACATTCAACACTTTCACTTAATGTCATACAACATATTTAACTCGGGTTGTATTTGACCAGTCTCTTCCAATCTTTCAGAACCAATGCTCCCCAATGTTTTTCAGTTTGCGACTTCTGCTGACAATTTTTGGTGTGGTCCGCTGTGAGATATTACGGTAAAAACACAACAAAAATCTTGAGAAGCGGGAAAGGACTTGTTATCGTTAGAGGCAGAATACATAATTCAGATATCGGATTTCTGGCTCCCATTTCCCGATCTAATCAATAGAAACTTTGCCTAGTTTTCCAGAAACGTTTTAGTTAAATATACCGAAAAGTTACAACATTTTAAAATGCTCCGCGGACCGCTTTGTAAGAACTTTGCGACCCACCAGTGGGTTGCAGACCAGTGGTTAGGGACCGCTGTTCTAAACTGAAGCTGGTGGCCTTAAACACGAAAAAGAGTTTAATTTTGGTGAAAAAACTTTGACTAGACACTTGGGCGTGTTGTAAAATTAGTTTTCTAACGGCTTCGTGCGCCTAACAAGAACAGTAACCAAGCACTGGTCAGTTTCACGGAGGTCATTCCACTTCTAAAGGAACAACCACCAAGTCAAAAACCGCTATCTGCCGGGGGGTAACATAATTTCTAATGGATAGCATAAAGAGAAACAAATCGGGGTGCCAACTGACATTTTCAAACCGAGTAAGCATTTGCCTAACGAATGTAAGAAAAGCGCACAAAGAAAGAAAAAATCAAAATTCCAGCTACAGCAGTTTGATTTTTGAACAATTTTGGTTTATCACTTTACAAAACAGATCTTATTATTTGAATATATCTTTGAGATTTGAAATTGCATTTTTGGCATTGCTATGAATTTGTTAACAGTTCAATGCTACGCCTGTGATCCCCTTTTTCTGTATTGATTCTGAGATTTGCTCGTTGTTTTAGTATTGCTGGGTGGGCGCAAGTAATGAGGGTGTGCATACTGTAGAGTTTGTCAGAACACGACACAAGGTTATTAGCTGCACAGAGCGATCAATTTTGACGGTTAGCTTCAATGGACAGCAATAGAACCTCGCAGACGGTAGGAGATGTTTGAGTAATTTGTCTGTGGTTGAGTTGGTTCCTTTATTTATTTTGTCTTAAGCAAATACATGTGCCTTTTGATAAAAACTGAGAAAGATTCGGTGAATGCCGTGGTAAGTTCATATCAACCTGGGACTTGGAGTATAAGAGCCCAACGGCATGCTCCTGGTAGCGTCAAAGTCTAGTCACCTATCCTGTGACCCTTTGCAGTCAGTCGGTCTATCAAACTTTCAGCATGTAAGAATAACAAGTGTTTCAGGTCGACAAATTTTCCTTCTCATACGCTGTTATGATTCACAATAGTCGAACGATAGTGAAAGCGAACTGACGTTTCTTTATATTGCTACACAATATTAAAGAAGGAAATGATGTCATGCGGGCGATTTACAAGCGAGGTGCGGAATTCGTCCGCTGTGGTAGCGCGCTCTCTTGTAAAAACACTCTGAAAAAACACTAAACCAGTGCTTTCCAACATTTTTCATCATGCGAGTTTTGCTGAGAAATTTTTGCAGAGACTACTATGAGACAATTCATTGAAACGACAACGTAAAAATGAAGATGTGAGAAAATCAACACAAAAACCGCTAATTTTCAAGTAAGGTTTCAGTTAAAATACCTGAATATTGTAACATTTTTAAATACTTCGCAGACCTCCTGAAAGAACATCGCGGCTCACTGGTTGGAAAGCGCTACTGTAAATATCTTTCACTGTATTACCACGGCATGGCGTTTCGCTAAGCATGGCACCACTTACAACGAAAACTTCGCAGACATTGCGCTCATACTTCGATTTCTTGAACATCTCACCAGATATTTTCAAATGTTTTCGTTAAAATTATAGGTCTTAATGTCTCAGTTTTCTCTTTGGGAAACTAAGCCCAAAATAGCTTTTCTGGATGAAGAGTTTGCTTTTGCATTTAGCTGATATCATCACATTGTAGCATCATATTCCGGAGAAGCCCGTGGTGAGGATTTGTGCTCCGACGGCACTGTTTCTTGTACAACAACAAAACATTTATGAATTTCAGACGAGTGAAACCATATCGAACTCGACCACAAGAAGCAGGCCCAAACGGAACGTGACTTTCACGTACGTGGTTGTTGCTGTCTTGTTCACCATCCCAACAGTGCCTCTTGTTGTGGCCTCACTATACAGTATTTACACATCGCGGCAACATCAGCGAAGGTTCAAAAAAAGAGTTCGGATCGCAACGATTTACGAAGTACCGTCAGAAGAAGATCTTGCCTTCACGAAATCCGAGGCTCTGGAAATAGATTGAGCGAAGCTAAACGCCACTGTGTGCAATGCAGTGTCGCAAAGTAACCAAAGCAGTTTGTTCCAATGCAACGAATAACAGACGTCGCACTGCACAAGCAATTGTTATACTGTTCACAATAAAAACTTGCAAGAACTCCACAAATCACTTATCAAAACCTTTGGACTGCTGGCCAGCTTGCCAATACTACTGCCTCATACATTTCCACATTTTTCCAGGGTCAGTGTTGTTTTATTTTCGAATAATTAAATTGTGGAAAACGGGATGAAGGGATATCGCTAGCGCAGACGTGAGGCCCAGGGATTTAAGCAGTTTTTCACCTATGGAGGAGCTCGTCACAAAATCTTTGTTCATACAATTAAGCACGACAAATATGGAGGGGAAGGGCGAAAGGGGCGACGGCCCCGGGAATCCAAAGAATGAAATTAAAAAAATTATGTTTTACCCTTTAAGTCCCACGCGAGCCAAAATTTTGGCGCAAGGATTTTCCAAGGTATTGCCCCAACACTTTCAGCCATAACTCGCCAGCCGATTGAGCTATAGAGCTGTGGAAAGCCTCAAAAGATCCGGTTAGGCTAGTACTTCCGATAAAAAATGGAGGTTTTAAATTAGAGGTTGTTTGGGGGGCACACATTAAGTGGGAGGATANGTTTATCCTTGTTTCACCAGGGTTACCTGACCCAGGGCTCCAACCCTCTAGGGGTAATTCTTTGTTTGTTTTTTTATAATGAAACTAGNCTGANATCTGCATCTTTTGAGGCTTTGATTAACCTTATAGCGTTTATGGTTAGGAAATTATGGCCTTGAAACAACAAACAAACAAAATTAATCCCCTAGGGAGTTCGATTAATTAATTAAAGATATTTTGTCATAACTTGCCAATGTTCGATTGTGCGCTGGGGCACAACGAGGGGGGATACAATTCTCCGGGCGCGGAATCACTATGGTGGCGCCGAAAGGTTCCAACAATGTTGCAAGCACTTTCTTCAACAGCACATTTGCTTCCGAAAGACCTTAAGTTCGAACATGGTGGCGCCAAACTTATTTCTTGCCCCGGGCGCCATCTAACCTCGCTACGCCCCTGATTGTGCGGTAAACATGAATGAAAATATGAAAATTCCTTATTGCTTATTTTTGAGGTGTTTTTTTGTAACTAAGAAAATTTCGCCATGTTTTTGTCCTGTTCAACATATATTCTGAAACGCAGTTTGGCATATTTTGTCTTTGTGCACTTGGCAATACTGCTGGAAGGTTCCGAACAGTAGTGCCAAACCTGGTATTTTGCCACCAGATCTGGGTTTTCAATGCCTTTCTGGGTTTCTGTTTTTTCTTCTGAAGTTCTGGGGTTTTTAAGATTTAACTGCCTTGCGGTGATAAGATGGGATATGATTGATTAAACTTCTTTATTATAGTTTTATCTCTCTTTATCTCGCTTTATCTAGGTGTTTAGAGTCTTCAGCATAACTGATGAACAAGCCACTGATACCGTGTAAGCTTCTACATATTGGCTTGGTGCAGTGGGTTCAAGTGACAGAGGTAGACCTACTAATGAAGTAAACCTAATGAAAAAGATTAAGTGGCATGAACAGCAATTTAAGTGGAGTGGTTGAAAACAAAGATGGATATTAAAATTTAGGGGCCCGAGGCAAACTCTTACAAAGGGGCCCCAAATCTACACATTAAAGTTGTTGAGAGGCCTCTTTGGCACATTTGCACATTATTTTTGCTTTAATGTGAAAAACATATGAGTTGTTTCACAGCTCGTATGTGGCTCTAGGGTGGTTCATACAATTTTTAACAAAACGATGTAAAAATAAGTGCGAAACTCTCCAGGGGGGAACGGCATCTCTGTATAAGGGGGGGGCGAGGCGACCGCCTCCTTCGCCTCCCTTAATGTCCACCCCTGGTTGAAAGATCCAGATCTCAAAGATTGAATACCGGGGGGGGGCGAGGCGACCGCCTCCTTCGCCTCCCTTAATGTCCACCCCTGGTTGAAAGATCCAGATCTCAAAGATTGAATACCGCAGGACAGTGGAAATGAAGATTTTATTTACTATAAATGCTGCCAGATTACCCTTACAAATGAAAACATGTCCATGTTACTGCAACCTAAAGATTCCGACATACATAAAAGTTCATTAGCAAAGTTATATATTCAATAGCACTTTTTGTGAGTCACGGTACAGATGGCCAGGTAGTAGAAAGATTCACCTAATTTTGTGTATTTTCCTACTTGAGGTTTTCTGCTCTTATCTGGGGTTTTTGGATGAGTCTATATGTTGTTTTTTAAATTTTGTTGGCAACCCTGGCACCGAATGAGTGTGAGGGTAAGTCTGTCCATGTGTACGTGTAGGTACTAGTAGCTGGTGTTAGGGCTTATTTCGGTGGGCATATTTGTTCACGGTTGCAAATGCTGTCGTCGAGTTGAAATTGTTGATCTTACGCTTTGCTACAATTTAAATGCTTTCTGCTTGAGCGCAGAACGCCGTTCCAATATGCCTGTCTGTGTCCTTGTTGCTGGATCGCAAGAACGCCGTAGAATCAGCCAACAAGTCGTGAGCTTTTAGTTTGGGAGTTTGGAGAGGCATTGACAGAAGTTGAGATTCTAGACTGGGCGAATTTTTACCCAGGTAGTCGGTATTTTCCCACTACGTGTTGTTGACCATTTCCACCACGTTCTTCCGAAGCGGCACCAGAGAAGTATTTCGGCATCAGGCGCGCAACCAGGGGGAGGGGCATTTTCCCCCCCGGCATTTTAAAAACATTGTTTAGCAATTTTAACATTTGTAGAAACTTTCAAAGAATAAAGATGAAATTTTATATTCTAATCATTTAAGAAACCTCATTGGGCTTATTCTTTGTCTTGCTCCTTAATTATCTCCTTACAAGATTAATCTTGAGACAGGTTACCTGATCAAAAATTTCGTAAATGATTGGTATTCAACCGCAAATATGCTGGAACTGTCAGCTTGGGAGATAGTTTGAAATGTTCGTATTTTTGAAGTATTTTTTATCCATTTGTTCGTGTGCTCTTTTGTCTGAGACAGGCCTCAATTTGGCCTCATGAAACTTTATAACATTAGGGTACATTTGAACTGTGCAAATTGCTGAAACTTTCAAATTGATAAGAGAAATCTTGACATGGCAGTCAGTGCCTCGTCAAACCGCTAGTTTTTCTACAATCTTTTGATTATTATTTTTGTTAGGGGCAAAGGGGATCACCATTATTAACGTAGTAGGCCTACATTTCTTATAAAAGCGTTGTTTAGCTGCATTTTCGCTTCGACACCTGATAGTTTTTAACTAAATTTAGGTTGAGGACTGTTTCACGTTTTAGTGTTTTTCTGGGTTGATCCCAGCACCACAGCTTGGGAAAAAGGTCTAGTAAAATGTCATATGAGTGCTAGTCAAGTGTTGAATGCACCTACCTACTAGACCACTTTGGCTCCAAATGACGCTTTACAAGACCCTAACCTTTGCAACCAGTGCAAGTCCTGAACGCTCATTAGCCCTAAACGTGCTTCTAAAAACTTTCACACAACTCATAGATGCCAGAAAAAGCCGTTTTGCCCCAAACACACCTGATCCGTTATGCGCCAAAGGCTCAAGATTT
>JGI24159J19872_10003637_pt1 | contig 19309 bp, 8 predicted proteins | sample Ectturendosymbi4_FD_19872 | JGI IMG/M metagenome (IMG submission 19872) | reverse complement strand
GCATCACCTGCCGCAAAAAGAAAAATTTCACGTTTACCGGAGAGTTTCCAACAGTCAACTAACGTTACCACCGCCGAGACTCAGTTCCCGAAGCCCTCTAAACAAAATCAGCAAGTGGCGTGCGACACCAACAGCGGCAGAAGAGCGCGTTAACTTACCTCATAATTACTCGGCGTTACCAAGAAAGTAGGAGGACCAGTCGAACCCACGTAAGATAAAGTGGCCGGATTGCTGTGAGCTGATCCAGCTGCGTTCGTAGCGACGCAAATGTAATCTCCTAAATCAAGATGTTTGTCTGTCAGAATCACTTTTACGACAAACTTGTTTTTTGCTACCTAAACCTCTAACGCAAGTAGCCGTAGATTTTTTAACCAAAATCTTATCGTTTCTGAACAGGTTTGTAGACAAATGAAACTTGGCTCAGTGAAAACAAGGCCGTTTTTGTGAGACCGACGTGTTTGTTTCGGTGATTTCAGCTCTTTGTGTGTGAGCACTTCAATCAAAGTGAAAAAATCTCTTGAGATGAAAGTGCTTTTCTCAAATTTAAAATCAAACTCTTCCCCAGCAAGGATTCGCTGCTTCACTGCATACCAGAAGCAAAAACCAGCTTACAACGAATAACAAAACTATCTGCCATCTTGGACTACTGTCTGTGCAGCAAAACGTTATCTGCAAGTTCTCGAAAGTAACTAAAACATTGCAAAGGTAATGAAAAATACAGTCAATGAAGAATGACATACATTTCTCTGTCTGTAACAACCTCAACCAGCTTACCTGCGTCAGACTCCTGAGGCAACTGAATGAGAAGAGTGCCGTCGCTCAAGACTCGAAACCGACCGTTTCGACTCACAACCTCTCTTCAAAAAGGTAAAATATTGTATTAAGACACTAGGAGCAGTATAGCAAAGTTAGCGATGGTACTCATAGCACTGTGTACACAAGCAATCAAACTGGCTTTCCGAAAAGCAGTGAAACCGAGTTATAGGTTAATTGGTTTGGTTTTCACCACGGCAACTGTTTACAGTTGCTGTTATTTGAGGTTTAATTCGATCGGGGAACATTTGAAACGGAATAGTTCGTTCAAGATCTCAACAAACGCTGGAACCTGCACATCAGAACTTTAAAAAAGACATTGACCTGTGGCGTTCCGAACCCAGGAGTCTCTGACTTCAATTTACTCGGAACATTTGGCAAAGTACCACTGAATAACCGAACGTGAAAGGCAATCCATATAAGCCGATAGGCTGAAGCAAAGTGCAGACGAATTTTTTAACCTGAGTTAAATGCTATCACCCAGACATTTGCAACGTTATACGAACCCCACATTTCACCACCACCTTTAATCAATACCAAAACCGAAATTAAGCCACAGACGAGCAGCAGTAAATCGTTAGACGTACCCGTCGTGTGTCCAGCTGATCACAGGCTCGGGGCTGCCTGAAGCTCGGCACGTGAGCCGGGCAGTGTGGCCTTGTTTGGCCTCAACATCTTCAGGGTGAAGAACAATAATCGGCCCGCCTAGAAACATCAGGTAAAGGTGTGTACATTCGTCGATTGCCGTAGCTTTAGTAGGTAATTATCACTAGAACAAACATCTTTGATTTGTTAAGAAGTCACCGCCGCATGCTGTAACTATTCCGGAAAGGACGTTCAGATGACATTGCATTTATGTTCACCATTCCATGCAGGCACGTTCGACCAGTGATTTAGACATGTAAGCGTTTGTCATACATTGCACAAGTTTCCGGCACCCATTTTCACTAACCATTGCAACCGGCAAATGGAAGTGACAAGCACGTTAAACATCTCACATGAAAAAGTAATACTTGTTATTTGCATAACCGTAAGATTGAAAAGTCTCTTCACAGTACTAGTGCGCTTTCAGTAACATGCAACTCGCGCTTACGATGAAGATCAATTTAGTTAACCAAAACCAAAGCTGTCGCACTTGACCGATTGGTTTCAAGGTTGTTTTAAAGTTCATTCAACGCAAAGATTTGCGTTAGTTTCTCAGAATGTTAGGCACTTCATCGAGAAGAACAAAAGCTCACCATGCGCGAGGCATTCATCAGCACGGAAGGGCGAAGAAATGAGTTGCTTTTTTTAAACCACTAAAAGACATCAAACTACTCATGCAGCACCGCAACTTCTACATGGGCCTCAAAGTTCTGGTGCGGCTCTCACTCGCTGAACCTTCAGTGCACTGGAACTCGTTCTCGGGGATGCTCCCGATCGCGCGGCCGGCCAAGGACGGCGGGCGGTAGCACGTCGCAGTCGTGTGCAGATGGTTTTTCTCTTCGCGAAGGTAGCGGGAAAACCACCTCAAGTGGCAATCGCACTCGAGCCTGTTGCTGTCGAGGCGCCTGCGAGGAAAAAATAAACAATCCGCGAAGTCTAAGGGGGTCATTAAAGGATTCTGCCGTTGTTACAACAACGTGCGCGTTCTTGAAGCCCTTTCAGCTCGAATCGTCGCGACCAGCTTCATCGCGAAAATCGAGTTTGCTTAACCTTCACCTTTCGCGGAAGACCTTTTTTACTGATTGGTGCGAAGGGAGGTAAATGCATTTTTCAAGAACTGCACTGCGTACACACTGACGACAGTTGCGGCAAATTAATTACACAAGCAAATGTTTCGTTGCATATGTCAAAACAAGTTGCAAGTCTTTCGGTTGCTGCATTTTAAACTTCAACATAAATATACATACATTCAACTCAGACTTGCAATTACTCAAGCGTGCTATGGTGGGTATGGATTCCGTTGGTCGTACACGGCATGCCAAAACGTCAAATTAGCACTACTCTGCAAACCCAAGTTATGCGGGAACTTACAGTCGCCTGAGAGATTTGAGATTACTGAACATAACGCTGGGAAGAATAGTGAGACGGTTTCCTTGAAGAAATCTGCAAAAAAGAAAGAATATCGTGTCTGAGTTGGATGCCAACGCCGCCTGAGGGAAAGCGTATGACTCACTGGCGGACTGAAGCAAACCCGAGGTTGGCGGAACTGGCATGGGTGAAAGGAAATGCGATGGGAAGCATTTGGCAGCTTCACTAATGATTAGCAAGCAATTTTGGCAACGCTACAACCAGTCCACATCCAGCAGTTGTAAACAGCGCGCAACGGTGCTAATTTGGAGAATACTAATCAAATTCTAATCAATTCAATTTGTACCAGAAAAGGCATACCGTGAAGCTTGCAACTCATGGCAATATTTTTACTGTGATGTCAAAGCAGATTAGTGTATAAAATCTACCCTGGAAAAGCGCTATGATTTTTCTGTCTTCCCTGTACACTCGATTTCACTGCAGGAAGACGCGATTCCATGTCCAAATTCAAAACAATAGAATTTGAGTGCAGATGGTTGGTAAATCTTAACGTGAACAACCTGCACTGCAGCACCGGGGTCACCTATGAACCCGTAAATCTCGATGTAGTTGACTGTTTACTGTTACCCAGGTAATTGGCACGTTATAATTATATCCAAGCAGATTGAAAATACCATTACGATGCAAAAAATAAAATGTCGTTCATTTTTAGCAAGGCCATTGGCTGCGTTAACACGTATTACCATCGCCAATGATTTTGCTAAATTGGAAAAATTGCTGCGTAAGCATAAAACCAGCAGTCCTACGGCCTTGAGGTTTAACTAGTTTCAACGATGCTGTGTAACATGGCCTTGCAACAGCTCGTATAGCTGAAAATCAAAGGTTGTTGAAGAAACCGCGATGCCAAGATTCACAAAGTTGTGTTTTAAGTTATTTAGAATCTTATAACAGCCTTTATGGTTTCCATGACATCCCACTTTTGTCTTTCAATTAGACCTGAAAAAGTGGATTGAACATTACTTGAGGGCACATGGGAGAAAGATTAATCTCAGCTCGTAATGCCGTCCTTCAGCCATGTTGGTACTTCGCCAGTGACTTTATGACACGCACAGAACAAACAACGTAACGCTAGAACCCAGGGTCTCCTAAAGCTATTTGGTGGCCAATGAAGGTTGAATAATTGAAAAAACTCGCCACCTATTTTGAAACTATACCCATTATTACAAGTGGCACAAACACAACATTGTTTAGAAAAGAACTAATTTGAGTAACTAGTCACGACAAAGGCGACTGAGTTGAATCCATACGCAAATCTTTTCAAACAAGAAAACGATTTCACATAACACTAAGCATCTTCGGTCCTGAAATCTTATTCAAATAGAATCTATATTTTTCCAATTGCGGCGGTCTTTTCTTCAAAAAAAGATGTAAAAATGTCGTTCAATCAATCTAAATTTTGTTGTGGCTTAATGAGGAAAAAGTTTTCTGTATATTTTTCTAAAACGGAAAACAACAGAATGGTAAGCATCAAAACGGTTACAAACTAGCAGCTTGCACTGCAGGGGTTGCAGTCGAAGTTATGGTTGACGTATTTTAACAACGGGCGGATTGGCGCCACTGCTTCAGTCGCATAAGCAGTAAATGATCTGAAAAGCCGTAAATTCTTGAAACTTATTGATCAGACGCGCTTTGCCTCTGCCCGCGTATATTCTGTCTCCACTGTCGTTCAAATGGTCGTGATGAAAAATTTTACCACACATGGCAATTGCGGCACGACGAGAAAATATTTTGGGGAAGACAGCCGCTACATCGCCGGCAATCACTGCTAATCGGCCAAGCCAACAGGGTTGGGCAACTCGGCTTCACTGGGTAATTGCCGAAAAAGGGAAGCAGTTGAGCGCGACTATTCAGTGAGGAAGTCAAGTTATTACAACGTAATTGATACTCATGGTTTAAGTGGTTCCTAATGTTCATCATTCAATTTCAACTGGTGCTACCAAAAATAGCGCAGAACGGAGAAAAAATATGTCCTCTTCTAGTGAGCAGCGAACACTTTAAGCAAAAGATCTTTAATGATCTTTGACTGTTTTGAAACTGTTGCAGTTTTCCAGTACAAAATACCTTAAAAATTATCATGGAGTTTCGTTTAGCTTTTTGTTCAGTTCCGACAACGGCATTACTCCGGCATGTGTTACACAGTTTTTTTCTGTGGCATATAGTTTGCCTATTTGATGGTTTCGACAGAAAATACTCCACCTTATGTGGCTTATATCTTTAATACTCATGAGTGTTTTTCAACATTTTTTATTAAACGAAATCGGCAAAAGAACGCTTTATCTGCACGGCAAAAACCTTACGAGCGAGCAAAGGAGATGATTGCAAAACTAATCTTTTTTTTCATTTAACCATCGGAAAAATCAGAATTCGAATCTCAAAAGGGACGATGTTCTTTTCACATCCCTAATGTGTAATGTCATATAAACACAAATCGACTGCCCAATGCGGTAAAGCTAGCAAACGTGAGGAGGTATCCAAGTAGTTCAAGGAATCTTTCAGGCAATATGCTGCCGATTTTTAATCCACAATGTGCTGATTTCAAGTATTCGTCCATAAAACTACTCTAAAGTTTTGAACTACCTTAAGCGTTTCTCACCCATTTGTTTACTGGCCAAACAAACGTTTTTATTTTGTACTGTTTGTTCATTGTCATTTTTAAACCTTAAGCAAAACGATAGCTTTTTTTTCTTCAAATAAATTTATCTCTTTGTCAAGCTAACATCACGTTTAACTAATATATTGTGAAAGAAAACATTATTTTCTTTATACTGTAACTGATCAAAATTAACGCTTCTTACTATGAAAAGGTAGCCTAAGCCTTCCCTTCAGTTTATAATAGTTAGTTAAATCTAAGCCGAATCAGCTTTAGTTCGGAATAAAAATTCGGCAACATCTCTTCAGAATTTTGCAAACAGTGGTGACTCTACGTGCTCTTAATATATATTCTATAATATTTGACTACGCTTGCAACTCCCAGCGTAGCAGTATTTACTGTATGTTGCTACAAGCTGCGGAATACCGAAAAGAATTGATGGGCTCAAATGGAAAAATTTATAGTATTATTAAATATCAGCTGATTTTCAAATATAAAACAATAAATATGCGGAAAAATATTAACGGCATTTTTAAAGAGGGAAGACTTTTTTGCTTACTGCATTTTAAATCGCCATATAATCTAGCAAGAGGGGAAAATAACGCACTCTTAACAATATGATGTACGGCATTATGACTAGGGAAAGAAACAATCTAACACACGACATTCAGAAATTGATTAACTCTGTCTGTGGAGCCTGTTTGCGAAGCAGGCAAAAATCCTTAATTCGTAAAAAATTATGTATCTATTTCTTCGCATCGTAACGACAAAACGAATTTTTTTCAATGGATAAAAACGCGCTGTAAACGTCTACAGCGAAAGCGCCACAAAAATTTTGTCTTTTGCATAAAAACATGCGCAGCTCGGGTCACTGATCGCTTGCTCTAGAAAAATGAGTGAAGTAGATACATGAGCAAACGGTCCGAGCAAAACGATCACAAAATTGTGTGCAGCTTATGCCGAGTTGAACACCAACAACCACAGGCATGTTGATTATATGTTGTTTTATTTCAGGAAAAATGAGTTGTTAACAAAACTTCAACAAGTTGCCAGAAGAATTTCGATATATTTGGATTTCGGGGTTTGAGCGTACGTGGCACAAATATGGGCTGAGGGTAGTGGATAGGTAGGATGAAAGCAGTAGGTTTTACGTGTGTGTGTGGAAGGTAAAGTGAACGAAAAAAATATATTTAAGCAAGCCTCGTATATCAGGTGCAAAGAGTCGACTAATACAATTGTTTATGCCTTAAAAGTACAGTACATGTTTAGCTAATAAGCTGTTCCTTGCCAGGTTATGAAGCAGGTTTGATAAGACGACGCAAGGTGCGATTCTGTGTTGAATTCTAACAGCATTCCCAGCTTAGTAGAAGTGTTTAAGTATATAACACAATAAACGCAAGTATGCGGAAAATCTGCAGTACATAGGCCTGTATCCCAATTATTGACCGGATCTATTAGAATAGATTATTATGAAACGGTGTGCATCTTAAAGCTCCAGATGGGGCCGACGCGTAAACAAGGGAAACGTCTTGACTGTTGAATTCACGCTAAACGTGCAACGTTAGTTAAAATTGGGTAAGGACAGCAAGTTACAACTTTTACTTACAATCTCTCCAACTTTGGAAGGTTATGGAAAGTGGTTGGATGGATTGTTTCAAGTTCATTATCATGCAGGTACCTGCGTCATAATAAAGCAAATCAAAGCTGAAATGGACGAAAAGGCGTAATGTCCATTATGAGATACATGTATGCACAAAATTAAAACCAACCACAAAGCAAAATATCAGACTAATCCTAAATTTTGTTTTCGACAAACCGAGCGCAACACTACGGCTTTCTGTGTCATCATTTATTAAAATTTCTTAAAACTATGAACACTAGCGTTGAGAGTATTTTATAATGCGAGCTTTTATAGTGTCAAGCAAGAGCTACTTTACAATTATTTGCTAATTTACTAAGAGCTAATTTACAATATTACCACATACTTTTTTAACCACCAGCACAAAAAATTGAGACTGAAACTTCACTCACAGCACATGCAGGGCAATGCCATCTGCCAAGATATTGCATCGCCAAATTAAGTACAGATTAAGATTAGACACCACGTGAAATCACGTGACTTACAATACGGAGCTAATTTGCATGGTGTGTCAGAGTCATCAGCAATAAGCGAAAAGCCAAAGGTAGACGTTTGCCTGAGCAACTGAAAAACGATTGCAGCTTCAGCAGCAAAATAGCACTCTACGGCGCGCATGCCAACGTAAAGGACAAAATAGGATAACACCAATTACAGTATATTAGCATGGCATGCTCAGCGTTGACAAATACCACGCAGACGAAATCATCATGCGCCAGATGAGCATCAATCGAAAGAAACCCATTCGCGGGCAGGAATCAGCCGTTGCGATGTTAGATAGACAGAGGACATAGTATCTTGCGCCTACCATGAAGTCATGTTCAGCTGTTTTTTTAAACAGAACATGCGCCAGATGTTATCACACGTCATATGGTATTCCAAACCTAAATGGAGCATTTTGGTGAAAATATACATGAAAGAAAAGCAACTGCAAGCAAATCAATGGCTGTCGGAGTTTCTGAACATCAGCAATCGATCATCAGATCGTAAGCACGCCCTTGTTACATCAAGGCTTCTTTCTCCGCACTCACGCAGTTTCTCCGCGATAATGATACGTTTTCTGGTTAGTCATACAGTGCGACCACATTCAGATGATGGTGGAAAGCAAAGAGGCCAACACAAGAAGCACATTCACTTTTAAGTGCAGCCGATTTCAGAGGAATCGCTCACTGAATCTGAAACTGGCTATGGATATTTCATCAAACTCCGGCCTCCATTGCTGCTGTGCGGGGTGTTGCGAAGCTGGCTGTTAGTTGCCAGTAGAATTTTGAGAGAAGTTATTTATGCCCATCGCCATTTAAATGCAAGATGATGATAAAATGATTTAAAGACAAATGTTAGGTCTAAGTGTGGACGTGCAGTAACATAGCAGCAGCCTTCTTTATTGCGATAGCTACTTATAGTAGCGCATAAGGACAACGGTCTTTTCAGCACTAAATCGTTTAGAACTAGCTCAGCTGCACTACTATATAAAGTAAATGACAATGTCTTCTTTGATGAACTCACCTGCTGCATGCAAATGTTTCTCGAATTCAGCTTGTTTCAGTAGTGCAAATGTTTACAGCTTTTATGAAGCAAGCTTTCAGAGCCATATTAAACATTTTCTATGCGCACGCATGACACGGACGATTGTGTCGGGAATCAGAAAATCCGTGTAATTATCGGTACTACCACCACAGCCTTTGTTTAAGATTGACTCATACAAGTTGCACAATTTCGTAAATTCCGCAAATCAAGGTTAAAATGCATTGCATGAAGCTCGTTATTGCCTTTGCCAATGGCCATTATTTCGCGCTCTGCTCAACAGCAAATTGGGCCCAGAGCCTAGATATTGAAACAGCACATTCGAGTTCAAGACTATAACTACTACTTTGTTAGTAGCCAGGTGAGCTGCGTATAACACATGAGCACACTAAACGGTGGTGATAATGACCTTGGAGTTAAACCAAGCATAAGCACCAAGGAACGAAGTATGAGACCCAAAAAGTGGGGCAAGAAGTGAGTGATAGATCAGTGTGCAAAGGAAAAGTTGTGTGGATGGAAGAAAGGACCACAGAGGTTTTGCAATGGCAACTACTCGACTTACAATTGTTCTAAACTGACGAGTCCTTTTAGAGCTCGTTTGTGTATGGTGTGAATCCTGTTCTTGTATAAATATCTAAAAATATAACAAATACAAAGTGATGTTGATTGCAGTCCACGCTGCAGGTGTATCACTGTGCGACACAAGAGTGAATAAAGCAAGGATATTTATGGAGAGTTCCTCAAACTTTCCAGCTGATTTAATAAAAACAAAAATAAAATATACTAATAGCCACAATCAGGCAAACAATTGGTGAGGAATTGAAAGAAGTACTAGAGTCTGAAGCAAGCACCACTTAAGCTAGAACTAGTATATAGCAGTTTCTGTCCATATTCAACAGGCGAAATTCTTCATTAATTCGGATGCACTTCTATGGCATAAACGCTGATAAGATAACGACAGTAATTAATGTACACTGCTCGTCAGCCACATAGCACAGCTGGCCAATGAAGTACGAACTCATTACTGCAATTAGCTGCATGAGAAAACACCATTTTACGTATTTCACGCAAGCCACGTGAGATGGACTGATCAAATTTTAGTAGAGTTGTTTATTTTCCTTGTTTAGTTAAATAATTCAAGATGATTCATTTCTAATGGAAAGGCTTTCAAACGGCACGCAAATTGAAAAACATCTTATGTTTTACTAATTTTGAGTTTCCAGGTTTATAAGCACATGTCATTCCTTAATTCTAAGCGGGCCACCCACATCTTGCTGTAGTAAGAAGTAGGTTTACAGCATTTATTCCCCACGTGACTCGCTGAACTATGGAGGTCCTGATAACAAATCAATTCAGCGACCATCTGCTGTGCCTAGAAATAAAGTTTTATTGCTAGTTAGCTTTAGGCAGAACTACTAGCAACCGAGGTTTGATGCAACTACCTAGCACTTCATTCAGCACTACGCAACATGACCGCTGTGTCCAAATCACTGCTGAATTCGCAAACTTATAGCAGAGCAGTTGTTTTTTAGAATTTTTCTCAAACTAATTTTATTCGCACGTTGTAAATTCTAAGCTTTGGCATTGCAAGGCGGAGGCGTATTCTTAAATTCAAAGCAGTGCAAAGCCACAGTAGCATATGCGTTAACGTGAAACAACTAAAGAAACTAAAGACGTTACTTCACGTCATTATTGATTACAAACATCAAATTTTTGGCATCTAGAAGGAAAATTTTTCGTAAATGGAATAAATCAGATTGCCTTACACCAATGGTTGTCAACCTGAGGTAACGACCTCGAAAAGGCAAAGGCAGGCGTTGGGGTGAAGCTTGAATCCATAAAGAAACAAGTTTGCTGCACGAACTGATCTCCAGTTGAATAGCTTCGCATGCAACCCGCTGAATTGCCATCACTTCGCATTTTCGCGCATTTCGATTCTTTGTTTTTCAGCACTAAAAACGACTTTAAGCTCAAGATGATTTTTTATATGGTATTTGAATGAGATACCTTGCTGCAAGTCGAGCGCACAATACCTTTTCCTATAATGCCAGCTCCTTACAACATTGACTATTACCTTTCTGAACCGCATTTCCTTGTTTATACCTCACGATTTAGCGAAATAGAGTCTTCGTTCGTTTTCACTTTGGTTTCGGATATTGAGGAAAAAGTTGCGCAATACAAATAACGGCAAAGTTGAAACTCAAGTTTTTGAGCTGAAAAATGAATTTTTTCCAGACCAAATGCATGAAAACGTTTCATACAGGTTTTCAAAATAACTGAGCTGGGTGCGGCAAACTCTGTGCTTTGGTCACGTGAGATCTCAAACAGCCAAGACGATGTGGTTTTTGGTGTGCTATCCATCGCAAGCAAACAAGTCGAGTCCCAGCCAAACAAGGAACGATAACATCTGCAAACTGCAGCACGTTCTCTCTAGACTTGTTCTTGCACTGACTGCCCACGATTCGGCGCGTGGACGAAATGGGTTTACTGATTGCACTGCGCAAGCGAATATTTTTTCCATAGAAGAGAAATGCTTTATACGTGCAGTGAATAAGAAGTTTCGCTGCACAATGCCATGCCGACGATTCACCACAAAAATACGTTTTTTACAACACGCGAACTTAAACGCCAAAGGAGCTGAACATGATGTTCATGTTAGGGGATGAAGACGGAGGCAGTAAATAAAAGATGTACCAGTCAGTTACACGCGGAAAGTAACGGCAGTCAGAGGTTTTATTATAGCCAGCAAAGATTCACCTTCAAACTTTCACCTTTGCCACACGAACATTCTGTTCCATCAATTTAAAGCACAGCGAAGAAATTATCACAGTAGTAGCCATCATTACGGAGCCCAGAGACAAACTTTATCTCCATAAATGTCGTTTATTTGCATAAGATGAGAACAGTTGAATTATTATTGCTTGATTGTAGGTGGTAATATCAATAAAGATGCTTATTTCTTGCATGGAAAAGGGTGACAGAGTGATTCGAATGATAGTAGCCTGGGGGTAAATTGTATCGCAATAAACTTCGCCTCCGCCTTTGTCTCTTTCATAGCAAATCTTGACAGCGCAATTTCAAACTCTTTCACTATGGAAGTGATACCTCTCTTGCTTAAAGAGATCAATGGATCAAGCGACATATTAGACGTGGTGGTGTAACAGTGGTAGGCTTTAAACAAGCTTCCTCTGAAAACGTAAATCTTGTTTGTGATCTTCGAGATTGCTCCAACAGCAATGCCCGTGACTACGCGAGCGACACTGAAATTCTGAAATAGAACTGCAGTTTCAGGGAAAATGTGTTTTGTCAACTTGCCCCTCCCACGCATGGACGAATCCGAGCCACGGACAGTCCGGGTCAAACTACGCAATCAGCATTTTCAAGGGCAAGCTTTCACTGTCTGCAATGTTTACATGAAAGTTGTTTTCGAGGTAAAAAGCAGAAACAAAAATAATAAAAAACCTTACGCGATTTGTTTATCTGATTTTTGTCAAACGAAAAAAAAGCAAAGTATATATTTTATGGTAAAACCTGAAGTAAAGTATCTTCATATAATAATTCAAAAGTCAACGAAGCATGTTGTTCAAAACGAGGTTCAACTTTTTTAAGTTAAGTTCATATTTTTGAAGGTTATTGAAAAATGGCTTATGCGAACCAACCAACAGTAACGCACATGACTCTATGAGCAATCACACAGAGCAGAATTATGGAGCGAAACGGTGCAGGAGTTGGAATTCACGAATTGCAAAGCAATGCATCAATAGATTTCCCACAGTTTTCGTCCGAAAACTTCAGCTTCACCAGCATTCACACTTTATACCGTGCTAATGACGTTTCGGACTGGAATTTGCCGGTGGTAAAATGCTGCAAGTTAAACTGATGACCGCACAAAGAGTTTATGTTACTGTCAACCACGAAGAACAAGAAACCTAGAGCGAAAATCAAGAAAAGCGTGAGTCGTTGGCGGTAAAGTACACCACTAAACTATTGTTAAATGAACACTGTCAATAGTACTCACAAATATTTTAGAGAAGTCAATCCCTCAAATGACTCCTCAGATATCGTCCTGATGTAGTTGTTGTTCAGCAGGCTGCACGAAAAGTATACGCGTTCGTTACGGGTTACGATAAAAACATAACGGAGGAAAAGTAACAAGGCGAGGGTATGTTTGGTGATCATCACATATATCTTTACTTGCTACGTCGGCTGTTAACGCTAACCGCGTCAGCAAATCCGAAAGCCACCGCAACGTCCATGACACGGCTTTGACCCCACAAGACCTTCGCTGTGTTACGATAGGCGTAAACAGCGTTGTCGTTTTACAGTTCGTGGACTGGTGTTGTACCAGAACTATGTATCCAACATACCGGGCTCCCACACCGCGCCCAACGCAGGATGCTTGAGTTCCTTGCTACTATCCAATCTCATAAACGTGCCATAGAAATGTAACAAGCAAAAGAGAATAGACGCAGTGTTGCTCCAGTTGTTGCAGAAGCTGTACCAGCTTCGGTGTTTTTCAAAATGCGTTGTTCAGTGACTTCAATTTGACGTCATTCAGGTGCATATTAAGCGTAGACAAATGTTATTCGCAGTCGTTGCACAAGTTTCCTTTGTTTCACACAATTCATTCGCTAAGCATGTGCCAATGCCGTGTGCAACGCAATAAGCTTACCGAGTTATTTTTTTTTAAATGACTCAAAAAACAATATGCGTTTGTTCCGGTCGCATCAATCAGCGCCGAGATGTCTGATCTCATCCGACAGTCTTACTCATCTCGATTGAATTTCCACATAAAGTTTTACTCATAAGAAAACAACTTGGTCCGTCAGAGCATCAAGAAGTTTCTATCAGAGGAACCCTAGCAACGCTTAAAATGAACAGCAGCTACAACAAAAGCGATTATTATTCCGCTGACAGTAGATACAAGAAAATACTGAAAAATAAATGAAATCCTGAAGTTTGAACTTGTATATGCCGAAAACTATAGATCAACGTTACTGGTACACAGTCGCGTAAGTCAATAATATTAATCAATCTGAGCTTTCCGAACAAAACTTTAACCGAAAGCTCATTCATAAGCCCTCGCGTTCACTCTTGGCCATAACAATCATAATCTACGGGGACTGAAAGTTTTTGATTCGGATCCATCACCACCAGTATTCAAACCAGTTTAGCGCAAGTAGTTGATCGCGTTGAGGTAAACTGTGACTTTCAATACTGAAAGGATAATCCAGAGTTGTTTTACACAGATTTGTTTTGGCAAAGGCGCAGTCTATAAAACTCGTTCGGCACCAAGGTTTCTTTCCACGGGTAGAAGTTTCACGGCGGTTGAAACCTTAGCGAGCGACGCGCTGCAACCGGCTTAGAAAAATAATATCATTTAAACCACCGCCGCATCTTCTCAGCGCCGTCGTCGTCCCTTTCGTGAATCACACGACGCTTTCCTGTCAGCGCGCGGTCGAGCGGGGGTAAGTCGCGAACGCGAACACAAGCGTGACTGACATAAAATCGTCGCGAGCTTTGTCGGCAATGTCGCGTGACAAGGCGAAGCGATTAAAAAAGTCAGAAATTCTCGCTTCAGCTTGCTGGAGCCGCGCGGTCATGTCGACCAAAGCAGCACGCACGCTGCGCCGATCTCCGTTGACATCTTTTGTTGATCTCCGGATTTAGAATCGCATAGTATTCTGAGAATTTTGTTGACTTGCCAGTTTTTCGCATTCGCTCAATTATGGGATGCATTCTGCGCGCAACAGCGGAACTCTTACGACGTTAACTAACACGCATAAAAGGTTGAGCTTATCTACCAGAAAACAGTTTGCATGAGAAAAATCACTGCATTGCACTTGCGCAATGCTCTACTTTTCTTCAAACGCACACATCTTCTACTCACAGGCTGTACAAGTTTCTCAAGCCACGGAACTTCGACGGTGGAATGCTTCTTATCCGATTATATCGAAGATCTCTGTAAAACAAACATTCAACTTATTATAGAAAAAGAAAACGCGCTTGCTCATTTTAGGCTTAAGTATCTTGGTTCATCTGTTTCTATTGGTAAAAGGGCAGCTGATCTTTCTTAACAGCAAACATACTGTTTACATTCCTCAGGGTCTTTCTCCATAGGTTCTCTGAGAACCCCGTCGCCGCAAATAACTTGAGATATCTCGAAGAACTGAAGTCAGGAAACGACGTCATCAGCGCATTTCCTGTGCGGTGTCATTTATTTTCAACAACAACAGCCAACCGGGAAAAAAACTAAAGTCCGCGACAAGTAAATACGTCATTTTTACCAGATTGAAAATTGCCTGCCGTTAAAAAAATTTGCTCACAATCATTTAACAACCAACGCATAGGCAATTTTCTAAACTGGCATGACGACTGCATCATTTTGTTTTTAAAGGTCACGCCAGGTGAGGTCAACGGAGCTTGGGGAAACTACATCGAGCGAATTTCCTCAACTTTATCCAACCGTGGGAAACACGCTGTATTTTCGAGGAAACACGTTGTATAACTTTATCCATCCGGAAACACGTTGTATTTTCGAAAATAAAAGGGAGCATCTTTATTGTGGAGAAATTTTAGAGGAAACGTTAAGCAGAGCTTTCTAACTGTCCGAGGAATGTCCTCCCAACCGAGCTTTGGTTCCTTTGAAAATCGAACAAGTTCGCGGAGGTTCCGACATTTGCAGAAATAACATTGTTGGCCATTAAGTCAATTTCAGGTTTGTGAAGAAAATAGCGTTTAATTTATCTATTACTCTATGATGCTTTTACTCCTGGTGATTCATTACCCAGCAGTTCGAACAAGCAGCTAAAAAGTTTATCGCAAGTTATTTACGAAGTTCAAAACCGAATCAAAAGTGTTTCAGAGTTCACTTGCTTTTTGTTGCAACAAGCAGTTTCTTCGCGAAGTGATTATAGTCTCCCATGTACAGTGCATCCAATGTTTTCATTTTCATAACAATTAGTGGCGCAAAAGGCTTTTTAGCATTCACGAAAAAGAGTCGATAATTTCAACCTTGCGCGAAGCAAAACCCCGAGACGCAAAAACAGTTTTGTCCTTACAACAACGAAAACCTTCGACTTGCCACATCAACAATCGCACAACGCGCTTCAAAAAGATGAATTTTTCGCGCAGCGTGATTTTTCGCGATGCAGCGGGTCGGTGCTGTTCGCAAGTCGGCAATGCGATTTATTAAATCAACTTCCCAGGCACAGCTTCTGCTGCGGGAACTGACTCGGNGCCGCGCGCTAATCCTTTCCCTATTTCCAGGTCAAGCGGCGGACGAGAAATGCGATTGCGCTTCTCTCATTTAAAGGTGAGAGATCGACGCCTCCTTCGTAGATTAATTGCTGTTTACCTTTGCTTCAATCGCAAAATTGAAATCTGTGTGAAAGAGTGTGTTAAGACGAATGGTAATAACGCTCAGTTAGCCAAAAGAAGCAAACGATGCTCGAAATATACCGCGTCGGAACCGGTGTTGGCACAATGAATGAAGATCTAAAGCAGCGCGATATATAACAAGGTTAACAACCTTCCATCANCTGTTTAAGAAATAGCTCTGGTCTTCTTAAGACCAAGGTCATTAGGCAGTTACAGTTTGCTAGCCAGTCAAGTTATAAACTAAAACGTGCTGTGGTGCTTTGCGAGGTACTGGCTGTCTTTCGCAGAGCAATAGTTCCGCTATACAAAATTATATTTGTGAAGTTTTGTTGAAAACTGCTACAACAGAGATTGGTCAGAAAATTGATGAAGATCGCGAAGAGCTTAGAAGTATGCTAGTTTGGCAGCGCATGATGAATTGGTTTACGTGATTTTTTGCGAATTTAATTATGGTTCAGCAAGATCACCGGTTCGTTTCTTCAGTACCATGTTGGGTGTCAAGAGATCTAAAAGACAAATATGAGCACAAATCCTGATCTGCTTTGGCGGCGAAATGTCAAAGTTTACGCGCGATGCCTGTCAAACGTGGTGTACAGTGTCTCTGAGCACTCGACACAACGCAAAACTGAAGTATTCGAGTGCCGAGCACATCACTGGTCAATTAAAGTTGTCAGGCTGACAGGCACATTCCGTGGCGCGATCGTCGTGTGAAAACATCGCACAAGGGTTACTGAAAAGTGCGGCGGCAACCCTTCGTTTGTGAAAAAAGAGGTGACAAGTTCATGGAAGTTCAAGTTGCAACGATCAAAGAATTATGTTATGTCATTTGCATTTGCCAGGAAAAAGTACTTTGCTGCTGTTTAACTTTTCCGATTTGAAAATATTTTCCAGGAGTAGTGAGCTTTGGTGAACGTTAACGATACTGCAACTGTGGTTTGCCAATTCCGTCCTTCACAACGGACAGCTTCATTATTCTGGCGCAGAACCAAGAAGAACCAACATTTTATAAAATGATCTGAGATCATTTCCCCGAGGGTAGACAACTGAACAACTGCGAATCACGTGGTATCGGTTAGCGGTTTGTGCTCTTGCGGACCAGCTTCTAAGGGCGCAAGCAACAGTGAAAAATTGTTTTAGACAAGTGCTTTTTAACCTGTGTTCGCAACCCCCAGAAGGGTTGTGAAGCATTTTGAGGGGTCGCGAGTAGACATTTTATGTACACAGCTGTATGCATTTGCTTTGTTCGAGGTTTAGATGTGGGTCATCATAGTGGGTTGCTAAATTGTGTCGCAGTACAAAAAAGATTGAAAACCACTTTTTTAGACTATTCAACTGATTTTCATTAGTGTTCTATATACCCCATCGCCTGACCAAGCTGCTTACAGTCCGTCATTGCCAAAAGGTTACTCATATTGTTTATTTGTTTTCGAATATAGTTGTGTATATTTGTTTACCTGCTCTCGAACATTCCAATTAGTTTTAATAAATAACGTCGTGTTACTAAGTTTTCCCTTTTTTGTTAAAAAAATGCAAGTTTTCTGAATCTTAACGGCAGTGATGCTTTGCTTAAGTTAGAGTTTTGCAATATGTTACTGGATTCACAATTTGAGCGGGATAGCCTGCGTAGCAAAATTTTCAATTAACGTGCTGTTCTGTGCACCCTTTCGAAAAGAAGGTCAGTTAAAGTCATGAAATAACCATACTTGCTTCAACACCGTTACGTATAAGGAATTTACTGTAAACATTCAGAAGCGTAAGTCACTTCGAACAATGAAAAGTGAGTTTGTAAGAGATTTAAAGGCACAAGGATAGGCAAACTTTTTAACCTTTAAAAATCTGTTCAAACAAACGAAGCCTAAAATTAATCCACACAATATTGTCGAATAGACTGGACATGACACAGAATTGTTGATTCTTTTTTGTTCACAAATGTTTTATAGAAGCAAACTTTTCCTTCTGCCACGTTTATTTTGTTACAGACCTTTGCATTGCTAAATTTTCACATTAAATGAAATCAAAACTTGTCAATGGCGAAACTCCTACTAGCTGCAATCGCTGTATGAGCAACACCGGAGAAAACTCCGAGTAGCATCTCCATTAGCTACAACCTGTCTCGCCGCAAGTCAAACCTTGCACTGACAGGCCTTGATTGGAACATTTGAAATATGGGCCCAGTAAGTGTTGTAAGTGGCAATAAACACTTTGACGACTGATGACAGTGACACCTAGTTTCCTATTTTATTCGACCTACATAACATCAAACAGTTGCAACCACGTCTTTCATAACTGTCAACCCACTTTGGCTGTTACGGTGAACACCTGAGCAACTGTAACGATGATGTCAGCATCTTCAAGTTGTTACTTGAATTGTTGACAAGTGGCCGTTAGTGATTGCTATACGATCTAATAGAATGATGATGTGTTTGCCCAAAGGAACAGGCTTTCCCTGTGTTCAAGGTCATTGCGGTAAGAGATAATGTTCGGCGCGCACTGAACATGAAGTCGCTGCAACAACTCCTCTCTCTTTCCCACACCAAGTGAGCAATAACTGAAGATGAAGACGGTTTTAAGAAGCCGTGTAGAGACACTTGTGATTGCACTTAGACACGTGAAACTGGATGTCTGCTATCTACAGTAAACGTACAGCTTGATGTCTGATGTCTAACCCTAAGCGTAGCCAGGGAACGCTGGGGCTGTTCCAGCGGAGGCCACTGGAGCTGTGACCGACCCACTATTTCGAAAATAAAACAATGAAACTGCTAAAAAACATGCTTTCCCAAAACGTTAACGTGTTTTGGTGATATTCGGGTTCGGAAAAGTTGAAGATCTTTTTTGCTCTTCATTTCTTTTTAAGAAAAAGCAGCAAACTTTAGTGATATTTCAGTGGTACTAAACTCAAATATTTAGTCCCAACTCATGGACCTCTAAATTAAAAATCCTGACTATAAACCAGTATATTTAACCATCCAAACAACAGGTTATCTAGCTGGAGTGGGAGACCCCACTTTGAACCCCATAGAAAACTGATCGACATCGAGCTATAACATAACTGTTTCAAAAGCAGCATGCTGTTGAGCAACCTCTTTGATCAGGGTCAACGCATGTATATGACCGATCTCAAGTGAAACATTCACACCATGCAATACTGTGCATTTTGAACGTGGTTTTTGGAGGCTCACCCCTCCAAAATCTAAAAATTACTTTGGTCAAAAATTACGTTGGTCGCATATATGACGCAAGGAAACCCACCACACCACTTGATGGTGAGTGCTTGGTGATTAGCCCATAGTTAA
>JGI24159J19872_10003633_pt1 | contig 19319 bp, 13 predicted proteins | sample Ectturendosymbi4_FD_19872 | JGI IMG/M metagenome (IMG submission 19872) | reverse complement strand
ATTCTAGAAGTAACAACTGCTGTGAATTTTAGATTTTAATTTCTCAAATTTTTAAATTTATGCGACTTTGCAGAGTAGATGTTCTTTATACCAGAGTTTACGGCAGCAGAGAACATTAATCTCCGAATCTTATCCTTATTTTTTCAGAGATGGATTGACGGCTGCCGGTCTAAGTACGATTTTCAAGCGTTGCACGAAACGACGAAAATCAAGCCCGGTGCGGAAGAGTCACTCCTTTGAATTTTTGCAGCACTAATTTGCATTGACCAAGGTTATCTCATATGTTACGGGTGCCGATCGCAGTGGCAAACTTGCTACAAAGGTCTTTTAGAAACCGCTGCCAGACACGGGCCGACTTCGCAGTGGCCGCGCAAAACGTTTTATGTAAAAACACCGATCCGAAATCGTTCGCATTTCTCTTACTTCTATTAGTTTAACATGATCGAAATTGGTAGCACATCAAACTAAACTACTTAGCCTACATCTTGCTGCTTCTACTAATCATTAACAAAAGATTTCGATTGTAAATAAATAAAACGGAAAACTGCCACCAGAACGGCGAGTATGTCTGATAACGGACGTGAATGTATGCAACGGTACAGTAGAGTTCACGTCGGTTGAATATTGTTGTCAATGGATGCGAGCTCAGTAGCGAAATGTGGTCGGCTAGCACTCGTAGAGATTGAAAGGCGCATGCAACAACTTACCCGAAGTTTTGTTTGTCAATTGAAAAAGCGAACCAACTTGATACCCTGCTTTCCGGTTGAGTCAGTATGACAATCTGAGGGCAACGTCTGGTTGCAGATTTCTGATGCAGCGGGACATGCAGATGTGGACAAGAGAAAATTCCCGACGGTACATTCCAAATTGTGTGAATGTTCATTAAAGTTTTTTGATATTTTAGGTTTCAGTTTTCTCATTATCACACGCACTACAAAATTTGATTCTACACGGGGAAATGGGATTATGATTTGAAACATAGTAAGGTTTTAGCTTAAACTATAGGAAGCGCAGTGCTCTGATATTAACAAGAAATTAGAGGTTTGGTGCAGTGTCTCAAGACCAGTTGACTGAGAGAAAGAACGCTGGATAATGCAGTAACTGTGCTTTGTACCAAAAAGCGTCAGTTTCTGGTTGTCATGAAAGGAAACCTTTCACGGTGTTTAAAAAGAAACAGTGCCATGTGCCAAACCGTTATAACCTTGTGGTTTTGCTTTAGTTTGGATCTCTGCTATTCCCCGTAATCACATCTTTGGGTGATACAGTAGGTGATAACCGACCGTTGGGAGCCACTATTTCGCGAAATTCTCATGCATTTGGCTGTACTGTGGTTTTAGGAACAAATCAAAATACAGTAGCTGCCACAATCTATGCACTCCATATTACCCAAATCAGTCAAAAACGTAGCAAAGTTTACTCTTTGTTGTATAGAGATATTGATAAAACCTCACTAAAACCTTCAAAAACGTTAGTTTGGACCCAGACGTCTGCAAGTGCAGCGCCCCGTCAACATCGGTAGTCAACAAGAATCTAGTCCCAAGGACTGTTTACAGTACATGGTCGTGCTAAGTACATGGTCGTGCTAAAAAGTCAGCTAGAAGTGAGCTATGGCGGCCTGAGAGATCAGGGAAGAATGTTGGAGGCTATGTTTGACAGCAAAGAGTCAAATATGTGGCCAAGATTTGAAAAATTCTTCAAGATTGAAGTCACGCTTAACATGAAAAGTACAGCCTTTTCTTTGTGGTCTCTCAAAGGACATCGTCGTCGAAGTGGGCGGCGGCATCGGCAACCTGCCAGGTGCAACCACTCACTGGCGAGTCATATTCTTCAGCGGAAACGTCTCGTGCAGCAGAGCGTCTATTAACTGGCTCAAACCTAGGACCAGCAGAGGGCCGTAGGTCAAAAGCTCCCACCAAACAAAACAATGTCTAAATTTCTGATCATGTTTGCATAAAGTGACAGCAACAATAGCAATACTAGGAGCGGTGTACGAGGACACGAACGGAAGTGCATATTTATAAGATCGGCGAATAAAAAACTCAAAGCGCGATCGTCGAACGTACGACGTGCAAAAAAAGGCACAGGAGAGCTGTCAGGCTGCGCGACCAGGCTCCGTAAAAATTGAGAAGCTTGCAGCAGGACACTGCATGATGGGCGACACGGGCATCAACAGTGGTTCAAAACCATTCCCATTTTAGCCAAGCTTGACGACGTGTAACCACGCTGGCAGAAAGATGTTCAGGAGCAAACTCATTAAATTTTTTGCAAGCAATTCTAATTTTGGGTTCGACTGAAGCAACAGATCATTACCTGTTCAACAAGTCAGTCTTTCGCAGATGCTCCACCATAATTCAAGTAACAATACAATATTAATGACAATTTGGTCATTTCCGTAATATTCCCACTTTACTGCAAGCACAGTAGGGCTTTGATCAAGGCGGGCATTGCGACCGTCGCATACATTTTAAAACACCACAAAATGCCCGAACAGCGGTTTAGTGCACGGACCACTCGGCTCAAATCGCTGACTGCATTGGAATGAGATAAGTGCAGCTGTGATGAAAATTTCTGGATTTGATCAGTAGAAATTGCAGTTATTTGACTGACGTAACCGCAAATCAGCATCACGAATCGGCAACGACGTGGATTCAAAGCAAAACCGATCAACATTTTCAGTAACTGGTCTCCACACAGGTGGAGGGTTTGAATCCGTCAGCAAATTTGAAACATTTTCAGTAAAACTCAGTCTATCCACTTGCAACGTAACATTTCAGGCCTACTGTGCGAAGGCGAAATGCCAACGTAACGAAACCCCCCACATGCTACTTTTCGTTAGAACTGGAACGGCCGTTGCAAAGCGCAAAATCAAATCACAAAAGTTGACGGTTGCTTACATACAGCGATACAAACATGATTTGCCAAAGAAGGCTTGGCAATAGAACAGGTTAGCTACCGAAGAACATTATGGCGTTGTCCATAATAATAAGTCATGATATAATGTTGAAAAATTACATTCTTGTCACTCTTATTTTCAAGTTATATGCAACTTTCAAGTAAATGAAACAAACGTCTCAGCGAAAGAAAAGCCACAGCAACCCATCGGAAACTTTTCATCATGATTACTAGCCGTGTTTCAAAATGGACCAGATGAAAAGTCTACCAACTTACCAACATGAAGATGAGGATGGTTGCGTCACGAAAGACAAAAACGGTGCTGTGGCGAGTAGTCACTTTCAGACACATCTGTGATGGTAGCGTAATGCACTTTTTGTCAACTTTGGGATAATGCGTTCGCACCAAAGCACTGTGCATGGTCATAGACTGAGCAAGCGCATAGATGAACAGGTCTTGGGAGACCTCACAAAGGTACAGCAGTACAAACACGCATGGTAGTTTTGCTGTTAGTAAGACGACAGTATGAAAGCGTATATGTAAAAATCGACCGTTGAAAATTCGCCCTAACAGATATTAGTCAGTCTAGAGAGCGTTACGAACTTCTTCGCAGCAAACAGTTGCGATTGAAAGTAGGAGCTTGGAATGATTATCATTTTGTAAAATACGCGAGAGATACTTTTTTCAAACAGGATGGGAGCCAAAAACATTCCAGAATCTAGATCATTGGTTCTTAACGTTGGGCGCGGAGGCGTCAATAAATTTGGAGGGGGGAGCGAGCCCTCACGCAGTCTACAACATGGAAAAATTCATCAATTTTAAAATTAATTATTACTTTACCAATAAATACGTTTGTTTTTACAACTTAATGTCAGGGGGGGGGCTCGAAACAAGGTAAAGTTACTAAAGGGAGGCGTGGTAGAGAAAAGGTTAAGAACCACTGATCTAGAGTAATACAAACGGCAGACGGATGATAAACAGAAATTGAGAAAAATTTTAAAGATTACTAAAAATTTTAAGCGAACCACATACCGTATTTATTCGATTGTAAGCCGAGACTTAAGTTTTTTTTTTCATCATTTCATGCGGCTTATAATCGATGGTGTCTTACATTTTATATTTTTTTCCTTACCGAAAGGTATGGACCCAGACGTGGATGACGCTCAGTCTATCCTTGGCTACGCTTTGTCGACCAAACTCTCTTTTCACATTCTATTCTCTTCAGCATCATGTGCACATCCGTCACATGATGGATTATGAACAGAAAGCGGTTGTGTTGGTGAAGCATCATTACCAGGGTTGCCAAGTAAACGCGAAACGTGCTAGTACGCGAAAGTATCTCAGAGGCTTAGGTAACGTATGTTCAAGTGCGGCTTGCAATCAAGGTCGGCTGACAATCGAGTAAATACGGTATTTCAGTAAAAATCAAATGATAGAAAAACATCCTTCCTGATTGTATAGGAAATCTCGCATGTTTTCAGTGTAACGACAAAAACTTGCATGCTTGCACAGCGAAAACGGCAATGCGAAGCTACTGAAGGTAATGAAGACCACTGAAAGCACAAATCGAAACGTTAGTGAAGTAGACGGGTTTAGAAAGATGGTTTTCTGCATAATTTAACTAAAAATACGAGGGTATCAAATTACGAAAATCCAGCATTGAGACACAGAACAGTACTTCCGAACCATTACGAAATCTAGACAAAAACCGGAAAGACAGTAGAAACCAGTAACGCAACGAAACATGCCACTGCGTTTCTCAACTACACTAGAACATATGTGTGTTACAGTGGGCCCGAGAGCACTTGGCTGTTGTACCTGCGTAGTAAGCCTGCTCAGTTAAGACGAGTGGCAGTCAGAGATAAGCGCAGTGGAAGAAAGTAGACAGGGGTTTAATTATGCAGCGATAACATTTCAAAAAGCGAAACAAGTGTAATAATGCAGTAAATGCAAAGCGCACTAAGCCCAATATCAGCCTCCTGCGCCACGGGCAACGCTGATGTTACGCGAATGCACCGAGTGTACAAAAGGACATACATGGCGAAGGAATGTGGATTTTGCACGAACGAAAATTCTATGAAAGCACGAGATCGCAATACCTGCGCAAATGCTTACGCAGAAAGGGAGGGGTTTGTTCGCGTAGCAAGCCAGCAATTCCATGTAACATACAAACGGCGTGTTCGCGTCGATCGTCACGCGAAACTGCGGGGAACGGTGAAGCACTGTGGGACCGCTGTGGTTCTCGATGTCTGTGGTAAGCATACGAGGCATACAAACTGTGGTGAAATATCTATCCACAACACGCCACGCAAAAGCATTTGCCTTGCAAAAAGGTGTCAGCATTCAAATCAGATATAAAAAACATTTAGGCCAGGCAAACAGTCACAATTCGTTGCAACATGCTACTGTAGCACGTTCTACAGCTCATGAGTTTTATTCAGGGTGACACAAAAAGAAACAAAACCAGTAAAAATGTTAAATTTTATATTCAGGGTGACACAAAAAGAAACAAAACCCGTAAAAATGTTAAAAAAAAGATTTTTGCTAGTTTAACTTCAGCATGTGTACGATCATTTCCCAGAGCTTCAGTAATCTTGGTCGCTTTGCACAAAAGTGATGTTCTTTTCAAAATACGCTCCAAATTGGCTGCGGAACGACGCAGAGGGATAGGTCGACAAGAACAGTACTTCCAGCAGACGGGGCTACGCCACACATGAAACGACGCCTCAGCTTGGCTGATAAAGCGATTGAAAAGTATGGCTTTGAGCGGGCACCACATTCAACGGGCTTGATCCCCCGTGATTTTTAAATGTGGGCTATTTCAAGGATAATGTGCACAACAACCGCTAACGATTGGTGAACTGGAGGTAGCAAACGCAACAAAAATCAGGGAAATTCCTGATGAGGAATGCGTTCATGGAAATAGAAAATTTTGCGCATCGTATATGCACGTTTGTTATAAATTGAAAAGATTTTTTTAGGCAAAGCGATCAAGATAACTGAAACTTTGGAGAATGATCGTACGCGGACGGAAATCCAAAAAAAATCTTGAAATTAGCTGAACCTTTGCAGGATTTAACAAATTTTTAAGGGTTCTGTTTTTTGGCCACCCTATACGGCAAAAACACAAAAAAGATTTCCTCACGATGTCACGCGTGGTTGCCCGTTGTTCGGCAGTTTTTCTTCATTTGTTGGTCACTCTCTGTTTACTCAACATCATAGCTGGAAATTTCCGTTTGTTAATGGTCCGAACAAAATAAAAAAACTCGCCTAAGGGTCTGCAACACTCCAGTTGATAAGATAAAAATTAACCGAGACGTAACAAATCCGCAGGAACAGACAAGGCCCAACCAACCCAACCGTTTTTAATATCTACAGATATTTGTCTGTAGGTCGGTGGTGGCTGCTGAAGTGCAAAATGTACCTGAGAACGTTCATTTGACACCTTGTGCTGTACATGAGATTTTAGGCAAAAATATCCAAAGTGCATGACTTTAGCACCGAGCTCAATATGTAAACAAGCCCCACAAACTTTTTTGTTGTTCGCAGCCAAGTAGAACCAAGGCAGCAGGATATCCGGAACCTTATAAAATAAATTCTTATTGCAAATTGTACAGAACTCATCAAAATGGACATTGAAAACATAAATCATAACTTTTTGACGCGATTTGCAAGATTCATGAAGCCAGAGACCCATCAATCGTTACTTTTGAATTGAAAAGTAACTTAAAAAGAATCACCAAATTATTTCATCATGTTCTCGTGATCCCCGTCAACGCTCATTGGAGATCCAAGCTCCAGTTCCTTCTGAAGCGCGTCCATGTCTTCCGGGTTCAAACATCGAAGGTCGAGCCAATCGCGCAGCAAGGACGACGGGCAAGACGAGCCCAGGTCATCCCCGGCGCCCGGGCTCAGCTGCATGTCCAGGGCAGCGTCGCATCCAGAAAAGGGAAGTATGTCCTCGATGGTTATTCCAAGGCCATAGCCCGCTCCTCTGGAGCTGGCGGCGCCGGCCGATGAAAGGACATCGTTGTGGACGACCTGCAAGTGCAACGGAAAGTAGTTGCAGAGAAAGGTCGGTATAAAGAGCTTGAAATGCACATTGGTGGTCCACCAACTTTTCAGCTTAAAAGAAAACTGTTGGTGCATTTACTGGCTGTTCAGCTCGTGAACAAATGGTAGACTGAAGAAACTATGTCACATTAAATGCAGATTTAAGAAAAAAATGAGTTTGCGTTGATTGGCAACAAAAAATTTGCCGAAAAAAGCAACAAAAAATAAAACAAGTTTCACGAACCCTATGGTCTACACTCGAATATATACTAACCGGTCCATAGTGATGAGCGTTTAGGGAAAGGGCGTCGTCAACCACAGGAACGAACAACCCACCATTCAGTTCAGCTTCAGTGCGCATGACAGACTGCTGTGGCGACAAGGAGGAACTATGCGTGACTGGCACGAAAGAAGAGGATGGTAGTTTGCCAGATGGAGCTTGGCTGATACTGCCGGTTAAAGAGCTCTGATTGGTGGGGTTTGCCACCAGTTTCCCGGCACTGTAGTAAACCTTACTGCTTTCTTGCTTGGGTCGTTTTTCGCGGAACACAATAGATGTGCCCCCAGGTGAGAGGGTGAGCGGGCATTCTTGCGATGAGGATGACCCGGTACTCGCCACTGTTGCGTCCTTCGCACCGTGGTCGAAAGCCGTTTTTTCGTTTGAGAACGATGTCCTTTGCTGGTTAACAGCAACATCCGGGATAGCTTGCTGGGTACGATTCGCTTGATTGCTAAGCTCTTGGTGTAGAACGAAGTCTACGGTATCAGGACTCAAAGTGATTAGGTTTTTGCCTGATGGCGTGGTGACACTGCTTTGCATTGACGCTTTGCCAAACGTCAGATTGCCGCTGTCTCGGGCACCAAACAAGGTCGACGGCCTTTCAACGGAACAAGTGGTGGCAACCACAGCACCGGCCGTGCTTGTCGCACGCTGGCCGGTTTCAGGAATAAAAACGCCTCCGCCGTCAGTTTTAAACCTTGCAGCAACCTCGCGACGGGCTTTTGCTTGGTTGGGCTGATTCAGCGGTTGCGGCGGCAACGCGGCAGTGAAATTGGGTTCGGGAATGAACCCATGCTGGCCCACACCCATGGCAGAAGAGACGAAAGGCGTCGCAGAGACCAGGCCAGGCTCAGCCTGGTGGACGGTGAAGTGTAAGATACCAGGTTTGGGTTCGCGGCCGTTTCTGCTGCTGGCGAATGTGATGCAAGTCGCCGGACCGGCGATCGAAGCTTTTTCCACCTGCGAGACACTGGCAGGCGACGGTGACGGAGGCACAGGTGCCAGGCCGTTGGGAGCCCTGGCAGCAGTAGCTACCGGGTGAGCAAATACATTCCGACTGATGGCGTCGCTGGCGAAGGGATGGGAATGCTCGTTAATGCTCCAACGTTTTGCTTCACGCTGCCTGTTGAAATCAACAGCAGGTTCGCCATTAAAACGAATTTTGTCGAAACAGCAGCTCATGAAGCACACTTTAAACAATCACTAGATTATCCCAAACAGGTCTTACAAAAGATTTTTCAGTCTCCATGTACGATCAAGCAATTCTTTAAAGAGTGGTGTCGGCATTTCGAATACCGCCGTGAGTCAAGTTATTAGCTTTAATAATAGCTAATTCTTACAAGCCCTTATAAGAATCAATCTAAGATCCTTTTTTATATTTATAGACGACTTAAAACAAACAGGTTAAGCTTTAGTCTTTAATTAACAGCTTTCTGCTTCAATCTATATCAAGTTTATTTCGTAGTAAGCGAAGCCACTGTTGAGTGGAAACGCAACTGCTGGTTTGAGAACGAAGCGTCGAGGGATTCTAGCAACGCGGGCGGAAATCGAGCAGTTTGAAAAATAAACTCGTGTTTCACGCGGAATTCCTCAGCAGAGTTAGAAATCGACATGTAGAATGTGCGATTGCACGCCACGTTCTTTGGCGTTGCTTATCTTTAGAAATTAGGTCGCGAACATGAGTGTTTCGGTCGTGGAAAGCAAGCGAGTGTTGTTCTGAACAACGCAGGTGAACGAGCTTGCACGCGGTGAGTGAGAAACCAACTATTGAACTTACTGCTTGGGCTTGAATGGATTTGAAGAAGATGGAGGAAGACTTTTGTGACGGTTCAGCGCCGTTTTGCCATAACGTCTTCCTGCGGCAAAAAAGTTAGAGTTGTTTATCTCATTAAGCTGACGTTTCAGGCAAAAGGCTACAGAGTTTGCAAGGAAAATGTCGCTTTGAATCTGTTTTTTTTCTTTTTGCTGAGACATTTCTGTCATTTGTCCGAAATAGCTTAAAAACGTCTGTCATTTTTTCATTTTCGGATATTTTTTTTTGACGAAAAACAGCATTATGACGGAATTGACTTAATTTTTTTCGTTCATATAAAAAAAATGTGGTCAATGACCGAAAAAACGGCTTTGGATGGATTTTCCTAAGAATGCCAAGTATGGCGTTTTTTAACCGAACAAGCTTTTTAATGAAAACTTAAGATGAGTTTCTATTGAAAAATCTAAAAACCGGCGGTACAATGTCACTGTCACGGGTGCAAACCATATAAATATAAGTCAGCAAAGAACGAATAATGTACTTAAAAGACCAGCAAGTCAGGTAGAATTAACAACAGACAGTTCAAGGAAATCGCCATAGATGATGAGCATAACAACCATAACGGATTTACGGACTTCTTCGTTTAACACAACGGGTTTGGGTGAGGGGAAACTCACTGGAAGGATTGTTTAAAAATTACGTTGCGAATCACTTCTTTTGCTTAAACACTAAAGACACGAATAAGGAAAAGGATCCAAGACCACGGCTCAGGTAAGCAGAAGCGCGGAGCCAAGTGAAGAAAACCACTGATCTATCGGTAGGTAGGCGCAAAACGGAAGTAGTACGGTAAGAGAATGACAACTGAGCTCGATCGATAAGACCTTTATGGGCCGATGCCGATATCTTTGCAGTAGTCTAACCGCAGTTATAAGACATTACCATGCACATTAACCCAATTCACGGGAAAATGGGAATAGCTTGTAAGTCAAGAAAAGCACGTGAATATTTGTATTTTTGCAAAATAGTGTTTTAATAATTACAATTTAATGATTTTAAAGTTACGACGAAAATCCGCACAACATCCAATTGCNCGCAAGAGTGNGCCTCTATAGCAATCAAACACCGCAGTTAAAGCCGTGATTTGTTCGTTGCCAGTCATCTGCTTACCGCGCGAAAACTCACCACGAGCGTATGATACGTCACAAACGGGTTTACTTCGCTAATAATTACACGCCGGCCGGTAATTGGCTCTAAATCAAGTTGTTTGAGGGCTGCTTGNTGTAGTGAACTAGAAAAAANCTTAGAATCGGTAAAGAAACGTAGTTCCGAAAATTGAAAACAAAACATTCATTACAAANTATTGCCGATATACAGNAAATCGGCGGAATTTTGTCGATATGATACATGGGCATGATCATTACACCGGCTGATTTGTATATATCGGTATGAATGGTGTATCGGTCGAGCTCTGAATTGACGACACACTATTATTTTGACTGTCAAGCACGAAAGTTCTATTTTTTGTGACGAATATAATTCTTGCAGAAACCCGACTCAAACTTTCCTTGCACCCATCCCATCCATCACGCGACAATCTCTTCTTTGCACCATTGTAGGTTTAAACACAAACGCGCCGCTTATGCATCGCTGGTTTGATTGTTTAACTCAACATATAAAATTATAATGATCTTGGTGCAACACATCAACGCATGGGTCATGAAAAAGCAAAGAAAATATTTCATGCACGATGTGAGCAGAAGTCAAATTCCTGTTTCTCCAGTAACTGTTGTTTTTTCGCAAAAATTTGACTTAACTTTAAACACGGTCGGATAACTTTGGATAAAAAAAAAAAGAAATGCAAGAAGACAAGGCGGCGGTAACATTGTTGATGAAACTGAATAGGAACTTTTGAAATAAAAGCGTCATTATTCAACTAGTTTAAATGTGCACCAAACACAACGATTGTATAATTCAATAGCAATGTCATAATGCGTTGAAAGCAGAAGCGTTCGTCAGAAACAGGAAAATATTATCAACTCAATACCACCGTGACCACATTGCTTAAAACGATAAGATAATAATGGTAAGCAGGGTTACCAAAACACTCTCAAGTCAACGTATTACAATCATGTCGATTATGTTACGTTTTTGTACTGCTGTTTCTTACCTTTGTCTTCAGCACCGATTTCAGATTCAGTTACTTTTTCTTCATTAAAGTCCTTCAAGTCAGGTTTAGAATTCTTTTTAGGATTTTTCTGAAAGTTGCAATGAAAACAGCAGTTATAAGCAACTTAACTTTCGCGAATTGAAGCAACCAGAGAAAAGATTTTGGGTTACGTAACAAGTAAAGGTAAACGACAAGGGCACTTGGACGATAACGCAAACATATACGCGTTGCACAACCATCGTCAGTCTGCGCTTTCGATCTCACTGATTGTATGTCTATCAGAAATATACGCGACTCATGCAGCCACTCCGTCGCTTGGAGCGGGGCATTGAAATCAGAGGTGGCCGGAGTCACTTTTTCAGACTCCGACTCCACTCCTGTTCCAAAAATTTTGAATCCGGGTCTGGCAATTTCTCAAATTTGAGAATCCGACTCCTGTTCGGAATCCGGCTACAATAGTCGATCCAACCGTAATTTACCCATGTTTTTACTTAAGAAATGACCACACAGACTCCTGCTACTGCCGAAATTGAAAAGTGACTCCAGATCCGGGTCCGGTCTTTCCCAAATTTGACTCCGGGTCCGAAAGAAAAACGCAGAATCCTGCCGGAGTCGACTCCGGATCCGGTCCCACCTCTGATTGATATGCGGCTCTATGTTGTGAAGGCTTCCTTAGCTGCAATAGAACAAGATAGCACCTGCATGTCGGCCCAGCGTTGTAGTAAGCTGCGGTCAGCCTCGCTCAATTCTTTCCTCTTATTTGCCGCCTCTTCACGTTTTTTTCTTTCTTTTTCAGCAGCTCTCTCGTGCCGCTTGCGGCGTTTTTCTTCACGTTCCCGCTGCCGCTCAGCGGCAGTAACTGATTTACGAACTTTCTCAAGCGGCTTTCCCAGCCCTAGACATAACAATAACAATGAAGTCGCCATGATTCTGGTGTCTGATCATAANATCAGCAGAGACAGAAATATGAAAGGTTCTGACCACATTTTCACAAAACAANTNAGGTTAAAAATATTATTAATTAATTTTACAAGATATGAAACAGTTAGAATTAACGNAGATGTAAGCAAGCTTTAGAAATATTTACTCCAACCTGCTGAGTTGCGGCGTATATACTTCCACTAGGCTAGACGGNGTCCACAAACTTAAGCAACACCACTAAACAAACCGCTCGCCGATTATCATAACTCACCTTTTTGCTTTGCTAACATCGATGCAAAAATAGTGTCGCGGATTTTCATCTTGGTATCTTCCGATATCGTGCCTTTCTTCTGATGCTGGCTGGCAGTTTTCTTCGACGATGGTGGCTGTTTTGACTTTTCTTTTTCGGGCGAGCTCTTCTTAGAGATCTTGGGTTCATCGTCTTGCACTACGTGGACAGTTATCATTGGTTGTTTCACCAAGCCATTAACAGGGGTCGGTGGAGGGCGAGCAGGGCTGCTCGGGCGGGCGACGCTTTTGGAAGAAGAGGTTTTGCTCGATTTGGATTCGGCTTCGATACTTAAATCCATCGTGCTCACAGAAGAGGGGCTCTTCATGTAGACGTCGTTGTCGCGAAGCTCCACTTGCTTCGCGGTATCGACAGGTTTGTTATGCACCTTCTGCGCCGCAGCTGGCGTCGGGGGTTTTTTGAAAATGTCCGATGCAGTCGTTTGGGTCTTGTCTTCAGATGAGGCAGGAGCAGCAGAAACTACGACCAGCTGCTTGCTTAGCCTTAAAACAAGGTGAAGCACGTCAACTACACGGTATTCATAACTTGTTACAAACTTACGCAAACAAATAGAAGCAATGCAGCATCCCTCATGGGGTTATGTGTGCATAGAACCGCCTACGCTATATGAAGCTGCTTTTCAATGTTGCGCGATACTAACTACTAAGTGCATTTGGATGACAATGCACACAGGCGAAGCGTTTCCGAAAAACATCGAAACATAGTTGGTCGGATCAGATTGATGTAACACAAAAACGCTTAGCAGATGCAAAGCTTGTTGGGTTTGCTTGCACGGACCTGGCTTTCCGCGCTTGATACTGATCGATGACATCAGCAACCTCTTTGCTGACATCATCTTTGGTGACAGTAGCTTCGAAGCGAAAATCAAAAGGCGCTTGACATGACGGTTCGTCATCGCGATCGTGGTACCCGCTGAAGAAAGAATGAGCAAGCGCCATCTCAGCCGTCACCCTCTTGGATGGATCGAAGTTCAGAAAGGACGACAAAAGACTGATCTGAAAGAGTTAGGAGCATCACTGAAATGGTACTATGTTTTTGTTTAAATGGCTTCAGCCGATTCGATTCAACGACAAGAAAGAAGAATAGTTACAACGAAAGATATGCAATGGGCAATAATCTACGTTGAATTAAGTTTTCCTTGTCAAATCAACCAGAGAGACCTTACTAATTTAGCGTAACGCCAAGCCAGGTGGTATACTGCGCTACTTTCATTTTGAAGGTCTTAAAACCTGTCCGGAAAAGTTAGAATTTTCAACGCAACAAACATGTGCCTTAACATGGCGGGAAAACTCCGCAAAACCAGAGAGCTCTGACAAAATGATGGCGCAGCACTTCGCCAGCATGATCAAAACAATAAGCGCTTTTACCATTTTGTCCGACGCCTTGGGATACAATGATTGGAAAGGTACCCGTTGCTTATGTGGCAAGCTTTGGACGTAGCGTCGCACGCGATCCGATCGGATAGCGCGGACGAGCTCGTCTGTTGGCGAACCAAGAACTGATATGACCAGTTGAAGTTGATGAACGTAGTGCCGACCTGTCAAAAGTTCACCCATGCTTTCAGTTTTGCATCTTCATCTGCTTTTGCCCGCAGAGAGATAAATCGCTCGCTCGGCTTGTCAGCATATGAATGAGGTCGAACTCTGCTCAATCTTATCATAAATCTGGGAAAAACGCTATATACTTTTTACTTTTTTAACAAAGGCTGGTGTTGAAAGCAATCGACACATTCATTTGCTTCACAAACAATAAAACAACCATGTTGAGCTTTGAGCGCAGCGCGAAATATTTGGAGAGATCTTCCGAGAGCAAAGCAACCCGAGAGCAAAGCAAAGCTCAGATCAATCAACACAAGAAGCAATAGGACCGAAGAGCTATTAAGCTTAATTTGACATTTGAATGTCAAGCAAATATTAAGCTTAATTTGACATTTGAATATAGCACTGTGGAAAAGTGCGCTGTTCAGATGTCAACTAAAACTTAGCATTGAAAATTGTAAGATCTAAGTAAGATTACACCATTTTTTAGTCATATTACGAGTTCATTAAGAAATCTGTGAGAAATGGAAACGCTGCAAACGAAAACTAAGCCCGTAAGAACTGCATCTTAATCCAAGAGGTTTGGACAGTTCTGACGTGCATTGCTCAGTTACGCGATTCAACAGAACAACAGGCAATGACCTGATTTTTGCAAGAACATTGATGGGTATGAGAAAAATTAAATTATAAACTTAACAAAAATGTATTGGAAAAGGTTGAGCAACATTGTTGGAACAAATCTTTGTCATATGCCAAGGGATCCATTCGAATTTTTGTGGAGATAGTGGCATAAAGACAATATATGGTGCTAACAAACTTCCACTGAATTTCATATTGAAAACAAAACTTCGTCCTTAGAGGTTGTTGAAAGTTAATTGTTTGTGACATTCGTATCGCAAAATAATTCAGCTGACCAGGAAATAGTTGCTTTCGTCCCATCATCTCCGCAAAAATACAACCAACTGACCACATATCAATGGCTTGACTGTATTCTCCAATCGACAGCATGAGCTCAGGAGCACGGTACCACCTGCAAAAGCGGTAAGGATAAGACTTTGTTCGCAGCATACTCAGAGCTTTGGCTTAATTTAATAAGAAACTCTGTTCCCAGATATGGTTTATACCACTTGCCAACGAAACTTTTGGCTCGTACGCTGGGAGCGTTTTGGGGTTAAATCTGGTTCGCTCGAATTCGAAAATGGCATCAGTTTTTAGAACTGGCTCTAGTTTTTGAGATACCTGTATATACAAATCAATTTTTCCATGCTTTCATGCACCTTTTTTTAAGGCTTAACGTTGAGCGCAAAGACATTTTGAGAGACTACAACTACTGTATTACCGAGATGGTCGAAAAGCAAGGTTCTAGTGGGTTTTGATGGAGGTAAGAAAGCGAGTTTCTACTGTATTTTGAGAAACTGCTAGAAAAATTTAAAAGACCGTTTCGGTCTCTCAAAATACCTTTAAAAACTGTTTCCGCGTATCGGTACATTGCGCATCCCCTTGCAGATTATACGTATCCTAAATTAAAAGAGCTTCTAGCTGCTTAGCATTGTACAAGATACACGAATTGCTTCGCTTTTTATCAGTTTTCACACTTCTTCAAACGCCATTTTTATCGTTGGTTTCAATTTACAGCCGACCGCTCAAAGAAAGAACCCTTTCACTGCAGTGAAATGCTGCTTCACGTCAAATCGCAATCGGAAGGGGAGACGAATACATCGGAAATAATCGTTCGAGAGCTCTCGATTTTATTTGGTGGTCATGCATATTTGCGACGGTCGATAACATCCGAAGTTATGAAAAGAGGTAAACTTGAAGACAGGCTTATGGCAGTGTGCATCGTGAGTTGACTCAACGCAGTCACTGCAAAATGATTTAGATCAGGGGTGTGCAGCCCATGGCCGGGCAGCAGAAGTTTTGTGGCCCGCGGAAAGGACCAGATTTTTAAATAGAGTGCCAATCTTCCTTGAGCGGCCAGCGAGTTGTCTAATCCGGAGAGCCTGACACGTGCAGCTGTGGCCCGTGGACCAATGTGGTTATGTGGATTTGGCCCGGCAGTGTTGCATATCCCTGATTTAGATGATTCGTAGCTCGGCAGCCAACATGAATGCGATGCACGCATCAGGATGCAGTTATGCTGCAAACTGTAATATTAACGCATTGCTTTGTTGGAGTGTTTTTGGGCCATGACCAACGTTAGCGCCTTGGTCAGCGGTACGACAAAAGACTTCCGAATGAACGACGGTGCTGATGAAATTACTTAGCAGCATTTTGAAGTACGACGATACTCAGCCCACTCAAAATATACCCCAAACGCTTCGGAAATCGCGCTCATGATCACTCGCTAACTAGTGCAAGTGCATAAAAGCCAAAACGACCGGCACGCTTCAAAGTAGTCAAAGCTTTAGCTACAAACTGCTAAAATTTTTACAATGTAATTTCAAATGCTTGTCGCATTAATGATACAGCAAACCACCAATAGGCTAAACAAACCTTGTGGCAACATATTCGGTCATGAAAAGTTTCTGGTCCTCAGGTGCACTCGAAACACCCCGCGCCATGCCAAAATCTCCGATTTTCAGCTCACAATTCTCATTTACCAACAGATTGCTGGGCTTTAAATCTCTACACAAATACAATTTTGTTAAACTCAGTACTAGCATCGTGTACGTTGTTTTCCACAAACTTCAGTGGTTCACTAAACAGTCGATTGGTGATCATGCTCACAGCGTTGCAATTTTTCAGGGCAATTGCCGCTCATGTATTGATGCATTGGAATGATGAACATTGGCTTTGCTCAAATCTAATTAATACTTTGAGTCAGGGCATCAATTAAATTTCACTGATACCTACAAAATTTTTAAAACTAGTTCCCGGTAATTGGTAATTTGACGCAATACCTCGCTCTTTGCTAAACACACTAATAACACAAAAATCATGAATGAAACACCATACCTATTGACCAACATTAAGAGCTGCCGAGGGAATATATGCCATTGTAAAACTTACCTTAGTCTTTATGAAAGCAGAAAGACGTATTAGTACAGCTATTTACGCTAAAGTAGCTGGTGAAGGACAAGGATTCACCAATGCATTCAACCGTTTTCACAATATTTTGTCACAAAGACACGGACCCGACCCAAACAGTCCGCCAATGATTTCCAACTTCGCGTCAAATTGAGCAAAATGGTTTGAACACAAATCTATGTTTTTGTTGGAAGTTTTATACTTACTAGCCAAATCAAATGTTCTTGATTTCTGTATATAACAGTTAACTGTCTGACATCGCTTGCAACACTAGAGAAACTAAATAAAATCTTTTAGTTCTCATCTGCTTTGTGAATAGACTTAATTAGGCTTACAAAGATTATGAGGTATACCGTAGAATGCTGCTTCCATGATCATGTTAACATGCTTTTCAATGGCAAAGCAGGGTAATTTACTGTCCAGGCAAGTTTCCAAAGTGTACCTTCTTCAGCAAATAAGTTTCAAATCAACAAAACGTACAATGTTGTTCGTGTTCAATTTGTGATCTGTTAGCAAGCAGTCTTGTTTCTAAAATCTGATTCGAACTGCTTTTGCTAGCTTCACCAAGAATATCCTACTCCAATGTCAGTGCCAACAGGATTGGACAATTATTTTGAGTATCACGCACTTTTACGAAAATGTGGCCTTCAGATGTACAAATTGTTTGAAGAAAAGAAAAACTATTTACCCATGCTGACAATTCGTTTCTGGCTTACTAGCAAAGTGCAAGGCAATCCAGCAAAAAAAAAGATTTCGATCAAAGGCAAAAAGTTGAGAAGACCACATTAGGCCAGTATGTAAATGACAGTTACTGCATGTTTCTAACACTGAAAAACAGTTTAAGCAGTAGGAACTTCAAGGCAATGCACTGAAACGTTAATAACTGCCTGCAAACACGTTACACAGACATGATTTGCGTAAAATATTTTTTGGTTAAATTAAATAAACAAATTGCGTTGTTTTCAAAACCGGTAAGATTTGAGAAATTTTTATAAATCTCTGTATTTTGGGATTTTCTGCACGTCAACGATTCCTAATTGTTTATAATACATTCAATTACGGTATGAATTAAAACTTCCGAAGATTTCGTTAGGGAGTTCTGTGGCAGGAAGGGACTAAAACCATCATCCATCCTGTCCAAAAAAGAATAATGATAACACAAACATAGCCCTTCCCTTTCCAGGTGTAGTGGTTGCCGCATAACTGCGTTTGCACTAGTAGAAAGCCTCTCCTACACAAATACAAATGTGCTCACAGCAACTTTTTCCCGTTGCACGCCAGATGTCGCAGAAGTTGCTGTGTAAGGGGCGCGACAGGTTTGTCCAACGGCATAATTTGCCCAGTTACTATATCACGAGACGGGCAAAAACAAAACCATGGCGCATCGGTCATTTCGCGCTTGACAAAGGACGGCGTTGGGGGGGTAGACAGAAGGCGCTTTTCAAAAATTCGCGTTATCTCCTCCATCAGCTATACACAAGTGGTGACTCCAAGATGCGCTCGCTACCCATCTGGGAAGGCGAACGGGGACAGCATAGAGTGCTTCCACTTTGGGAGACTTGATAGCTACGGGTAAACGTAAACGGCAGTCATGCCATAAGCTAGTGTTTGAAAACTGGACATCACTTCACCCACAAGAAGAGTGAAGCCAAGTGATATTCGAGGAAATGATATTCCCAGGATGTTGAAATGATATTTGATATTCACTTGTTCGAGGAAGCCAAGTGATATTCCCAGGATGTTGTTGGCATCTCGTCAACCAAGCGTCGTGGTTCTTCTGCGCGGTTGATCGACACAATTGGTGGAAACTTCGTAGCCGCCGTTGAGCCAACNAAGTTTATCCGGGCTGGAGTAGGGATACTTGTTTNCACTCAGTTAGGAAGCTGTATTGGTGAATGTATCTCACTAGGTCAGAGGTTCTTAAGCTTGTTCAGTCGCGCCANTTTGGCGTTAGTAATTGACACTCGCACCTCACCTAACCTCACAATCAAACACAAAAACAGAACAATCTGTTTGCCATTATACTGCTTTTCAAAAATGTGTCTCCGCCATACTTGTCAACCTTTTACGCCCCCCAGTGTAAGAGCAAAGGCACTAGGAGGGAGGATATTCATGTTGTGTTTAAAGTTGTTAGACCGCACCTTGTGTTTGAAACAGGTGTACACCCTAAACCAGGGGTTCTTAACCGGTGGGAAATTTCATCCATGCAGTGGGAAATTTTTTCTGATTTGATGCAGTGAGAAATTGTTTTACTCCAATACCTAAAGAAGGAAATCTAAATATTTAGTCACAAACTTATTTTTTAAAGAAACATCTACTTGTCAACTAGTGCATTGTTTTGCAATTATTGCGTTTTTAGCGTTCAACAATGTTCAAAA
>JGI24159J19872_10003632_pt1 | contig 19321 bp, 9 predicted proteins | sample Ectturendosymbi4_FD_19872 | JGI IMG/M metagenome (IMG submission 19872) | reverse complement strand
CCCGCCGTCATCGCCACGTAACACCGTGATTTTATCACTGTTAGATGCAAAAAAATTAAACGAATTTCAAGGCAGGCAGACTAAGCTTTCTTGCAAACAATTACAGTACCGTTCGCTCTACCAACATTCCAAAGAATTCAGGTGTTTTTGCTGACCAGTCGTCGTCGTCTTAAGCCAGTTGTTACAACCACTGTTTGGCCGCACTAGATCATGGGGCAGGTGTTGAGCAGTCAATCGACTGTCTCATCATCCAGAACTGTCAGGCCGTGTATTCCACGGGGAGGTCGATGGATTGGACATTGAAGGACAACATGGTCGGCGGTTTGTTCTTCTGCGCCGCACTCACAGGCCGCAGAAGAGGCCATAGCCCATTTGTGTAAGCAGGAGCGTAAATGTCCGACACCAGTGCGGAGGCGGTTAAGCTGGACCCAGGCTGTTCTTGGCAGGGCCATCCCAGAAGGGTGAGTGCCTATGTCGGAGATGAAAGTACGTTCTGTTGACCAGTGACGACACAAAACGAAAGTTTCATCAGCTGGATGATCTTGCTTTCTATAATTAGTAATCATTTAAAATAAGCCTTCTCCGGAATTCACGTTTTTCATCAATTGCTAATTCAAACTGAAGTATTTTTATCTTTTGCTTGATTCCAGTTCAAAACTTTTGAAATCTTCGATTCTAGCCGAATTTGCTAAAATTACACACCGGAGATCACACGACTCATCGCAAAAACCTACACATGAGTGGCATGACTCGGACCAGATGCACATTTGCTCCCATAAAATTGCGTTTGCTTTTCTGGTCCGTGCGTCAATCTCTTTCTCTGTCTTCATCACTCCTGAATAAACCTTGCTTTGCCGCTTACTTGCAGTCTACATTGACTTGGGTTTCTCGAGTAACATAATATCGTTGTTCTTTTAATGTAAATGATCATGATCACACGCAGCTACAAAGTGATCAGGTTGGAGGCCTTGTTCAGAAGATGCACGTAACACCAAATGTCTCCGAAATCTAAAGGCTGATGATCCTGCAGCACCCGACAGTGATAGATTATTATCAAACTCATACAGACTTAACAGAATGTGAAAGCACCCATCCTTGTCGAAATCCAGCACCAAAGATGCAAGGTTTTGATCTAAGGCAATGGGCATGGACGCAAACGTCTGAGCAAAATTACAATTACTTGATAGCCAGGAGCAGGAGGACATCAATACCGTAGTCCTGCAATTAACTCGAAAGGCTTTCTCGAAGGACCCAGTCTGATGCTTTGTCAAGGTCGACAAAACAAGCATAGACATCTTCGGCATATTTCAACAAAAATCAAAATTTGTTTTTTGTGCTACAGCCAGAACAAACTCTGCACTTGTCCTCAGGCTTAGTTTCAGTTATCTCCACTTTTCCTGGGAAGCTAAAGAGATGTCCCAATTAGTAAGTGCATTTTCTACTGTTTTGATTCTTGTGTACGAGGATGATCATCCCAAGTGGTCAATCTTTCAGTGCCCTTCTGGATTTTCATGCTACTTGAAACAGAGTTCACCATAGAGTTCTGTTGTTAAAGGCTTCAGACATTTCAGGTCAGGTTTTACTACAATCTGCAGCCTGTCCAACTCTGAATATCTTTGCAGTCGGGGAACTTTGGTCGCAATGATGGTGTGTTTGCTTCTCCAATATGAACCTCATGCATGTCAGATGTTATGAACTGAGCTGAATAGATCTTTGAAATAGTCTCTCCACTTGCCAACTGCCACCAACCAAGGGTGTCTTCCTCACTGCTGAGTATTACGTTTTAGTCTTTGGTGGATCCAGCAGTATTAGATCTTCCCCATGGAGTTAACTGATGGTCCACTAGAATACTTTGTTGGCTTACCAGTTAATTGAAGTCTACTTATGTCTGAAATTCTGCTATAATTGCATTGCGGATTTCTTTACGAGCTGAGCTGTGATGGCTGCCATGCCTCTAACACAGGGGTATCCAAACTATGGGCTCGTGGGCTAAATCCGGCCCGTGAAGTCATTTCATTTGGCCTGCAAAGCTATTTCATCCAGCCCGTAAAGAGATTCCATCCAGCACACAAAACCATCTTGTCAAAGATGAAAAGTAATATTTACCAAAAATTTGTTCATTTGGGAGAATGTAGCATATCCCAAAGCAATGAAATCATGTAAGATGTCTGGCCCTCAAACTGTTGTGTAATAGCTCATGTAGCACTTTGATTAAAAAGTTGAGACCCTGCTCTAGCTCAATCAAAAAAACGAATTTGGACAGGCAAAAAAATACAGGAATGTACTTCTTTGATGACTAACAAGTAACGTGTAATGGGGAGTTAATACTTCAGTTTATCTAAACCCTGGATTCTTAAACTGGGGGCATGAAAGGTTCGTATGAGGGGAACCAGTATGACAGCAACATATTGTTGACAAGCAGGATAATGGCAAATGAATTGTTGCTCCCTTTTTGTGCTTGATTTTGAGGTTTGATTAGGCGCAAGCATCAATGTCAAACAGGGCATTCTTGAAGAAGTTTAAGAACCTCTGATCTAGACAAACAGTTCAGTGAAGATTAGCCCTATCTAACCACAACTGGAACCAACTTATTCCACCAAATTAGCACTTCTGAACTTCCATTAAGCAAATTGTTAAATTTTACAAGACAACTGTCAAGTCAGTTTCACACCACTGGGTGTGTACAGAGCACCAAAACACTTCAAACATGTCAGTGACTGATATGCAGCATACCTAATTTCCAGCAAATTCTTTGGGATGTTTTTGCAAACATAGGATTTATTTAAACCATATCCTTGATTCTTGTAAGGAATTTTGTATCTTTACTTCTCGAATCCCACCAATTAACAGTACACAACACTAAATATCAATGCGATTTGGAGTCATATTGAAAGTTAGTGATGGTTAATTTCATGTTTGTGCTTTCAGTCTGCTAGATCAGCGTGGCCCAACTACAGGCCCATGGGCCACATGTGGCCCACAGACAGAATTTTTAAGGCCCGCGAGCTTTCTCAGTATTGAATGTTGTGCGTATGTTGCAAGCATAACATCTGTTCATAAAAATGTACAATATTAGCAGTGTTGGACTACAGAGCTACCAGAAATTTATCTTCAAAGATAGGTTTCCCAAACAAAGATTTCGCATTAATAATGCACATTATTTTTGGAACCACATACATGTGTGAGAATACATTTTCTACTATGAAGCAAGTCAGATCTAAAAACAGAAATCGAATGGGAGACAGGACCATAGTCTCTGACTGGTACTATCACGAACCTATTGGTATTGTTAAAGGAACAATATTGTCAGAGAAGCCTCAACCACAGGCATCGCACTGATAGATATTCCTAATAAATTGCTTATTGGTATCATGTCATAGCTTCAATGACACACTCACTTATCTCACCTATTTTCCGTTTTCAATTTTAAATCTTGTGGATCTGTTGTTTTATACATCATTTTGTTGGAAGTGGCCTGTGATTTGCCACTTTTTTGTAAAGTAGCCCGTAGGTCAAAAGTAGTTGGACCATGCTGTGCCAGATGACCTGACCATCACGGCCCACATTAATGCTGAGGCATATATAACCAGTTTTTAGCTACATCTCTGGTGTTTTTCAGCCATTTGTTGGTCATTGGCCGAGTTTTTTAATGACTGAAAAAAATTAGAGCAATTCAATTATAGTGCCTTTTTCCAATCATTTAAAAATATCTGAATACAAAAAAACAACAGACACTTTTAAGCTATTTCAGACAATTGACCAGAATGTCGCCGTGAAAAAAAACAAGAACAGTTTCTCAGATGTGCAAGGGCCTGTGAATGGTAGAATGCAACCCTGCCTGGGTTTACAAAACTGGTTCACATTCAGGAAGGCATAAAGGCATCCACTTGATAATGGACTGCAACAGTTTCAAAAAATAAATAAAATTTTTTCTCTTTTTTTAACCAGAGTATACATGAAAACATGATACAATAAGTGGCAATCCTAATCAAACAACTTTTAACCCTTCTCAGGCTTTTACATTGAAATAAAAAGCCATTTTANGAACAATTTCTTGCAGTTCATCTATAATGACAGTTTGCCTATAATGACACTATTTCTCCAGTCCCGCAAACTGACATGATAGGGCAATTCNACTATATATAATTTGTTCAGCACTGCAGAGTTTTCTGAGCAGTTTCTCTAAATGTGTGTGGGTGAGTCAGGCCTTGCTAAAAGAAGCCAATTGAACCACATCAGAAAACAGAGTGTAGGAAACAGCAACTTAGTCACAATTTCAAAGCAAAATATATAACATTTGTCTATTTGCATGGTCATGCAGATTATCCATGGATACAGAGCATGTACCACACAAAACAACAGCTGGAACTGTAAGTTGGTCATAAGGAAGTGCCCACAAAGCCTTCAACAACATAATTTTTCCAGTTGCAAAAATCACACTTTTTTATTACCGTACCACAGCTGTTCTGAAAATTTGCATGTAATGTTGCTCACTTCCTTCAGAGAGAAGAAAAATAAGGTTTCTAGAAAGTACATCTATTTGCATTTTATTATCTGCAACAACATTCCAGAACAATAGCAGTTACTCATACATATGGGACGAAATGGGTGAAATGCAAACGCAAACAACTTCAACTTTATCACAGAGATGATCACCCATTGATAAAAACACAATTGTTTCAAAAAAAGTGGCATAATTTTCTAAGCTTCATTCTCACTTTCAGCAGAGATGCAAAAACTTAATGAAACACCAAGTCTGACTTGATTACAACTTTTTGCAGCGCTACTTTGCTTGATACGCATGCAGTGATTACCTGTTACAGTAGATCCTGAATACACACTAACTCTGATTTTTAAATTAAATTTTGGATGAACAAAAACCTTATAAAGTGACAGATGACTATAACAGACTGTCATGTAAACAATTAACAGAGGCATTCGAGCGAGACATTTTATTTGTTGGTGACACAGAAAGTGAATCCTGCCTTGCTCGGCTTCACTGAAATGTTTGATATGTACTCAAGTTAGAAAAAACTTCACCTACTCATGTGGTGCAAGAAAGAAAATATATTATTCCCATCTAACTGACATAAATATATTCATTTTGGCTTGTTGGTCAACCAACAAAACAGAAATCGACATGAAGATTTACTTAAACGTAACACCTTTGCAGCAGGTATGATATCANCCTAAAACAGGCAGTTTGCAGGTGCTTTGCTATGGNACAACTCCTCCGCTGATTGCGCTAGAAAGCTGTTCAAAACCTTAAGACTCAGCAAGTCTTCAAGTTTGCAATGAAAAAAAATTTNGGGGTTTTGGATTTTTTGTGAGTAACGTTGTAAGTGGAANAGTTCCAGGCTTTTTTGGCCCACTTAATCTGCCCCTAGGCCCAAACTGCTAAATGGCAGTATATTGCTCAAGTTTTTATTNGCAACTNGGCTAAAATCTGAGTCTTTTGATACTTTGGATGACTTGCTGGAGTTTCGGGTTCAAAAGTTATGACCTAAAAACAACGAACTTAGTAATTAATCTACTAATTAGATAATTCATTATTTTGCTTATTTTTAGGCTGTAACTTTTGAACCAGAAATGCTAGAAAGTCGATCAAAGGCTCAAAAGACTCAAACTCGAGCCTAGTTTCCAATGAAAATTGGAGCAAAATACTTCTGTCTAGTGGTTGGGGCCTAGGCCAGGTAACATGAGTCAAAATGGCCAAAACCCAGCCTTCACTTATGACATCACTCACAAAAAAACTGAAATCCAAAACTAAAAATTTGTTTTTTCATTGCAGACTTGGAAAACATGCCGAGTCTTTTGAGCGTTTGAACAACTCTCTAGCACAATCAGCAGAGGAATTATGCTGTTGCTAAGAGACGTGAAAACTGCTTGATTTTAGGTTTATTTCAAAGTACAACATATTCGTACGCTGGCAGCAAATGTGTTACAGAGGTTCCTAAAGCAGATGCAGAAGCACCGAAATGCTTGAACAACCATGCTGTGCTATTCGCAGAGAATGCTACAAGACCAAATTAGGATTTACAAACAAGTGCAACTGGATATGTAATAACCAGTCCCGTCACAGTAAACAGCAGGTCTTAACACCTTGACGGCCGGTCTATGAATATATCGTACCTGGATTTCTGCCTAAAGCCAGCAGTTTTCGGCTGCCTTACCAATGCCAAAGCTCCTCTGCTGATTGCATTAGAGAGCTGTTCAAACCCTCAAAACATTCAGCAAGTCTTCTACTTTGCACTCGAAAAACAATTTTTTGGTTGGGGGTTGTGGAATTTTTGTGAGTGACATCAAAAGTGAAGTAGTTTTTTGGTCATTTTGACTCATGTTACCTGGCCTAGGGCCCAACTGCTAGGCCAAAGTATTTCACTGAAGTTTTCATTGGAAACTAAGCTCGAGTCTGTGTCTTTTGAGCCTTTGATTGACTTTCTAGTGTTTCTGGTTCAAAAGTTATGATCTAAAATAAACATGGCAGTTATATGTATTGCAAGCTGCGAACGATCTGTCAGTAAAATGAAACTGGTCCTTTCCTACCTCCGGGCTGCAATGACTAACAGTAAGTCAGGGCAGATTTTGTAATCTAGCTTTGATGAGAATAGAATGGGACGAAACAGCGAAAGCTTACTTTGATGAAATCATAGACAACTTTGCTTCGATAAAGGCAGGGAAAGTGTTGTTTTGATTAGCATTTTTGTTTAAACTTTAATTTAACCAGAAAAGGCTTGATATGTTGTTTCGATGGAATTGTGGTTTTCGAACATAAGTGATACATGACTTGCATTAAATAATTTATTGTGCAATTTAAATCCAATACGATCCATTTCAAAAGGAATTGTTGTTTGTGTGTAAGATCTGCAATTTTGTCAGGCAACACTATGAAGAAATATAAACTATGATAACGTCATCACTTGTATGTTTTGCTGTTCTTCATAATAAAAATAAATAAGTATAGAAGTTTGTTGTTGTCCTCATCGATAATTTATATTTTATTTGCTGAAAAGTTCAAAGCAAAAATAAACACAAAATTTCCCATTTCAAGACATTTACTTTCTACGTGCTTTATCTTTCGTAAAAATCGTGCTTATATTTATCTAATATTCCAATTATTAGAAAGGGTGCACATTTAAACTTTGCAATGGGCCCCACTTTGCATAGATACGTCACTGCCTAGTTTCCACTGAAAACTAGAGTGAAACAATTCCCTCCAGAGGTTGTGACTCAGAGCACGATGACCTCAGCAAAGAAGGCTTAACCTACCCCATTCATGAAATCACCACAAAACACCTGAAACCCAAAACTTTCAAATTTCTTTAAAATCCTAACTAGAAGGCTCACCGCATCTTATGAGGGTTTGAACAGCTCTCTAGCACAATCGGCTAGCGAGTTATGGTGTTGCTAAGTGACACTAGAAATTTGGTCTACAGTTCGTATGGTGTTAATGGTAAATTGCACCAGCCAAATCCAACATTAAAGTCAATCTTATTCAGGGAGTCAATAAGATTGAGGAGACTCAATCAAAGAAATAATATTATCTTACCAGACCAAAACAACTTGAAGAAAATTGATATGCTCAAAATTTCTTCAAGGACAGGACAGCTGGCTTTTCTTGCCGTGACATTTTGGTAATTTGTCTGAAATAGCTCAAAAACCTGTCATTTTTTTGTTTTAGGATATTTTTGAATGACTGAATAAGGCATTATGACTGAATTGACTATTTCGGTCATTAAAAAAAAAATTTGGTCACTGACCAAAAAATCACCGAAAACAAACATCATGACAGCAATGACATCAAAATGGGGAGAAAGACTGTCCCTCAAATGTGACAGGAAAGATAACCCATAGATTGGGCTATATCTCCACTTGCTAACTCTATCAAAGAAAAGCTTGAATACAAAGGCAATGACTACTTACAAAAGACCCACAACAACCCAACAAACTAGTGAACAACAAGCACCTTGACAAAAAAACAAACTGAAGATTTACCAGGGCTTTGCAAGCACCATGCACTTTGTGGTTGCCATGGAAAACAGAAGTCCATGTTCCCAAAAAACAAAGCTTTCCTGCTGAATCAAAACCTGACATGTATGAACTTTGGTAGTTATGTGCCAACATGTGTGATTGGATAAGTAAACAAATTTTCTACAAGATGGTCAGCACACCAAGGTTCTTGAAATAAGCAACGTAAGAAGAATCACAGTGACCAAATGACCTTATTGCAGCACAATACTGTTTTTCATGGCATCCTAGATAAAACATGTATATATTTATGACTCTTGCGTTATTTCTTTTGCAGAACAACCCAGTTTTGACTTTCTGGGTAACTGTGGAGATGAACGGCTTAGGAAACTTTAAGCCCATGTTATATTAACACTTTGACGTCCTGTAGGATTTGAGGATTCTCATGCCAAAACAACTGGATCGCACGTGGTTTTGCACACGCATAACTCGGACACCGAAAGTGGTAGAGGGCTGTTCAAAGGCTCAGAAGATGTGGCAAGTTTTCTAGTCTGCACTCGGAAATAACTTTTTTGGTTGGGGAGTGCGGATTTTTTGTGAATAACGTCATCAGTGGAGGACTTTTAGGCTCCTTGGCCCACTTCACTTGGCCTTAGGCCCAAACCGTTAGATGGTAGTATTTTGCTAAAGCCTTTGATTGGAAACTAGGCTACAATCTGAGTCTTTTGATACTTTGGATGACCTGCTGGGGTTTCGGGTTCTAAAGTTATGACCAAAAGTCATAAAAACATTTGTCTAATTAGACAACTAATTAATTTGTTTCTTTTAGATCACAACTTTTGAACCAGAAACGCTAGAAAGCTGATCAAATGCTCAAAAGACTCAGACTTGAGCTTAGTTTCCAATGAAAACTTCAGCAAAATACTTTGGCATAACAGTTGGGCTCTAGGCCAGGAAGCATGAGCCAAAATGACCCCAAAACTACTTCACTTATGACGTCACTCACAAAAAATCCACAACCCCAACCAAAAAAATCTTTTTCAAGTGCAGACTAGAAGACTGGCCGATCTGTTTGAGCCCTTGAACAGCTCTCTTACACAATCGGCAGAGGAGCTTTGGCATTGGCAAGGCAACCGAAAACTGCTGGCTTTAGGCCGAAATCCAGGTACAATATATTCATAGACTGGCCATCTTAGTGTTAAGGCATGATCCTCCTTTATGTGTAATTATTCTTGTCTAATTATTTTGTCAACTTGCGATGTTCATTGATACCATTTGTGAAATTCCTTGTTTCCACACATGTAGTTCTTTTATTTGCTGAATTTTGTGCCTTCATTTTTAAACCAGTGTTGATTGAATAAGATTTCAGGACTGAAGATGTGTGGAGTTACATAAATCAATTTCATTAAACATAATTGTTGACTGATCCTACTGTGTCACCTTTGTAGAGATTAATTATTTGAAAAGAGATATGTGCAAATCAGAATCATCAGAAAGCTATGAAAGCAGAGTCTAGTCAGCTGATTCCTTGAAAGTTTGCAGCAAACCTAGAGCTTTTGATTGTTATTTTTCACATATTGGTCTTTTGAAAATCTGTGCATGTTCATATATGTCACTTGTAGCACTCTAATTAAGCTGCCAAACATAAGGAATTAGGTTTTAACATTAAAAAAACTAATGTTGAAAAATGAACATGTCAACAATAATAAACCAGATTTACAAAGAAGTCACAACCTGTCCCAAGATGGAGCGTTTGCAAGATTTCAAAAGCAACAATTTTGAAAATGACAACTACAATAAACATATTTCATTAAAGCAGGCAGACACTATATACACATAGAAGCTAAAACAAACATTCAGATAGTTGTTGCAATAGCCTTTCTTGTACAAATAGCACACTTCACAACATTGTTTTAGAAGATCCAATAAAATAACTACTAAAGCAGGAGGCTAGGTTTATAACTTCATCAAACCCTGTATAAGCAAAGAAAAAGGGTTTCTAGGCATATTTATAACTAGTCATTAATAAAGGTTTGACTTACACAGGATTTGCACCGCTCGGATCTTTACTCTCTGTGCTTGAGCAGCAGCCCATCTTGCTGCAAAAACTTTAATCCACCTAAAATCTACAAAATAGCTGTTCAAAACACCCGTTTAATGAAAAAAAAAACAAAGTCAAAGTTTAATTCAAATAGCATGTAAAAGTAAAGTTAATCAAAATATTTAGGATGTGAATTAACTTCTTTGAAAAAAGAATAACAAAATGATTACTTACACAAGTGCTGGAGCAAAAAGAAAGAACTTTGCAACTGCATTTTACACAATTATATCAATGGCAGCAAAATATGCAAAGCAAAAAAAGGAACAGACAACTCACAGTTTTAATAACTTGCTCAACGAAGTAGAGGCAGCCGCACTTGATAGATGAAAAAATCAAATTTTTATACACTGTCTAAGTTGGCTGAACAAAATTGAATGTTTGCAGTTAGCACGAACACAAGTGACAAAAAGTGAAATGCAAAAATCAATGCTGCATAATTTAAAGGACCATGCGTATATAACTTCCAAGTTTTACTCTTTGAGCAATTTCATCACTTTGAACCATTGACTAAATAATGAAAAAGACCATCAGTATTATATAAAAGTCAAACATTAGCAAAAATATTGTAGGTCACAATATGTAGAAAATAGATCAATATTACATTGTTTGTAAAAGTCAAACCTTGCAAATGCATAATGACCAAACTAACTAGTGGGCTTTGCAGCAGTAATATCCATAAAAACAAATATTTTTTGTTACTATTGCTTGACAGCTCTTGCAGTTACAACTGACTTGCTATACCAAGATAAATTGTTCTTAATCATTTTAACAGCAGAACAGGATCCCATATACACTGTAACATTGAAGTGCCATTTAATTCTCTTTAGTATTGTTGATAACTTAGAGCAACATTACAAAATTAATGATTTAATTTCAACCATATTATCTATTTCAAATACAAGTTGTTAATTGTCAGCAAGATTTGATGCAGTGTGATGCCTTCTGCCCCAAAACATGCATGAGTTGAGTGGTAGCATATGTTACATAAAAAGGCAAAACTAGAAATGTGGGATTCTGCAAGAAGCAACTGATGCCAACCTCAATATTGAACGAATAATGAGATGTACAAGACACATTATTATTGAAAATAGGTTTATGTTGTTGCAGATAGTTTTACTCTACCATAAATATTTTTAGCAAGAGCAGCAGGCAGAACATCTCTTTACCAAAGATACATATGCTTGTGATATTTGGATAGGCTTATGCACTGCAAAATCTACTAAGTTTTGCACCTACCAAATATGTTGACAAGGTTATGTTCAGATGGACTGAGAAAGTTTTCACAACATTCACATACCAACCAACACATAACTGCTGAATGTTTTGAAGACACTGTGAATTAATGAACACAGTTGTCTCTTACTTCTCATGTGTCATGTACACAACATACAACAATATTATCAAGTTTAACACTGCAGTGAATGTCTTGTAATTCAAGCTGTAGAAGGATGATAAGATGCTGAACACAAATTTTTTTGTTGTTGAGGAGTGCTGTGAGTAGAGACAATTGAATTCTATGAACTAGATGCAACCTTTGACAAGATGGAAGATGCCTTTTAATTTTAACACCACATCTGAAACAGCCTTTTTTACAAACACACATTTTTAAACTCCATTTTGTCAGGCTGCACTGACTGTTCCATAGTTTATAGATGCTTGTGAAAAACACTTTTAGTGTTAAAAGTTATGTTATTTATGGTATCATTTCAAGATGACATTGCTATTGAGTCACCTTATACTGCGCTGACAGCAAATGAATCCATGAACTAGGTCGTATTCATGCTTCTATATTTGTTTTGTCTGAGCATAGCCCAATGTACTTTTACCTTGGTTTTTCTTGAACAGTAAAAATTTCTTAAAGTCAATTCTCATACAAGAACATCCACATACAGTAAATATTATAGCACTGTCTACACCTCTTGTCTCTATCTACTGTGGCATTTCAATTTGGTCCTGTAATCCATCACACGCTCTCATCGAAAATTTTATAAAACACAGCTACCATTGGTGTGGAAGTGTTCTCCCTCTTTTTCATGTGTCCTGCCATCCGCATGTGGGAAAAGACTGTGCTTTATATATTGAATATTGCAATTAGCAAATGCAGTTGTTTTTCAATCATTGACATGATTTTATTCAACTCTTTAGATTTGTGTTATTTCTATTACAGCTTTGCATGAATTACAAGTTTTTCTCAGTCCCAGTGTTCACCCCTGTAATAGATCAATATATTTTTACAGTTTACAGTATATAATTACAGATAGACAGGCAAAAAAGTGGTAGAAAATTAAATGTGGTGGGATTCATGAATTTGAATTATTTTTAAATCCAAGGCTATCTTCAGATATAAACTGCCCTGCCAAAAAAATGAATGATGGCTATGCAAACCCTTGAGGTTGTTGCAAACCACTCCGCAGACATGGGGCCATTACATCACAAATGTAATCGATTAATTATGATTACTAGCCACATGCATAATTATGAATCAATTATGATTACATTGAAAATAATCACAATCATAATCCCAATTACATTTGTCTTGAAAGATCTTCAGAAAGAATACAAAACCAGTTTGCATGGTTTGATGCAAGTAGCAGTATGTGTGATAACCTTTGAAATGCCTGCAAGCCAACACAGCATCGTGTAGCTTCAAATTTGAAATGAAAAGTGATGCCAATATAGCTGCACATCTGTCTATTACACCAAATGTTAATGGCTGACGAAAACTCACTGGTTTCGTTGAGTTTTTTTTACCAACATACAATGGATCTCAGTTGACATGTCAGTTATACCAGCATTGTGGAAAAGTGTTTTTGATTTGAGATGATAACCCTTTCTAATAAAAACTTCAGCAAAATACTACCATCTAGTGGTTTAGGCCCAGGGTCAGGTAATCTTCGCCCAAATGGCCAAATACCTACCCTACTTATAACGTCATTCACAAAAAAAAATGAAAATCCAAACCAAAAATTTTGTTTCAACGCAGACTCAAAGAGTTGCCACATCTTTCAACGGTTTAAACAGCTCTCTAGCACAATCGGTGGGGGAGTTATGGAGTTGCAGATTTAAGTGGCTTATGCAGTCTCAAAGATAAAAACCGCCCACAGCCAAAGGTGTGAACACTTTGAGTACTGGCTGATGTAGATCTACGTCAGAGGTGGCCATGTTTTTTTTCAGTCATAGACTGAAATGCTTTTGACATGACCGATAAAAATTAAGTCATTTCAGTCAGAATGTGTGAAAATATAGGCTAATGAACACTGCTACGGCAAGTTTTTATACAACTTTGAGAAAAATGACCAAAATAACTCAGCAAAAAATTACTGAAATGTCTCAGCGAAAAAAAGCAGATGCTGGCCATTGTTCTCAGCAGACATAAACATATATTTTTCTTTCAGAAGTTCCCACCAGTGCACATTTACATTTTTCAAAATTTTGTTGAGCGGAAACGGTCTAAAAACAAGGTTCTAGGCTGAGTTTAAGTAATATTAGATTTCGGAGTGAGAATCCAAACTCTATTTTGTCCAGAGGCTGTTTAAAAGCATGGTACTTATGAGTTGGTCCACCTAAGTGAAACCAGGTCCACTGGACGAGGACTGAGAGTTGTGTGATGGAAATCCTTTGATATGCTGCCAAATGCTAGGAAAGCATGAAATCATGTAGCAGAAACATGTCTGTACATTTAGGCATGTTGATAAAAAGCATATTTAGGCATGTTAGATAAACTTTAATTGCTAATGCCAGACTTAGGTACTTTTATGTCTCAAAAAAAGTGAAACTTTTGCAGAAAAAGTGACTCCAGTAGGCCCAGGCTTGTCTCAGTGGTATGTAGCCTAAAACATTTTGTAAATGGTTTGATATGCTGGCAATTGATTGTAAAGGCAACACCAAGCTTATGGTTTTGGCCTGAAGGTGGAAACGCCTAGCAGTTATCTGCCTTCTGCAGAAGAAGACAGCATTCTAATTTCCCGCGAAAACTGTGCAGTAACAGCAGATATCATGGCAAAAAAAACATCCGGTATCAAATATCTTAGGAATATGTTTCTATAGGTATTCCCAACAGAATATCAACTTCTGCAATGAGGCCAAAATCTACCAAATATATTTCATAAGGTAGTGTTAACTAGTAACAAAGCCTATCAATATGATAGTATACGACAGGTCTAATTAGTAATTTCAAAAACTATTTTGGCTTACATATAAAATATGTTGTGAAACAGCCAGTGCTTCCAAGTATTTGAAAAGACAGGTACTGTTTCCATTGAGTGAACAATACTGAACTGCTAACATACCTGAAATAAAAGTATGATGCTTTTTTTGTCTCTTAGATGTGTTGTTTGCAACTTGGAGCATTACTTTGATTTGCCTATGGCTCATTTCAGTCGCAAGAGTTTGCTGCACAACTGCATGGTGTATTACAGATGGAATCAATTAGCAACATTTATTCATTCATTTTAATTTGGGAAAGCATTTGAATAGCTGAAAAGGCCACATACAGTTACAGTATAATGCAGTGTGAAAGCAGTCATGGAAGCAAAGCTGCAAGCCTGGATCACTCACAGAACAATAGCATCACAATCTATGGCACATAAACTTATCCCAAGCACATTAATATCATATTTGCATCTTTCCCAGGGTACAACCAGGTGGTTTTCCAGTTAGATCTTTCAATTTTCTAATTAGACAGCATAGTTATTATGTAAAGCTGTGCACAATCTCTACGGTGCTTCTTGGTCATCATTTGCATGGACTACCGATTCAAAAAATTGTTAGTGGTGGTAAATGTTCATCATGGACAGAACTTTCAGTCTTTTGGTATGATTTGTGTCTTGTGTCGAAGGCAACATTGAAACTAAAAGAACAATCGTGTTTGTTCAGGGAAGTCTTACAAAGTTCAATCTTAACTTGGACAGGGACAATGTAGGCACAATCACAGATAGAGCTAGTGATATGATGAAATTCGGTCAAGATTCAAGTACTCTACATATTACTTGCTTAACGCATGCAACTCATTTGACTATTTTTGACATACTACAAAGAAAGATATACTAAATTCCAAAAACTATCTTGTCATACACGAAATTATCAATAACATTAAAAAACCCGAAAGAAAAAAATCCCAAGGCATAAGAATTACGAGAATCTACTTTTCCAAGACAAAGATTTAAGATTTTATCTTCGAAAACATCACACAAAGTGGAATAACATCCAGTTCAAAACAATCCTGCAATGAAATAGACAGACATGGACACATGGCAAAGAATGATATACTCAAAATCCTTTGGGACCTACTCTTAAAAATTACCTTACAAAATAGTCACCAAGCAAAATAACTTGAAACGGACGCTATTTGCCACACCTATTCATCTACCCTCCTTGAATGCAGGCTTGTCCCACTCAAGAAAACAATAATGTTATCAAAACTGTATGATTCAGATAATTCCTGTCATTAATATTAGAAAAGCAATCATAAGCCTGCTCATGAGGACATCATTCATGCAACAACACTACAAACACATGGTCTCAAATCCGGCATAAAAACAGCCATACATTCTCTATGAAAAAGTTTCCAAGATGAAACTAAGAGATGTCTTATTTTAGGAGAAGTAAAAAATGCATGTCTTATGTTGGGAGATGTAGAAAACAGCTTCAGCATCTTGTCGTATGAGGTTGTAACAAAACGCAACAAAGCAGCAATGACATTGTATTCATCTCCACACAACCATTGATTCATGAACTCAACATGACAGCCACAAATGACAATGTGAAAAAAGTATGCTTTCCCAATAACACTATAGTTGATCCACTAAGAAGTGTCAAAATGCAGCTACTTTCACGACAAGAGCCCAGATTTTGGATACTGCCCAAGACCTACAAAAAACACATTAATTGTGAAAGGCAAGGAGATACATAAAGCCACTAAAAAGTTTCTAAAGGCACATGATAAAAGTTGGAGGAAAATAACTGTCACCTTTGCACTGTGCACAGTAATCAAGACCAGGTTTTTTTATCACATAACATTTTTTTTAAATGACCGAAAAAATTTAAGACAAATTGTTCACAATGTCTGAAAATTTAGACTAATAAATACTTTACATCTATTGCTTTGGCTGTTATTTTCACTACTAACGAATACTGGTATGGCAAGTTTACAGGGCGGCACTAGCTCAGTGGTAAATCGTCCGCCTCNCAATTGGAAGGTTGAGTGTTCGATCCATGGCCACTGAGTGAACTGCCGTAGCACTCCTTGGGTAAGAGTGTTCACCCTGAATCGCCCCAGCAGGGAGCAAATTTCAGGCTTTGGCCTGTCACTAACTGTCGTCACCAAAATTCGAATTAAAAAAAAAAAAAGTTTTTACTATGGGACACATGAATGAAATATCTCAGCGAAAATGCAAACGCAGATGCATGTTAGTTGCTGCATGTTAGTTGCTCTGGCATGTCTCCCATAAATTTTGAATCAAAGAAACAACTTTGTTGCTTACAAATTTAAACTAATAAGTGTGGTAAGAGACAATTTTGGCCAGAAACTTCATGATTGCTCTTTCCTATTAGAGAATTTCCACACTTCTGCAATACATTACATACATTTTGGCCAAATTCCATACTTTCTTAAGTTCTTGAAAACATATTTTACAATTAAATACTTTTTCAATACCTTTGATACTGTGTTGGAACCCTAAACTTATGTAAAATATCATGTCTGGAATAGGAATAATCCCTTAGTTGATGAAGCAGCACTGTTAGAAATCAACCCAGATATGCATACGTTTGTTTAAAGTATGGAAAATAATCAACTGTCTCAATTTGTGACCTCTCTCCTTGTAGTGTTTGTGATTCCTTTTCCCAAAGTTTCTGTGTTTCTTCCTCCTGCCACAATAATCAACATCCTGGCGACAGTTGTACATCAAATGATGAAGACAAGGAAGATATCCTTTTTGCAAAAAAATTGTCTGCAGATGACAAAAGTCTCCTGCAGGAAGAGATGGACATGATAGTGATGTTGAAACATCAGAGTACACTGATGCAACAAGTGTTCTGTTGAGGCACTCAATATGTGTACGCAAGCCCATCAATAGATGCGGGAAATTTTCATATACCGGCAGCAAAGCTGTTAACACTTTGAGAGTACCATATATTCGTACTTTGAAATCAGCCTAAAACCAGCAGTTGTCAGTTGCCTTACCAACGCCGTAGCTCCTCCACCGATTGCACTATAGGGCTGTTCAAGCCCTCAAACTGATCGGCCAGTCTTCTAGTCTGCACTTGAGCATGATAAAAGACTAGAATTGTTAAGCACTCAACCACGAATTTCAAAGTTAGCGATATGGTTGCAAAGTGAACCGACGAATTAAAAATGCTTGTCAAATTCAATTGCCGTGGGAAATTAAATGTTATGAAATGTATTTCTGTGGTAAAAGGGTTGTGGTTATTTGTTGTATTTTGTAGAACTGCATTTTGTTGTAATCGTAATGGTTATAATACCATATTATACCGTAATGGTTATAATACTGTAATGGTTATAATACCATCATAGGATGTGACAAATACCAAAGGGGTCACGAACCGAAGAAGGTTTAGAAACACTGCATTAGAATAGAAGGTTTAGCCATCCGCTAAGTACGGCCTTCTCAAAGTGGCCCCCAAGCCAAATTAATTGCCCACCCCTGGTTTAACCAAGGCATAGGTTTAGCACTTGGCAGTGGGCGGTGGCTACAGAACCGCCCATGGATCTTTAAGTTTGACACCTTATTTGACCATCTCTTGCAGTGTGACAGTAACGCATGACATGAATGCAGTAGGCTTGGTAGAAACATAGTAAACACAAAAGGTAAAATTAAAGGAAGTGACTACTGATACACCTGGCCTGACACAATTCAAATCAAAGGGTCAGTCTATCATTCATATGGTATGTATCTCGTAGCATAGGGGTGATGCATTATGGCTGCTATGCCAATGGTTTTCGGTTCAACCCTTACCTTGCAGACTTTCCTTTTCGTTCTTTACTTTTTTAGGCTTAGGTGTTATGTTTAAGGGTTAGTGTAAGGTTAAGGCAATGGTTAGGGTTAAGGTTTACCAGAGAGTTAGGTTTAGGGCTTGTCTTTCACATTTAGTTCGTTTCTACCAAGCCTACTGTACTCTCGTCGTGCGTTACTGTTATGTCATAAGTGATGTATGAATACCTTTTCAAATTTCAAGATACATAGGTGTATCTATAGCCACTGCCAAAATTAAAACCTTACCCTAACTTTAAACCTATCCGTAGCTCTATCCCTACCTGTAGCCCTAATCCTCACGGTAGCCCTAACCAACCTAATGCTAAGCTAACCTAAACCCAACCTAATGTTAGAGTGACTCTAATGCTAACCTAATGCTAATGTAACACTAACCTAATGATAACCTCTAAAGCAAAAGCTTGGAAAGTTTTGAAAAAAATAAATTGACTACGGATACACCTGGCCTGAAAACAATTCAAATAAAAGGGTTAGATTATCATTTCAAGCGGCGTGGGTCTCGTGGTGTAACGGTTATCCTGCTATGCCAATGGTTTTCGGTTCGACTTTTGTCTTGCTAACTTGACTGAACAAAAACTAACCAGTAGCTGGACTGAACAAAAACTAACCAGTAGCTGGACTGAACAAAAACTAACCAGTGGCTGGATGGCTAACCAATAGCTAGAAAAGCTGGACTAACCAACCAGTAGCTGGAAACTAACCAGTAGCTGGATTCAAACAAACCCTTATTCTATTTGAATAAGGGTTTATTTGAATTCTAATTGAATAAGTGATTAAGGCTATTTGAATAAGTTATGTTTAGCATTTTCTTATTTGATTGCTGAATAAGCCTTTCTCTTAAACACTGGTGTACCCACTATGGACCCATCAACACCAGTTGTGGATTATCCCTCCTTTGGAAGTATACTCAAGTACTAAGCACTATCCCCAAATGGATTCATTTGTTGAGGAACAATATGAATAATTGGCTCAATTCTCTGCAATGCCTGGGACTAGTAGAAAATGCAGCCATCGTCAGAGACCCAAGGAAAAAGCAAAAATTGAATGCAGCTCCTGTAAGCAGTGTTTCCAATATTGCTGCGCTGGCATACCAGCAGGCGGCAAGGTTGTAGTGTCAGTAACTACCCCTTTCTACTGTAGCCAATGCTCGTCCACTGACAGGCAACAGTCAAGCTCACAAACTACAATTTGATGTCACCATTGCCATAGCCAAACAGACTCAGGGAGGAAGTTAACGACC
>JGI24159J19872_10003631_pt1 | contig 19326 bp, 9 predicted proteins | sample Ectturendosymbi4_FD_19872 | JGI IMG/M metagenome (IMG submission 19872) | reverse complement strand
ATTTTGTACATATTTTAAGCAAGTGATAATTATTTTTGTAGAATAAGAGTGTATTCAAATGTTAATCTATGTCATTCATCCATTCTTGTCCATATGTTTCATTTTCTTTACATAATAAAAATTTTTAATTATTTTCTAAACGGTTGAAAGAAAGTTCTTGATTATAAATTGTAGGAGGTGCGAGGTCAAAGCAAAATTTTTTCGGGGTGCAGGAGTAAAATAGGTGAGAATCCCTGTGTTAGTCAATTTCTATTTTCTCCATCGACATTTGAAATGCAAATGATTTGCAATAATGTGCATCGTTTTCGTTTAGCGTGGACTGAACTACAACAAATTAATTATTCAAGGACTGGGTGTACATTTCATTCAGATTTGAAGGAAAGCTGTTTCGAAAGTTGTCTTTTACAAGCATGGTTCAGTGAATAAAAGAAAGTCATCCCATAAACTTGCTCAAAATAAAGAAGAGAGCGTTGACGCTGCGCAAAAAAAAACAAAATAAAAACTTTTCTGACTTTTTCAATGCACTTTCAAGTTGCGTTCAGTTCTAACGAAGACGTTTATCAATGAGCACCAAAGTTAATGCGTGGTGCATTTTCCCATCAGAGTAAAACAATTGTTTTACAATTTGAAACAAGCAATTGTTTTACAACTGTTTGACTCTGACGAAAACACACGCAGCATTTTTGGAAAAACTGAGGAGTTGGTATATTTCTTTGAAAACTTTTCTAGATAATGCTTTGATAGATTGTATGAAAATTATAGAAGAATTTGAAAATCGCTTTTTATTATTTACTTACAATATATGTAAGGCTTTGCAGTTTAAGCATGGGAAGTGATCGTGCTTCTCAAAATTGAAATGCAAACTCCATTATGCGTCATTGCATTATTTACTCGTTCCGAGTCTCGGACCTGCAATTTTCCTGCTGAGTACAGCTCGTCTCAAACCGAAGCATAGCTTGCAAAACTGCCAACGACATTCCACGTGTCATGTAAGTTACTGCGACTTCGCACACAGTCTACAGCAGGGGTTCCCAAACTTTCTTTGACCACGTACCCTTCCAGGATTTCAAAAGATGAGCATGTCCCCTAAAATTTTTTATGACAAAAAGGCTGAGTAATATAACAAAAATCCAGCGAATTTTAATAGAACTTTTATATTTTACAATATTTTCAAATACACAATATAAACATATATTTCCCTCTTCTATTGCTAACCTTAAATGTACCCCTTCGGATAGACAAATGTACCCCTAAGGTTACATGTACCCCAGGTTTGGAACCCCTGGCCTACAGGCTGTTCAGAAAAAAACACCACTTTGCGAACACGGCCAACATTGAAGTGACAAACACGAAGTGTATTTTGTTGTGTTCAGAAGAGAAGTGCAGCTTTAAAGCAAAACATGCAACCCATCCATCCAGCGGAACGATCAGAGGCGACAGCTTTGGTTGACCTCCTTCAGCCGCAAGCTGCCACAGCGGAATGCTGTCTCTTGCACGGAAATTTAAGGTAACTTAAGCCACTTTTCGGCTTTCTTTTCTTCGCAAATGGTTGTAACAGTGACGGAAGCTCAAACAATGGCGAAAACAAGGGTGGTGATCGCAAATGAATGCCTGCTTGCCCAAGCCTAAACTGCGGTAAAAAGCCTAATCTCTGTCCAGCAATCTTTCTCTCATGACGTTATCTTACCTTTTGAGGTACAAAAGAGACTTTCTTTGATATTTCTAGCAAGACATCCCCTGCGGCTATCATGCTCGAGCTGCTTTGTGCAGCCAATGACGGCACAATGCAGAACGCATGCGCCAAGGGTATGAGTTGTTTGTTAGTCATCTCTGTCACCGCAGCACCATGTGCTTGAACATACATGGGAAGCACAACCGTTCTGTGACCTAGAAAGATTAACTTTTTCACTCTTTTTACGGTACATTTCGTCGCGTAATTGCAAAAATGTATTAAACTGCGAGGCTAACGCTGTAAAAAAACTGTTAACAACAACAAAAAACACCAAAACTGCCTTAAAGAATCTATGCGAAACTTGGCAAATTTCGTGAGCGGCTGGCGCACAGGGTAAATATACGCAACACACACCCGGCCAGTTTGATGACAGCGTGTCGAAAATAGGGCAGTCGTTTCCAGCTTTCCAGCGTTGCACGATTATTCAGATTGAAAAGGTGCTGACTACGTTGGTAAGTACACAGTCACCAACAGAGGAAATGTACCGAGTGTTACCAGAAAAACAGGATCTTTGCATTTATTTGCAGTCAGCAATAACTCTGTCAGAAAAGTTGATTGAAATTAACTGGTGTGACTCCAAACAAATTGCTACATTGCGTATGAAGCAACGTCACATTTGCGTTGTCTCTTGTTGCAGATCAAGGGTTGACAAAAACTGGTTTTCCACAAAACGAACGACTTGCTTTGAAACTCACTTGATTGTGTTGTACATCAGTGGTGTAGTCAGCCCAAAACCTTTTTGGGGAGGCCAAAACGCTTGATTTTAGGCGAGCAACAGTACTTTGTTTGGGATGCCGCTTCTCAAAGCACAAAATGACTAGATATGCTAAAAATTTGGGGCGGCCCATGACCTCTTGGCTACGCCTACGAGTATGTTGTGCATGAACGCCACAAGCTTGCTGTGTTAGCCTGGCATAGTTTCTCTTGAATGTGAGTTGGAAAACGCTAACAACATGTATTTGGCTTCTCGTCTAACTGGCAAACTTCTGTTCACGCTAAATGCAATTTCCTTCAGGATTGTTGGTTTTAAAGTAGAAAGGATCGTCTGCATGTACTGTAAACTGTTTCAGACGAAAGTACGCGATTGAATCCTGATCGCGCTGCATTGCTGCAGATGCAACTCCCATGAGAAAGTTAGAACATTTTTTCTTGGCACCAGAATGGTTTTTGTGTAATTGAAAGCATCCAATCTTGTTCAGCGCGCCCTGCCAAAATCACATATTCAGTTTGTTAGTGGATTATGCCAAGTATTTGAAAAAAATTGTACCGTTCACAAAAAAATTTGTGGTGAAACAGGTCAGAAGTTTATCATGCAAATCGATGCTGAGGCTTATCCAGTCTTGACGCCTGGGTTGGCGGCAGTAGGCAGAAGGGAACCAAAAACAAATTCCAATTGTTCATTTACGTTATTTTAATATAATATTGTCTACGCCAGTATTTCCCACATTTTTTAAGCCACGTCCCACCTAATCATCTCCAAACTTATGATTCCCCCTGAGAGATAAAAGTTTTCATTCAAAAAGCCAACTAGTATGTAACTGGTGGAAGCCTTTATCATTAATTCTCAAATTGCCCCACTGCCCCCTTTAAACGTCAAACTGCCCTACTATGGGGCGTGCATCCCTCGTTGAAATCACTGGTCAACATATGTATTGCCTTGCCCTCGATAGGCGGTGGCTGAAATCATCCAGAAGCTGGTGCATCCGTACACAAATGCAATACAGAGAATTCGAAGATTTCGAGCTATCTTGATTAAACCACTCAATTTTCAGGCCTATACTTTTTCTGCCTTTAGTGATTTTGCAACACGCCCTACTCCCTTCAAAGATGCATTTACAAATATGCTGTATTTACTGGTATATCCTAAACGCTTGCCGTGTAGATATTTACGGTCACATTATCTTTACTCGGCACTGTACAGTGTGATTTTAGTCGATAAAAACTCAAATGCTTTCCTCTAGCAACGTGTCACGCTTATCAAACGCACGATTTTGATTTTTTTTCTCGCAAATGTGCAATATGTGAAGGTTAACCTGAATTGACGAAGAGCTTTCAACACCATGGTGCGTTGCTCTTTTCGAGGATCCCGAACGTACCTTGCACCCTGGCTCATAATTAAACCATCATGCACGCTACGCCGTAATTTCCGCGTAAAGTCTCAGTCATGGGCGTCGGAGGAGGAAGCACGGGGGTTTTGACTCCTTTGATTTGGAAATTTTACATTTTTCTGTTACGTTTTTAGCAGAAAAGGCTGTTTTCTTAATTTCGAGAGGGAAAAATTAAATTTCCCCAATTTTGGTCATCCCCTTGGAAAAATCGTTTTGGATACCTCTGGAAAAATCCACTATTGGCCCTCCCCTGGAAAAAATCCTTCCGACGCCAATGGCCTCAGTTATCTTTAGTGAGTAGGCTACTTGGTAGCACTGGAGGTTCCATCGGCTTACCACCAGCGTGCAAGTATGGGCGCCCATCGACCACTCGTGACATTCCAAAGTAAGTATAATGAAACTTAATAAGACAACGTTGGGTTCTCACCCGTTGAATGAGGTAATGTTCGAAGTGATTGCAGTATTACTACCGAAGCTGCAGGATATTTTTCGATATTAGAATGAATATAGTGTCAAATTACATTTACATGCGAAATGGTCCGGTGTGTGATTACGCCATAGGATTACTAGTAAAAACTTTACGACACGAGACTGTGATGAAAGGTACATGCACTGTGCGTTGGAGTCGATGATATTTGCAATTTTACCCGAAGCCGGAGTTTTGTTTAAACAAAATTAACTGATTCCCATTCGGATAGCGCAGTTCAAACACTCAAATTTAAAACTGACTATGCAGCGACGTTTAATTATGTAATTACAATACAATTATGATGCTTCACTTCGAGATAGGTCGTGATTACTGGGAAGCTCTTGTTGAGCAAAGGTCACTGTTGTTGTGCAATAAATATGATACAGACAACTGATTGTTCCTGACAGACATTGGATTTCTTTTGTGTACGAGATGTTTCAACACTGCTAATATATTCAGTGCCTAGCTTTTTGTATCATTCTGTTCTATCTGTATTGGTTGAGTGTGTACAAGTTGTGGCTATGGAACTGCCCTCATAGATGTGTTCGCACCCGGCTTGCCCAATAATTGTATCGCATATACTGTGACATTGCTCCAAGATACAAACGTTTCCTCAGACAGACAAAATTGCGTCTCATACTGTACTTTCATTTCTTGTAGGCGTGTGCAAAAGACAATAATCCACTGTTTTTCAACATTTTACTCTTACCGACAATGGGATGCATTGCGTTTGCCGCTGGAGCATTGGTGGAGATGAAGAAAACCTTGTGACTAAATGCTAGCTGTATATCAAAGTAGGCATTTACCGTCAATGGCCAGCAATGTGAGGCGACATCTGAAGAGAAATCACGTGGATATTTATAATGAAGTTGAAGAGTCGTACAAGAAAATTGAGGAACAACCTAATTAAGTGCTTGCAACTCGAACAAGATAAGCTTTGATCAGGTGGTTAATGCATTAAATTATTTCTTCCAAGTGAGACAATTACAATTGCCATGAGTGCAATTAAATGTCGTGAAGTGTAACTAATTCGATTGTCCACAACACCGTTTTATTAAGCTTTTTCTACATCTGCATTTCAAAGTCGGAACGGCGAGATGTCGCGAAAGTTTTCAATATATTTGGACAACATTAATAATATAATGGTGAAAGAGGCAAGCAAACAGAAATCAGCATTGAAAAAGATACTTGCTGGAAAATTTGTATACTTGAAAATGGATGCATCAACTAAAAAGACGCAGGAAGAACGGGAATCTGCTATGGTGGCTGTCAGTATCACAACACAAATCCAGCGCTATGGTGGAAGGCATGAAAAAATCCATGGTGCGGAGAGAAGCAAACTTGTTTAAGAATAACTCGTGTTTTCTGCGAGTAGCATTCATTAATTTAGGATTAACCCAGTCCTTAAAACATTTGTGGACTTTCTGAGTTTCTAGGCACAATAAATACAATGCTGACTTCTTGTGAAATTTACAAGTTGGTTCCACTACCTATTTTGCATGTCAAACGTAATACAGCGTGCAGGTTGTTCTCTTTTGCTGCATCCGTCGCGGATATTTCCACATATAGCGTTACTTTATTTTGGGAAACTTTGGTTCAAGCATTTCAATCACAATGCTTGATAATAACATAACAGGTAAATTCAGTGCCGGATTAAGGTAGCGCGGGGCCTGTAGCATTTCAAGAGCGCGGGGCCTGTAGAATTTCAAGAGCGCGGGGCCCTACAGTAAGTTAAAAAACATCTCAACACCTGCTATACCATAAAGTGTGTGGGCAAAGCATCCGTGTTTCTAGCTTCACTCTCTACATGCTCTATCAAGTTTGCATCGTGACATGACAGTCTGAGTGTATCGCACTGACCGCCAGTGTTGCCAGATGATTGTTACCTAAATCTTCTAAATGGTGTCACAAAAAATGCTAGATTCTGCTAAAGGTCTTGTCACAAATTTTCAGCTAAAATCTGCTAAAAGCAATGAAGTGTTGTTAAAAAATATGTCATTTTTAACATGATTAAATGAGACCTATAAAGTTACATAATATATTAATTTTTCGTCTTGCAGTGGCTCTCAATAAGCATCGGCTGAAAATGCTGATCTCGGCCAACACACATTTCGGCCCACAATTTTCTATCAGTCAACATTCATTTTGACTTTTTGAGCAACATAACTGCAGCTTACCTAGTTCTTTTTGTATGGCACACAGCTCGTGACGATCTCTTTCAAATGGTTGCATGTTTTTATACAGTAGAACAATGCTCAACGATAAACAATCTGAACATAGCTTCAGACCTACAATCAAGGGCGTAGCGAGGCTAAGTGCCGCCCGGGCCCACCATAAAAGTGCCGCCTTTCCACCTCTCAAATTTGCTTACAAAAATGTAACATGAAAGAAGATCATGTTTCGTGCTTATTAAAGCTATAAGGATTAATAAAGCATTTTGAAGATCGCAATCAAACACTCACAAACTGAAATGGGTCTTGCTTTCATTGTCGATTATGAGTGTTACTTTTTTTCTGCTTGTCGCACCCTTTTTTCACTACCCTAAAACCTGGCTGCTATCTCACAGATGTGCTAGCGACACGCAGATTCGCACTGCTGTAGTCAAAAGTCTGAAGTGAATAAGGAAGATCCAGTGTGGATTTTCTTGTAGGCGAATGTTGACTTTACTCGAACTATTTGGTGCAGTCTTCCTTTTTATTTGGTGTAGGATTGTATTGTAATGTTTCGTAGCTATAACAATTTAATGGCCAAAGAAGATAAGATTCAAAACATTCTGAACATTTTAGAAATGACCATTTTCTTAGCAATGGCGCAGCGAAAGATCTTGCGATCACCTGGTCCAACTGCACCATTTCTGCCATTCTACCATGTTTTAAAATTACTGACATTGATACTTGAAACAAATCTAGGAACCTCGTTCCCACACCTCTTTCTTAGCGCTACACCCCAAGGCTTCCTGCAATTACACGTGCATAGTGTTATTCCTTGCCTTCGTCCGTTACCAATGGAACCGTCGCCGGAAAGTCTTAAATAGGGAGGCTTTACGTTTATGCAGGGAGGCTTGACATTCTAAAATTTGATAAAAAATCCACTTATTTATAGTGTTTTATTGTTCAATTCGGGGAACTTGGAAATTTGTTTGGTGGGGGCTAAGCCCACCAAAGCCACCTGTGGCGACGGAACTGGTTACCAAGAGACATCTATTTCAAAACCTGTATTACCAAACCATGCCATATTCATCAAAATGACAGCAACACCTTTTCTAAGCTTCTCTTGTTGAAATGACTTTTTGCATGACTTCAAATGTGAGTATACCGTTGAACAAAGGGGATTCTACGACATTCGACTGCCTACCCGTTGGCTCTGATTTACTCTACTTGCAGTTCAAACTCACAATCTGAGCTCTGAGTTAGCCACGCAAACACATCAACTGTACTACCCGCTTCAAGAACGTCATTTTCCGACATCATTACGCAATGCGGAAAAACAGCAGTTACATTGAAACTAAGCAATTTAACTTTTGCAAAGTTCTTCACTTCAACCGCCAAAATTAAATGTTGATAACCAGAACCGTCGCCAGAAAGCCGTCAGTAGGGGGCTTTACGTTCGTGCAGGGGGGGGGCTTGACATTCAAATTTGACAAAAATTCCACTAATTCATAGTGTTTCATATTTCAATTTGGGGGACTTGGAGCTTTGTTTGGGGGATAAGCCCACCAAATCTCCCCCGTGGCGACGAGAGTGTTGATAACCCCCTAATGACCAGGCGACAGCTTATGGCATTTATTGGAAATATCTCCCTGAACATTAAAAAATAGTATGAGATGTACCATGAAATGCCTTTTTATTTTTGGTGACGGCAAGCAGCGGTAAGCCAACGCCTGAACTATGTTTCTTGCCAGGGCGGTTTAGGTGAACACTTTTCCCAAAGAGCGCTGCGGCGAATCACTCAGTGGCCGTGGATCGAACACTCAACCCTCCGACTGAGAGGCGGACTAGCCATCGCCGCCCCAATGAATCGTTCGTCACCAATGCCTGGGTATTAAGTGATGCCATGATGTGCTGCTGGGGCGTTGTTAAGGAACCAACGATAGGAGAAAATGGATTAAGCTAGCCTTGACTATTTGCCCTGATTTCATGCAGGGCCTTTTTCATCAGATTTTCAGAGAAGGGGCAATATAAACCTCGAAATACCATTACAGGATCAGTAATGTTTGCTAATCTGCGGTCGAATGTCATCTTTTTTCTTTCTTCTAAAGATTCTTGACTGGGATGGGGAAACGGCTTTGTCTGGAGAGCAAGGTGTAAGGACTGGGGCGCAATTGCTCCCCAAGTAAGGGTGTCAAAAAACCTGATTTCAAGACAAACACCGGGGTACTTTAGTACACTGGATTTGACCCAGATTTTTGAGTAAACATTTCATCAGTTTGCTCACTCCACATGTGCCTTTTTAGGGTAGCCTACCAGTCTAGGACTTCGAAACACAAAAACTGAAAAGAGTTAGACCGTTTAAAACTTTATTTAAGACTAATAAAGAAGAGTTAGAAATTTTGAACTGCTTTCAAAATTTAATTTTTATCAACAAAGTGCCGCCCCAAAGAAGGCGCCGCCCGGGGCCCATGGACCCCTGCCCTTGTTGAATCAGCAGAATAGGCAGTAGGTACTGAGCCAACTTTTAAGTTCTGAATCTTGCAACCACATATGTCGAAACTTTTGGCAGCTTCGGTTTACCAGAATTTTTTTACCAGACGTCACTACTTACTAGCGTAACTGAACCACTTGGAAATAACGTGCCGTGGAATAAAAACATATTCTACCAATCAGGATCGTCTCCAACGGGGGGGGGGCAGTGGTGTCTGGACCCTCTCTTCCCCCCATTTCATGTTTGGCCCCTCGATTGCTGCATACATCCAATATTGCATTTAAAAGATGTGGCCCTCTTGTGGTTTTGGCTCCCCCCTGCTGCGAAATCCTGCCGACAGGCCTGCTACCAATGGTGTCTTTCAACCTAACGCGCTCACTAGGCACACAGGCAAATCATTTAGGCTTCACCAAGTCATCCAATTTCTTGTTATTATGATACAATTATCTGCTTGAAACAGCTTCTTTGCATCATAATAAAAATTCCAAATAGTTGCAGGCAGCTGGTTGCGCTTTGTCATGGTGCTACCTAATTAAAAACATTATAAAGAAGATCAGCATATTTTTTGATAAAGAAGGTGTAAAGTTTTCATCTTGAAAAACTGTTGGAACAGATTTTTGGTCAGGAATTTGTTACCTGCTAAACCTGCCAAATGGTGGGTGAAATCCTGGTAGAAAATCAGCTAACTGCTTCATTGAAAATTTTTCAGCTAATAGCGAGAAAATCCTGCTAGATTTAGCAGCAAGTCAGCTAAAATGGCAACACTGCTGACCGCAATCTTATGCCTTTTGTTACACAACTGTACAAAAACAATCAAACAAGAATTTCTGTACACAGACAGCGGTCAATTGAAAACCTTCGCTTACTACTTATGGCGATTTTTGCAAAATACTCACTTCTTAGACTGAAAAAGGTCTTATTAATATATAATGCAATAAATAAGATTTATTACAGAATACTGCGGGGCCCCCAAAAAACGCGGGGCCCGTAACAACTGCTACATTTGCTACTATTGTTAATCCGGCACTGCGAAAATTAATTGCAGTGCAAAAATAAGTGTATCTTTACAATTTGTTAAACCGAAATTACTGCTATGGTCTATGAAAATGGTGACACTCTGAAATTCCTGTTATATTGCTATATGCTGCACTATGTACACTTTTGTTATTTGAGACTGTTCATGTGTTTATTGTAAATTAAAACTAATTATTGCACTCTTCAATTCACACTTAAATGTAAGTATTCATCAAAATACTTCTGGGACTAGCTTATTACTGCAGGTTTACAACTTCTAAATTTGCAAAGACGTTATCGATTTCAGCAATCTTTGCTGAAAAAATAACTGCCTGGCAGAGTGCTAATTTTAAAAAAGTTTTTCCGGAATCAGAGTAAAAAAAGTTTGAAGTTCGATCCCGGAGTCGGATAAAAAAATTTCCCCCTCTGAAGCCCTGGATACACTTCGCAGTAAAAAGAAGACTTCTATATGAAACCGATATTTCGCGTTTGCAATATGCTACGTGATGCAAGGTGAGATAACTCAAGAGTATTTGCTGAAAATGGGCGTCACTTCACACAGCGCCATCGTCATTCACGGCGGAATGTGCTCCAAGCCGCGCCCACCTGTTGGATTTCTATTGTGAAACACTGATTAGAAGCTGTGGCTATGAAACTTCTTAATGTTTGTTTACAACCGTCGCCAGACAGTCGTCAATAGGGGGGCTTTACGTTTGTGCGGGGGAGCTTTGCGTTCGTTCAGAGGGGGCTTGACATTCAAATTTGAAAAAAATTCCACTAATTTATAGTGTTTCATATTTTAATTTGGGGGGGCTTGAGCTGTGTTTGGGGGGATAAGCCCACCAAACCCCCACCGTAGAGACGGGACTGGTTTGTCTCGAGTTAACTGAAACATTACGTAAAGTTGTTCTACAAACTTTAACCATCCGGTTTACTTCCTAACAGCAAGCTGAGATAAACCCGCTCAGAGCCACAAGCGTTGCGCAATTGATGCACTTTCTCTAAAAGTTAAACTGGTTTTTAGGAACGCCAGTGAGACAAGTTCTTAATTTTCTTCGTGGTTGATTACCCACGAGTAAAAAGGCATCAATGATGCTCCTAGCAAAGACGCCAGAACCCTATACAACAATTTAATTCAAGCCATGCTAAAACTCAACTCATGTACACTTCAAATAAAAAATATAGGTAAAACACAAAACAAAGCTGCAGCAAATACCGCGGCGCATGTCATTCAAAAACAATAATGCGCCATACGCGAATTAAAAGCTTGGCATTCGGGTAGTGCTCGGGTAGACGTTTCTTTCCACAGGAACACCCGTAAAGCTTTTGAAGAAGTCGGTTCATTAGATACCTGTGTACATTACTTCCTTCACAGCACTCCCTATTATCACCTAGGATCCCTCTTCACCACTAAATTGATAGAAAACGGAAAGTACAAGCCCTGACTGTTCAGTTCACGAATCGTTTGAGCGGCCATAGCAAGCAGTGCTGGCATGTGGATTCTTATTGCCGAGGGTAAGCAAATGTCAATACAGGTCCTAAAGCACTTCAAACATGATTACGAGAAGCTCAACGGCTCGCGACTGTCAAGTTATTGTGAGAACAAATGTTCGGTCAATTCAGCCGATTCACCTGAATTGCCTGCTGAGTAATCGAGGCAACGTATTATATTGTTGAACAGAGCGATAAGCTCAACGACCGCTACGACGTCGGCAGAAGAACACTATGGGGAGTGCGAACGGCGAACTAACCTTCAGCGACGATTGTTTGGTGGTTGCGAAAGTGCGCCCGGTCAATTCACTCAAGCCACATCTTGTGACCTCAACAGCTTTTGTGTGTTCGATACTGTGAATGAAACGAACTTGACCAAACACAAGGGAAAAAATTGTCGAATAAACTTTGGCGTGGCTTCGTTGACCCCATTCGTAACGTCTGTGAACTGGTATACAAGTTGATAGCAATGTTAGGTGGCTTATTGACTCTATCAGCAAGGTAAAACAACAAAAAGAATGAGTTTTTCACATTGCTACCAGCCTAGCACAGTGGGTTGCGTTCAAATTAGGCTGAAGTCGAACACGAAGTAGATTTTGGTAGGTACATGTCACCCAAAACACCACCTAAGCAGCATAAATTTACAGCGGATAAACCTGCATAAACGCAGTTTCACCACCTGTGCCTGAGAAACTTAACTGAAGAAGAATATCCAGATAAAAAAACAAATTCACTTCATCATGCACACAGTATCAGCACGTCAAGGCGTGTCTACAGCCTATGTTCATTGCACACGAACATATGCGCTGCGCACCTGCGTATAAGCGACCACTCAATACTTTGCCGAAATATCACAGAACAGCAACTCATCTTGACAACAGCTCCCGCTGCTTTTGCCCCCAAAATAACATGAGTAAGGCTAGTTCAATAGCAGTGAACAGGGTGGAAACCAGCCGATATTGTCTGGGTTGGGCAAAATGGTTGTAACTTGTTGTTCTACCTAACAATTAAACATGTTTTTGAAAATTTTGGGGGGACGGGGTTATTCCCCGGTTTCCCCCCGCTTGCTGCAGGCCTGGCAACAAACGTATCACGATCACGCAACGAGTAACTAACCATACGGTAAAAACTTGACTCACGTAGACATGATGTTTAAGTTAATGTTGTTGTAACTTATCACGTTGGATAGATTTGTAAGGCGCGCGTGCAAAAAGGCTTTCCGGCGATTGCAATAGTTCTTTGCAAAGACACCACATAATTTTTTTTTAAAAACCGTTTTCTGATGGCACCGCCAGGAGTTCTGTCAATGCTGTAGTTTAGTTTTCACTCAAGCTATATTCAAGTAGCAATGAGACGCAATTATCTTTTGTAAGACTGCAGATCAGCCATTTGTGAAATTTACTTGTGATGAAGACTTCTAAATGAAAACATCACGTTTATCAGAAACCTCTCTTAAATCCAGCTGTTTATTTTGATAATATTGACGCTTCGTTTTTTTCCAGTCATGCACGTATGAAAATACTCGTGACAATTTAAACAAATCGCAAATCCTGTTTCCTTAGCCATCAACGTACATAAATCTTTTCCATAAATGCCTGTCATTCTATCCCTGTAGTAAATTGCTTAATAAAGCAAGCACTAGGATTTCCACGTTTCTTCCACTCTAAACTCCCTGGACCTTGTAACCTCTGCTGTTCACGACGCAGCTCAAGCCTTAGCGAGATCATGATGTGGTCATCTCCGAGCCTTCATTTTGATAAGCCAAGTTAGCGCAGGCTGATCGGGGAATAAACATTTTTTGCTATTATAGAACGAACAAGTTCTACAGTGTCGCTCAGCCAGACTTAGCCTAAGTGTAAATCTGCCCTCACAAGGATAGGGCGGTGGGTTAATTTTTACAAGTTAGGCCGTAGCTACATTGAGGCAAATGAGGCCCTTGCCTCGGTAAACTTTCTGTAATGCTGTCACAAAACATTTTTGTAACGCTAAATCAAATCACATTTTATTGCGTCGCTCTTTTGAAAAGAGCAGCAGCACTGCAGCTACACTGTGTTGCAACCACCAGCCTATATTGAATAAGGGCAGGATGTTATAGGTCTCTATAAACTACATTTAAAAACATACCCAACCGAAGGTGTGATTAACATACTCGCCTCGGTAAAAATTTTACCCTGACTACGGCCATAACAGCCGTCGGGTTTGCAATGGATGGAAAAACGTGGTAAATGTTTTTTAGTGGCAAAAGCCTTAAAATGTCCAATATTGTGTTGTAAATTTAGTCAAACAATTGTCGTGGAACTTTCCAGAAATACGTTGTCGTCGAATGGAAAAGAAAAGCTCAAATTATTGTCAGTTTTCACAATAAAGAACCCTTTGTCAGTTATATTCAATTCAACAGACGCTAGAATGACAGATTTTCCAAGTGTCCACAAGTTTACCACTATCAAATTTTTTTGGTTAGTTACGACCTAGCACGAAAAACGTGCCCAATCTCATTATTTATTTTAGGATGCCGAGGTCCATGTTGTTTCATTGATAGGTTAAATGCTATAAATCATTACTTTCGGCTTTGGTCAGCGTGAATGTTTCACAGAAGTTATCAGTTTCACTCGAATCCAGAGGGGTTTTACGCGTGAGCAGAACTTCACTTCCTTGCTTGTATAGCTGTAGCGTTGGAGTATGTCTTGGCGTGTTGAGTTCTCCCACGTTTGTTAGACAACTTTGCTATATAGCAAGCAAGTGAAAGAATTTGCAACAACAGGCAACTTTCTTGTCGCAAAACCGTTATCAGCAGTTCGAAGCTACTTCCAAGAAAGGCCATAGTGAGGTGAAGCGCGCGAACAGGACTTGCTTGCCTCCCTTTCTTNGCTTGCACAAATAGTATTTGAAGCATTCGTGCTCTTTTCTTCAGTATTTCACCACAGCGTGTTCNATCTGTGACGTAACACGGAACGCGGTAGGGATAGTGTTCTGTTTACATAGAAAAATAACGTTTTCACACGTGTTGACTTCACAACCACTTTAAGAGTGATTGTGGAAAGGTCAGACCTGATTAGAACAGAATTCTTCCTTCCATACATTGCAGGAAAAAATTGAAAATTTTACCTTGATAGCGAAAAATCCGAAGGTCAGGAAAACCATGTGATATCTTTGAAGTATACAAAGAATATCGCACTTTAACAAATTTTCACAGGATACTTTTCTTTTCGGTCCGGTCGCAAACAAAGTTTTAGCTCTTTCCTTTCCAGGGGGATTTGAGGCAACCAACAAACACAAATGTAAGGTTCCCAAAGTTTCGAAACTTATAAAATGATGCATTTTACGCGGAAGAGGCGTGTGACTTAAACGAAATATCTTCGAGTAAATATATTTTTGCTTGCTGCGGCGCGTCCTCGCACTTGAAATGGGAGTGTGGCTCGCAGATGACCTTTATTTCATCATGTGCTAAAAAGTGTAAAAGCGTGAATTTACTTGGACAGAAACGACTCAGTGTGGCGACAGATGGCAAAAAAGTGACCCCTTGGTGGAACCACGAGGTGAAAGATGCTATCCAGGTAAAGAAAGTAGCTTCAAGGCCCGGTTTCTGAACGAAGTTGAACCTTCTTTGCATTCGCGGTACGCTGAGGCACGAAAGAACGCTGTTCGAGTGGTAAAAAAGTCCAAACACAGTCTTGGGAGAATTATGGACATAAACTAGCTTCCAACTGCTGGCAAGCCAGCAAAGTATTCTGGCAAACGATCCGGTCTCTTCGCGGCAAAAGATCTAAACCGCAAATCTATCAAAGACCAAAATGGTGTTTTACTCAGAAATGAGGGGGCATCCTTCACAGATGGAAAGTGTATTTTGAAAATCTTTTGAATCTAGCCTCTGAATATCATATCACCAGACACAAAGATATAGTCGGGGGAGGAAAATACCATCGCTGCGACCGAAGTCTTATTAGCTGTCAAAGCACTGAAGGCTTCAGGTTGTGATGAAATCCTACTGAAATATTTAAAATCTTGAAAGAAAAGAGTTTTTTTGATGACTCGTGTGTGTCAAGTGGCATGACGTTCTGGAAACAGGAGCGGATCCAGGGGGGCGATTGTCCCCCCTGAAACCTACGAAAGTAACTTTTTCATCATGATTTTGTACAATTCGGAAAACAACATTCACGTTATAAGGCCATTTTACGTCCATTGTTTTGCCACAGAAGTGTTGCGAAGTATACTTCATGTCTCTTACAGTACAAGTGAACTCGTAATGAGACTTTACTGACAAATTTGGTACACGAAAAGCGGAAGTGCTGAAAAGCCTTGTAATGAAAACCACGGCCAAAGAAAACGATACAAATGACATATTGCAAACGTTTCGATAACTCCTGTTATCATCATCAGTGCATAGCAATAGAACTGCAGTGATCTTGCTGCAGGTTCTTATTTTAACTTGTAACAGAGCTTCATGCTTCACTCATGACGTCACGCGCCATCACCATTGGCGCGTATCCAGCTGAGTCATGTGACTACGTATGCTTCACGCCACTACGTCACTACCGAAACAGCCTTTTGCGTTTTTCATTTTTTACAGCGCTTTTCTCCTGAATGACCAATAAGGACCTGCAGCAAGATCACTGCAGTTTTATTTGCAATGCACTGATGATGATAACAGCAATTACTGCCAAATATTACTGAAATTGCTCTCCCTAAACTTACTGGCTGGATCCTCCCGTCTGGAAGGGCACCGAAAAATTGGCAAACTGGGTGACACACACAAGAAGGGGGACAAAAAGCAATGCAACAACTGCCGAGGCATTTCTCTCCTTAGTCTTCCAGGAAAAGTATATATCAAATGCCCTAAAAAAATATGACGTGAAATAATTGAACCAAAACTGGAAAGTACCCAGAGTGGTTTTCGTCCTGGACATAGCGCTACAGAACAAATTTTCACTCTCCAACAATTTTTGGGAAATCTAGTGAGCATGCAAAACATGTCTCCACTTGTTTTGTCGACGTAGAAAAAGCATAAGACCAGGTTCCTCGAGAAAGTTTTAGGGAGTGCTGCGAGATTACGGTGTTGACGGCCGCCAATTACTGGCCGTCAAGTCGCTGTATTCCTGCTCAGAAGTTTGTATCCGTGTCGGCGGAAGTCAGATCACAATCATTCACCGTGGGTGTTGAACTCCGACAAGGGTGTGTTACTGTCACCACTCATATTCTATAGCAGGGGTGCACAACGTGCGGGCGCACGGCCGCATGCAGCCTTCGATAAAAATGTATGCGGCCGTGCCATGTAATTTAGAATATATAACAGTGACGGTCGCGCATTAATAAAAATCTTTGTCTACTGTATGAAGAACTGAGTAAAAAGATGGCCAAACAGACGTGTGGAAGCAAAACAGAAGAAATTAAAAAAAAATATTTTGAACTCACTGGCGGCCGTATTTAATACTAATAAACGTAATTCGGCCGGCAACAGCGAAAAGGTTTTGCACCCCTGGTCTATATGAATTGGATGGACAATCACAGCTGATTCGAAAAGGGTGTCACTGCTGAAAGCAGCAAGATCAGCCGTTTGCTTTTTGCGGACGATTTGGTGTTAATTGCATCCTCCGAGCCTTGAGCATAGACTTGATCGGTTTTCAGCTGCGTGTGGTCAAGCTGGAATTGAAATTAACACTAAAAAGGCCGAAGCATGTCTATCCAGAAACCCAGGCCACTGTATGCTAAATGTAAGCAGTAATACATTAAATACACTGCAGTAGGTCGAGAAGTTCAAGTACCTCGTGGTGGTATTCACGAGTGTCGCAAGGCAGAACAAGGAGATTGATACACGGATTGGTAAAGCAAACACAGCAGTGCATGAGCTTTATCGGTCCGTGATCACAAAACGGGAGCTTTCACCCACCTCAAAGCTCTCAATTCTTCGTTCCGATCCTCATCTATGTTCATGAATCTTGGGTAATGACTGAAAGAATACTATCTCAAGTACAAGCGGCAGAGATGGAATTTTGCGAAAAGTTTACTTCGTGACACTTAACGACAAAGTGAACAGCTGTGAAAATCGTAAAACCTTGAATGCAGAGCCACTTTTCCAGATAGAGACATCCCAGCTACGAAGTTTAGGCCGCGTTACCAGAATGCTCCAAGGAGGATTGGCGAGATGAGTACTGCTGGCTAAACCCGCGGGAAAGCGACCCAAAGGTCGACCAAGAACAAGGTGGTGCGACTACATCTCCGACCTTGCTTAGTCCCGTCTTGGTGTGGAACCAGCGGAGTTATCAGAGGTTGCTGAAAACCGTGACGTATTTCGAGAACTCCTAGGGTTGCTGCCCCCGCGATCCTCTCGAGAGGAAGAGCGGGTGTAAAAATGAATGCATGAAGTAAGCTGCTAAGAAACATACAGCTACTCTTTCAGATGCAATGGACAGGCTGCTTACTGATGCAAACTTGCGTTTGTTTTGTCGACGTAGAAAAATATTATATTACCTGACTAAAGTAAATTAATATTTTCAGTACTTGTATCAAAAAAAGGGTGTCCAAAAATTAACTTTAAGAAAGTGCGTGGAATGCGGGATGAATAGGAAAGCGCTGCTAGAACTATTTTGTGCTCTTCAGCGGTTGTGGTCGAAAGATCGTGCCACCATCAGCTTTTCTTCTGAGGCTTCTGGCACCAATACGGTGCCAATGTTTAAGTTTCGGTACAGGTAAAACAGTGGGTACATGGTGAAACGCTGGCATCAAATGCATAAGAGTTCGTGAAAAAATGCTGCTGAAGATAACCTAAGACAGACAATATTGGCTGCGGGTCGCACTTTGAAACGAAAAGACCCTGGTTGCTGATTACTGCGTGAAACAGTATGTGATTGGTTGAGACTGGTATGACGACATCATTAAGACATTTGTTTGGCCATACAGATGTACTTTATTATAATCGAGCTCTTGCGCAATAGTTTGATTCCTGCCTTCACATACTGTACGCTTAGCAGTGATAAGGTAACGCATAAGTTGGTGATGAGAAGGACGAAATAATCATTAGGAGGTGTTTTCCAATGTTTCTATTTTTCTTAGAAACATTTTGCACAATGTAGCGTTGGCTGAACAACAAATTCCAACAAGATCTCTCATAAACGTGAGAAACAAACCGTTAAAAATGTGTTCATGGAAATGCTGTGCTCCATGCGCAATGTTGGGTCAAGAACACGTCAATAGCTGGAAGAGAAAACACTTCAGCAAAGACCGACAGTTATCACAGCAAACAGATTGATTCAAGTAACGTTGTTTGCATTCATGTCTCATTTCACTGCTGATTAAACCGAAACAGCCTTGCCGATTGGACCATGATACATTGCTTTGAGTATTTCCCGTACAAACGCCCATCGCGTTGCATTTCGTACTGAAAACATAGGACTGAAGAGTAACTTAATGGTATGTTCCAACAGCAGCGCAGCCAGAATGAGGCCGAAGAGGCCATGGTCTCACCGAAACAAACTTGCTAAGATTTTTCACTGCTGCTTCATATCAATTTTCAACTGTTAGAAAACAAACGGAAGGAAGAGTCGTACTCAAGTCGACGTCAGTGGTTGACGACTTCAGTGACTGGCCCCTCCTAAATAAAATTCCTGGCTGCGCTACTGTGTTCCATGAGTTGTGCATTTCCGTTTGTACCATAATCTGTTAGGCTATACAGCGCCACTTTTAGTCACATATCACTCTTACAAGCACACAACAAATTAAATAATGATGGAACGTACCACCTTTTCTCCAAAACGTAATATATCTACATATGACGGCAAACAAACTTTAGCCTGGCGGCAAGCTTCTGAGGAATCTGCCTGCTTTCTGCTTTCATTCTTCTGCGACGATTAAAACTTGCAAGCATATCTATTTTTCAT
>JGI24159J19872_10003629_pt1 | contig 19328 bp, 11 predicted proteins | sample Ectturendosymbi4_FD_19872 | JGI IMG/M metagenome (IMG submission 19872) | reverse complement strand
AAAGTTGTGATGTAAGTTAGTAAAAATATTTGACTAATTAGATAATTAATTAATTTGTTTATTTTAGATCATAACTTTTGAACCAGAAAAACTAGAAAGTCGATCAAAGGCTGAAAAGAGTCAGACTCGAGCCTAGTTTCCAATGAAAACTTCAGCAAAACACTTTGGCCTAGCGGTTAGGCCCTAGGCCAGGCAACATGAGCCAAAATGACCCCAAAACTACACTTATGATGTCAGTCACAAAAAAATCCGCATCCCCCACTCAAAAAATTTTTTTTCGAGTGCAATCTACTAGACTGGCCGATCCTTTGAGCCCTTGAACAGCTCTCTAGCGCAATCACCAGAGGAGGTATGTTGTTGGTAAGGCAACTGAAAACTGCTGTTTTTTAAGCCGAAATCAAAGTACGAATATATCGTACGCCGGCTCTCAAAGTGATAAAAGTGTTATGTTCAGGCTGTTGAGTTTTAAATGTACAGACCATACTGCTGTTCATAAATGCTAGCCAAATTGTCAAGTTTGATTGTTTTTACAGGTCTTTTTCTCATAATTTCCCTGGTTCTTTTTCCTGCTGGTTGGGGCTCTGAAAAAGTTCAGTATGATTGTGGAAAAACTGCAGCTCCATTCAGTGTAAGTTACATGCTTGGTACTGTATAGTACAGGGGTGTCAAACTCAAGTTGCTCCGAGGACCAAATGATGACNTNTAAAGTAACCCAAGGGCCGCATTATGANGCTGACATGACAATGGTGGTACCTGAACCTTACTCGAAACAGTTTTCATATCTATTTCTTGCAAAAGGTATCATGAGTTATAGGCAAATCATTTCTAACAGTATCTACGTTAGTTTAGAAGGAACTTGCTCACTCACCAGCCAAGCACTTTTAAACACTGGTGAATAAACTAAGTAAGGAAAATGTTAATTAGACTGTTTGAAAATTCGCAATAAGCATCACGGGCCGCCCAAAATGATTTGTGTAAATATTGGGTGCTGTGTTACTGCATTGCTTACTCAATTGTGAGACATAAAACGTTTTATTTTTTTTTTTGAAGAGCTCAAGTTGTTTCTTTGTTCTGAAAAGGTTTGTACCTATCAGAAAATGCTGCAGTATTCAAGAAACCTGCTTTTACTGTTAAGAGTTACAGTAGCATGGTAATTCACTAACCTATTGTTTGCTAAATGGCCTTAGAAATGTCAAATAAGTCCTCAGCACAAGCACAGTACTTGCATGCTGTCTTGCACATGTCTGAAAAAGAACAGAGTAAGCCAATCTGTTGGTGAGACCTTGAGTTTGTTTCTTTTGTGGAGTGATAATGTTAATTATTTAAAAATTCTAGAATTTTCGAAACCTTTTATAAACTTATAATTTTAAGTGTGTGTTAGTGCAAAAACCACTGAAGTTTAATTGACTTTTATACGAAATTCAAGTTATTGCAGCTGCTCCTATAGGTCAAAATATGTTTCATGGCATTTACTGTACACAATATAGGTTTCTGGGGATCCTTAATAGGAAATAAAATGAATTTTTATCTATATTTCAATTTGTTTACTTAAAATTTGTGTGTGAACCAAATACAACCTGTTTTATCATTACTGTTCTTGAGCTGCATGTTCCCTATCATAGCCAAATTGAATGTAGGAACTTAGTTCTTTTGTGGTTGACAAAACAGATTCCTGTTGTAAAAGGCATAGGTAGTCAGGTATTGTTGGGTAGTATTGGTTTTGTTTAGGTAAATTCTGTCAGTTGACTACAGTAGAGGAAATTGTTTATCAGAGTTTTCCTGTTAATAATTACAAACAAATTTCCTGTTCATGATCATAAACAATTCTTCTGTTGATGTATTTTTAGCATTACTTACTCCATGTATTAAAAAAGAAAGTTGTTCAGACGATTAATGCTATCTTGTGTTGACATGCAATTGCTATAGTGAATATTCTTTGCAATGTTTAGGATTCATGTGCTGCAGTATTTTCTTCAGTTTTGCTTTTTATATTTGTTACTTTCGCTAGGCAGCGAGATTCATTTTGAAACTGTTGCTATCATAATATAAACAGTTTCTCATACTGCTGAAGCTTTTTTATTCTTTTTCTGGAGTTTGTACAGTTTACTCCTGCATGTTAGGAATCAGTGTCATGTAGAAACTAAATGATTGTACTGAAATGTCTCGATTGTTACGATGCAGTAGCGCAAGATTTGAACGGTTAAATGTGTTATTCCTAGTGTCGTCCATTCACCAACTCATACAGATGTTTCAAACTGAGATTGAATAATACCTTAAAGATTGCAGTACATAGTTTTTGACATGGAGCAATTGTTCTTTAGCTGGGCACTTGTCACATCGGATGGGCCTATTATGGAGCAATGCTTGGCACATTTCTGTCCTTCTTTGCTGCTGTTCTGTCCAACCAAGCTGAGGCATCAACTGGATCGGAACGCGTTGAAAACGACATAATTGATGGGAAGAATCCTGTGTGTGGTTTGTAAGAGACGACTGAACAGTATGGAAGTCAAGTACTTATTGCACAAATCGAACGAAGAAGTGCAGAAGCCAATCCTGATAATAAATCATCGACATTTGGCCCAAAGTGCTTCGATTTTGGTGAAATGTTTGATTATATACTTTGGTGATGATATTGATCTTTGAATATTGACCGTAATCATGGTTGTGGGATCTTGTGCCTTTTACATTTAACGGAATGGTGCAGGTTAACGTATGGTGTCCAGCCTAAGTTTATCAACTCTGGTGCCAAATTTTTTAGGCCACTTTTGTTTATTTTGTCATTTGTAACAGCAGCTGACATGGTATTACTCCGAAAGTCTGTGATATGTTAGAAGTTGACAGAGGCAACCCATCGATGAAGACGTTACACAATACAATACAATACAATGATGTTCATTGCTATTTCCAAGTTGCGAAACAATTTACAAATACTCAACGCTGACGCTCACCTCTATTGACTACACTCACGCAGTAGTGTGGAGACCTGTGCATACGTAATGATTTCAAAATTTAACAGATTTTATGATGCTCGCCTGATCTGACACTGAAATGAAACTTGAGCTGCCCATGACAATAAAAGACGCATCTTTGTCTTAAAACTTGGAGATCTGAGCTAAGCTGTCAAGTTGTTTCTTTCAAATCAGATATGCACCTAGAGGTGGTGAAAAAATTCTCAAGTTTTTTGCTTTTCTCCTTAGTTTTTATTACACAGTACCTGTCAGGTGCACTACATTTATTTTGTAATTGTTTATAGCTTTGCGAAAAGCAAATGTTGTGAATGCGATCAGGGTTTTTTTAAGCGTTTTAGGGACCCGAATATTGAAAATCGGGTGTGTAAAATCAGCGAAAATTATCATTGGGTACCTAGAATCAGAGAAAATTATCAAAGGGTCCCTAGATTCAGAGAAAATCGGGTCCCTAGAACCAGAGAAATCGGGTCCCTACAGGTCCATACCGGATACCTAACATTTCCCTTAAAAAACCCTGGCTGTGATATATATACTAAGTCTTACAATAGAGTATGCTTCGTTCGTTTGGCTTGGGATAATTCTTTGCACCAACAGCTTTTTCCATTTGTTCGACAACATTATTGAAGGATTTTGATAACCACGAGCAGGATTCGCTGCTTTACTCGTCATTTGCAAGCGTTTGTAAGAACACTGCTTTCATTTTATATTGCGTCCATTAAGAAAACGTGGTGCATAAAACTCGTATATAGCGATGTATTCAGAAGTTCTTCGTGTTTTTCGCTCTTCCTTGATGCGTAAGATTCACGCAAGTTTTCACACTCAACAAATCACTGAAGTTAATACATCCATTTTGTTTTAATCGATGTGGGAACATCTCACAAACCATTTTTTCAGCGATTATTTTGTTTTCAAGTAACTCCGTTTCGAAAACATTTCGGTAACTGAAGCGTCGTACGTAACCCTGTGCGACTTTCTGCACTTTCGCAGCAGTTGTGTTGAAAACGATTGTTCGATTTTCATTTCAGCTTTCGTAAGTGTGTTTTTCAATAGAATCGAAAGGTATTGCGTAATTTCCAAAGCGTGAGGGTTTGTAGGGTGGCAACCGCCTAGTCGCTGACGTGCTTGTTCACGTGATGTTTGCCGTGATCATTGTTCGAACAAGTGTTGCAACATGATTGAATTGGAGCGCGTTCGCGCAAGTGCCTGCGGTATTGAGATGTCCGTCATCGCTGCCTGCGATGTGACGACTCGCAAACCTCTTCGGGCGTGGCATCTCAGAGACCACAGCACCTGCCTTGGTACCTAGCCTGTGTGTGTTGGTGGCGTCGCAAACTTTATTTCGTATCCCATTAGAGTTGAGCAGCTGGCTGCTGCATAGTTGCGTCTGTCTCCTGGGAAGGGCAAGTGCCAACTTTCGAAATCCTTCTCAGCATCGCCGGCCATAGCAGTTCTTTTTTTCCAGAACCGTTTGAAGTGAGCTTAGCAGATGGCGACATAATGTTGTGAATAATTGCGCATGCCCGTGCAATCGTGTGTGAACGTGTTCTCTTCAACCACAACACTCAGTTACAAGTGCGAAATTTGGTGTCAGCTTGGGCAGTCACTTCTAGACAGTTTTGCCGATCCAACATTTGTTATTCAAATATTATGGAGTTGATTTCAATATGCGCAAAGGCAAGGTTAAAATCCTTGTCATCTGCTGAAACAAATAAAATGCCGTTCGTCATGGACCGGTGTTTCGTGTTGGTTGTCATTCAAGGCATTAATAACATCCAGTCGACCCATTTTGTGTGAAACTGACTATGTGGTTTTTTTGTGCACAAACATCCATCGGTGTAATTAATCATTGTCCATATTCGTGCTGCCAATTCAGTTTGTCGTCTAACGATTTCCATAGCCATTTTGTACGAAATATCATTTTTCAGGAAGGCACGAAAATTTCAAATTTTTATTTCCCATATGTTTTGTGTATCACTGTATTCTAAGGCAAGTGAGAACGTCGTCTGTAAAAAGCGCCATGGGACATGTTTATTATTTTCATTATATTTCTTGTTTATCCGTGAACCACGAGCAACTTTCAGCACTCCACGAAATTTGCTGTGCGCTGTGTAAAATCTAAGGATCCATTTCTTCGGGATCATTGGTTTCCAATTCAGGACCCTTTTTCCCCTTGGCATTATTGCACATGTAGAGCTGCGACTTGGAAAGTACTGAATAAACATCGTACAAAAACAACTGGTTTAGTTCATCCGTAGCTCGCCGAAGCCATCTGACGAAATTCGGTCATGATGGTAAGCTTTTTGCCATATCTGAAATGCATCTAGGTCTGGTCTGTAGATGCTGCAGTAAGTTTAACAATTAATTGCAATCGAAAAGTTTTTCGCATAAATTTGTTGCCCCTCTCTCCCCCCAAAAAAGAATGAGAACCAGATTTACCGTGCAGGTCAATTTCACGAGTTGCCCGTGTGCGATTGTTGCAGTAAGCAACCGTGAAACAGTGTGAAGCTCCGTTTGACGGTGGAACTGTCTCCTAAACTTTTGGGCCGGCTGTTCGCTGAAGGATAACATTAGCGTAGTTGTAGAAGACTTCTAGTCGCTTCAAGTCATTTTAGCGTGCAATATTGTTGGATACATCGTGGGAGACGTGTTTTTGTAGTTGGGTGGTTGTGGTGTGTACGGTGCAGTCTTGCTGTAGTATGTTTAGTTGGCACTTCCAAATTAGCTGGTTGTCTCGCAGGTGCATTTTACGTTGTCACTGCTTGTGTGTGTCGTAGTGTTTTTGTTGACATATTTGCAATTGCTTGTTTTGGCAAGCCGGTAAAAAGATATGTTCCAACCAGCTCGCAAAACAAATAAGAAAAACTTTGTCGCTAACATCTCTCCAAGCGTAAAGAACGTGTACACTCCGTTGCTTTCATTTCGCTTTTCATGTTTACTTTCTCCCCATTTCATTCCTCTTGAGTAGGCTGGAGGGTATGAGTACCACACTCTTCATAGCTTACCAAAGTTGGCTTCACATTCTTTGGAATAAAAATACCATGCATTCCGCCTGTTTAAAACTGTAAGCGATATTGTTTATTGTTGAGGAACGTTACGCTCAAACTATGTGCACGTGCAGACGTGAACTCAATTGAGTACATTGACGTGATTATTCTTGAGAGAACCATGCTAGGTGCCATTCGGAAATTAAAGCAGCCACGCTAAGTGTCACCGTCGGGTCTGAAGTCGCTAAAAGTTAGATCCTTGTCGTCAAGTGTTAATTTTGAGCTTTCCATTTCTTTTTGTATGTCAGAACAAGCATATTCTATTGCGAACTTTCGATTGCAGTTGATGTTTTTTTGTTTTGTTTAGATATCTAAACTCTATAGTCCTCACATATCGTGCGATCGCGCGCTACGAATACTCTGTGAAATCCGTGTGGCGCAATTTCTTAAACGTTCCGCAACCTTCAGCTTTTCTGAAACGAACCCTTCACATCGTTCGCTCGTGATTAGATGGCGCAAAGAGGCGCGGTTGATACACTGGACTAGCGGGTAATCTAATAACCCACAGGCTTAACTGAGACGTCATAACACTTTTAGTTCACTTGAGACCGTCGATATCTTGATCTATAGCAGTTGAAAGCGGCACTTAACACAGCAAGAATGTCAGGAGCGCTGCTTAACTCTCATATATTTTTTGTGCTTGAAACGCAATTTTCGCGTTATCGCATTTTTAATGCCAAGCAACCTGTCCTGCAACAAATGACAATATCTTTTTGAGGAGGGGGAGTAATCCATGCTTTGTATTGTCGTCATTCTGCGTGTTGTGACGCGACAACCTCGCCCGCGTCGATGCTGTTCGGTCTTGACCTCATTCCAACGTCTCGCGCGCACTGAGTCAAAATACCGAAGCTACCATTGTAAGCTCAACCGGGCAACGCATGATACCATTGCAGCAAATCTTTTTTTTGTAGCAGCAACGAAAGGATTACAAACGCTTTTGTCCCCCTTTATTTTTAATTTTGTGAAAGGCTGTAGCTTCCATGAGTCACATTTCAAAGTGTACTTGAGACTCTGGCTTCGCTTCCATTCGCATGTTGTGCAAAATTTATTTTGTTTCATCACCAGTTGCTGGATTATCGCCTGTCGTGTGCATGCCAACACTTTACGCATTTGTATCGATTTTTAAGCCTTATAACGAATTGCTTTTTTTTTGGAATCCAGAGGTGGCCTGGGCTATCAACAGCGAACGCATAAAGCGGCGTCTTCCAATTGTGTCGTTCCAACAGAAGTCATATACCCTTAACGAATTTATTTGCTCATTGTAGTGATCTAGTAACATGTGCGCCAAACGGCCGATTTCTGGCCCGATACCCAGTTATGTGCCACCCACCGTTCATGATTGTTTTTTTCTCGTTTATTTTGTTCACGTTGTTGTCCAGTATTAATGCTTGTGCTATTTCCATCGTTGTTTTTGTCTACGTGTGTAAATATGTTGTTGTTTGCGTTCATTTGCCATAAGCGCTAACGCAGCTTACAATAAACAGGAAGTTTATATAAAAGCCCAGAATTTGCTGCAAAGAAAGACATTACAGCATATAGTTGGCCATTCAGAAGCTGCCAAATTTGCGCAGCAGTTTGTAAGTTCCGCCTCGCCCAAAGGGACGGCTTCGGTGCTATTTTTTGGGACATGTAAATAAAAAAAATTGAGAAATTAGCACTAAACGGTTGTTTTTGAAGTATAACTGGGCTCCTACTCGAAGATAAGAAGAGAAGGTGTTTGGATAGTGTCTTCTGAAACGGAGGTTAGTATGAGCATCAAATCTTACCTTAGCCATCAACCGCGTTGCGTTGTTTTTATCTGCATGACTTGTCAGCTTTGGTAAGTGGACAACGACTTACTGACAGTGATGCTTACTTCAGGGCGGATCCCTTTCATCAAGGCAGAAACATACATTTCTTGCCAATCGGCCGTAACGTTTGACACCGGCGCGCTAAAAGCCCTTATCGATTTTTGACAGGATGCGGTCAGATCGATTTCAGTTGCTGAGTATAAATTGCTGTCTGTAAATCGCCAAAGCAGCCTTCGCTCGATGCGTCGTAAATTCTTTACCTCCTTATATTGCGACGCTTCAGAACAATTAAATTAGGCTTTGCTTCGAGCTGACCTGCATTGACCTTGCAGATGATTGGTGCTGCCACGAAGCTCATAAACGTTGCGTCATCGGAACGCAGTGGTTGTTGAAAAATTTACAGCAACCTATTCGAAGTGCTGTTAAATGAAATTCTGGCTATCCGCTCCCGTTCGTGGGCATTAGTCAATGCACAGCTTCAGAATCGTTCAGAACCTTCCAAAGGAGTCATGTTCACATTTATTTCACGAAGTGTTTACCCATGACCTATTTTATTGATTTTTTCTCGTTGAACGTGACGTTTGCGAAGGCTAAACGGACTAGTTCGTAGGCATTTGAACTTTNGAATTCGGAGGGAGAAACCTGCGGCNAATTCGGAGGGAGAAACACGTTCCGTTGTCAACAGGCTTTGCCAAAAACAGGTGGCAGGGCTGNGGTGACAGCGTGCTTACCTTCCCTTTTGTAAACCGATGCGGCCCTGAACATCAGCGCTCAGTTAATCATTCGCTCTTTAACATGTAGAGAGGCAACAAGTTTTTTCCTATTGCCACTTGATACCTGTTATCGCGAGTAAAACACCAGAAAGCAAAGAAGCTGAAACGAATAAGTCTGTATTGTGGAGTCCTGTCAAATATTTACCGTCGCTTGCTGAATGATAGCACTCGCGGGCGTTTATTGACACCGAACAGTCTAACGCTCGTGTCGCTTGTTTTATAGAAGGGACGCCAATAGAGCAAGCAAACCATGTTTTGTGATCGGATTTCAGTGATTTATGACATGCTGGACTGCATCGATTGGCCTGCGGGCCAACAGCATATTTGCAATACCAACAGCAACCGCATCGCACGCAGCTCGTTAACTTGACATTTAGGTCGTTCTCCCTATTTACAGCGAAATCCAACGAACGGTTGCCAACGTCCTGAAGACGAATGTCTTCAGATGTTGCCCACGAGGTTTGACTTAGAGTGATTCCGCTGAAATATCCAAGCATTAGCTGCTATCAGGCATTAGCTGAGGATGGCTTCGCCCATGAATTGCCAACGCAGCAGGGGACGCTTTGCCGCGCCCTCAGTCCATACAACAAGCCCTGCGCTGCCAAACGTGCCATTCAGCATTGGCGATATTTGTTCGACGTCTGTTGGTGCAGTATTTTAAATGTTGCGTGTGGTTACAATGAGTGAAATCATAGGGAGACTTGAGAGTATTCAGCGCCCAGACATTTAATAACATAGCCCCTCAATGCATGACCACGGTACAACTGCCCGTGAATGTAAATCAAATAATCAACCAGTTGGCCTGTTAACGAAATGGCATGTTAGTAATGTAGTTACTGCGTATTGATCACCGAGCCGAAGAAAATTTTATGTTATTATATTTTCTTCATGTATAAATGACAAATGTCGCTGCCCTCGAAACACTTGCATACTTGGGTCTTTTCGTAACTGGATTCAGATCATGAGTGAAGTCATGCATAGGGCCTCAGTCTTTAAGGTATTTGGAGATCCTCTTTTTCTAAAAATAAAATTTAGTTTACAGCCAGAGCCGCATCATACTGAGTTCAGCACGGAAAGCAGTGGTGCTGAACCGTTTCATCTCGTTGGTTTAAATCAGTGACCATCGCTTAGCCATTAGCTGAGCTTTATCCTGAGTTTTCTGTTACGAACTCAACTAAAAGCTAATCAGGATTGTGAAAGTGATTTCGCACTCTATCATGACGAGAAGCAAAGCTAAAAGGACAAAATTGAAATACAGAGTGTACGTTTTGGGCCATCGTTTAACTGGATTAAAATTCAAAACTTTAAAGTAGTTTGGAACAGACTAAAAATTGGAAACTGTCACAAAGCCATATACGAAGCAAAATGCAAAAACCAATGATTTTACAATATGATTTCATTCAAGTCATTGCTTTCTGTGTTGGTTATTACTCGATTTTTTGATTTGCAAGCCTTCTCTTTTTTAGCGCACGTTAAATGTAATTTCTTTAGCACAGCATCACCACGTTTGCGATCCGGTTTGGAATATCGATCGTTTTGATGTCATCATTGGACTACTCCAAGCTGTATACGAACAACATATGAAAAATCACACTCAGGCTTAGCAGTTGCTTACACGCTGTTGAAGCAGTTATTCTGCAGATAGCCTTTTCGTTTTTACCGCAGAAGTTTTAGGCAGTGAGCCGATGATTCATCATGTTCAGTCGAGGTAAGGCGGCATTCACCGCAAGTGCCCGCGACGACTGCTGATGAAATGGTGCGTGCAATCTTTTTGTCTTGCCTAATTGCAGCGGTTCTACTTAATTGACAAGGCTATTAGAAACATCATATGTTAAGCAAACTTCATTATTACAAAGCTAAGACCAACTTTGTTTTGTTCCGAATGCTTTTTAAGCGAAACAAAACCGTCTATGCTTTTTATCGCCATGATTTGACCATTGCAACAAAAATTGTACCGTATTATCACAAGCAAGAGAGAGCGAGAGAAGAGAAATTTTGCGGCAATGTGGTTTGGCATTGCCGTTGTGATTTCTCCTCAGAAACTGCACTGGGGCAGACATTTTTGGGAAGTGATGCAGGTGAAATTACCTGGAGATAACTGTCAGTTGGCATTTTGTCTAAGTCCATGTAATTGTCTGTGGTTGCAAAAAAGTAAAAGCCACACTTAAAAGAACAAAACAAAGAGCAATGCTCTAGTCGCTTAAGTTCACCATTCATTCTTAACATTTCTATGTCGATGCATTTACCGTTGATCGGAAAGACTGCGAGTTAACAAAGCGAAGGGTTATAAACGTTTCTTTCTAAATTTTTACTTGACCGACATCCCATACTATCAAATCAGTTGTTTAACTTCGCTTTCCCAATTGCATTGATCAAGTGCACCGATGTTATCTTCTTGTTGCAACTATTGTAATGGTAGNTTCAGTTCCCGACATACAGCGGGTCAAGTTGGTGATGAGAAGAATTTTCGAAAATATGCTGCTGTGGGGGTGTTAGGCAAGTACCGACTGGCAACTGCTCATACAAAAGTAACAAAAACACTTCAGTTATTTGAAATTCTACGTAACCTAACACTCGCCCTGTTTGTACCGTACATTAAAATTTGCCGATAGATTCCTTTAGGTCCGTAACTAGNGGGGCGATTCCCCCTTAGAAAACTTTCCCCCCTCCTGGAAAAATGTGCTGGACATATTTTAAAGCTATTGGACATAGTTTAAAAAATTTGCCCCCTCTCAGGAAACTCTTCGCTCCCCCTGGTGTCCCAAGCTGGTTACGGGCCTGGATTCCTTGCTCAACCCCATTGTGAAGAGTACTTACTTGAATATGGATAAGTTTGAATAAGGCCACAATGATGAAATCAGAGCACGGTCGGCTGCTTGCTCGAAACCATACAGAAAACCTAGAGCAGGGCTGGGGAACCTGCGGCCCGCGTGAACATTTGATATGGCCCGCATCAGAAATTCGTTCGCACGTTAGAGGACAAAATCGCGTCAAAACGAAGCGCCATGATAAGCAGGTACTTACACAGTAAGTCAAGAGAAGTCCCTCTTGTTCACAGGTGGACAATGGTAGATTTTTAGCATAAAATTAATGACTTTTGCAGCCCGCCAGCGATAATGCACAATTCATGCGGCCCGTAGTAGTAAATAGGTTCCCCGCCCCTGACATAGAGCTTTTAACTGTGTTTGTACCTTTTAAGCAAATTTTTGCGAGGATTGTTTCCTCCGTCATTATTAAATACGTACCGGAACACACTTGTAATATCGGGTTTAAAATTGACAAATTCCTATTCAGGTGTGGCAGAAAACAGGTAGTTTAAGAGAGCAAGTTGACATGAACAAGAACTATAAACGTACGTCGATTCTTAACACTACAGCATGCAGCACTTTCTGCAACCAAAATAGCTTATCGCTGATGTCGCATACTCCGCAAACAGAACGCGGTTGTTAAACACACACGCAAATTTCAAACTTGACTGCGAAAAAAGACATAATTAAACTTTTACAAGTACCTTTCCTAAAGTGGCGGTAAGGAGACGTGTCTAATTACGTCATTCCTTCCAAGCAAGGCGCGCTTTCTAAAAAGCATCACAACCTTTTGCAACCAGCTCTGACATTTTAGTTTAAGTATGAGCCACTTGAACACGCCAGTTGCATCAAGCGTCAAGCATAATCCGTTCTTCGAACCGGAAGGGCTGTGTAAGTAGTTCTTCCCTTAAGTCTTATATCTGAGTGACTATGAACTGCGGAAAAAGTTAGTTGGAATTTTCATTAATTTTCTCCGGAGACAACTGAAACGCAGGATGGAGCAATCGACACTAATTCACTATTGACATCCACTTAATACCTAGAAATCCTTCATTGAAGTTTTAATTCACTGGGGCAGCCAACAAAGTTTGATCAGTAGTGGTGCAAGAAAAAAAAGAGAGACCGTTACATTAGAGCAGGAGAGCTCAGTACGTCGATCGCAATCTACCAGTCAATCTCAAACTGCGAGATGATCGCATGACATTACCACCTTCGGCGCCGGCGGACAGACATGTCCGTCCTAGCATTCAAACGTCCATAACTTTTTTGTACATTCAAACGTCCACGACTTTTTTGTTGATTTGCCGCGAAATTCTGCACGAATGTTCTTCATACCCCAACACATCATTCCTGAAAGTTTCAGGTAAATTGAGCATGAAATTGTTGAGTTAGGTAGCTTTGCATTCAACAACATTTGCTAGGCTTAGGCTACAACACTTCTTGTTCTGGATTTTTGTGGTAGGTAGATCATTTTGACTCGTTCAATTTATAAGTAGCTTGCATGGTGAAAAAGTGTGAGCACTCTGCATTAGAGATTGGAGTAAAGTCACGCTTTGCAAAAACCGAGATGGTAGTAACGCACGTTTTCTTCTGAAAATATCACATAAAAGAAAACATGTGCTCCCCCAGTACCTCGGATTCACGTTGGAAAAAGTTTGACATTTCACCTTTGAAAAAGTGAAGATACGCTGTTTCTTCTCCATACGCCTTCTTCGCCGTGGTTAATTGGACTCGAATATATATTTACCACTTCTTCAAAGGCACACCCTCTTTGTTCAGCCTGGAGCTGCTCGGTGGTATAAGTGACTATAATTTGTAAAGTGAAGATAATCACAACAAAAAGATGAACATTTTCCGGTGTCGGGTTGTGTTTGAATGTAACGGTTCTGAAACCCCGGTTAGATAGGAACTCGCTCTCTGCCATAAATCATTAATTTCACAGACTGTGCTCAATAATACTCAAAATTTTTCCGCAAAAGGCGTTATTTTAACTGTTCACCGTTCAGTTTCTTCCATTCACGTAAACATCACTTGTTATGCAAAAGTTTCGGTAGTAGACGTTTTTGTTCAAATCCGTGCTGAAGAAACCCTTAAACATAATTTTGGTGAGGAAACTGGCAAAAACAGAGTCAGAGCACTCTCAAGAGTAAAAAAACGTCTAGAAATACAACCTTTGATTTCGCCAGTTTGCTGAGGCAAGAGGAATAGACATGACCAAAATTTGGAGGCAAAGCAATCCTTGCAAGTCGATATCGAAACGATACAAAATTTTAGAAAGAAAAAAAATTAGGCGCAATTGTCATTAGTTTAGAAATGTTGCCATAACACAAAGTCGATGCCATGGTAAAGGACGGAGGTCATTTCTTGTCACAGCTTAATCCATTTGGCAAAAGTTGGTCTACAGAGGTTGGCTGTGTCAGCAGCAGACCCTGGATAAACAAAAGGATTGTGCCCTGACATGCGTTTCTGTGCCAGACGCGATCGACGCAAATAGCATATAAAACAGCTCTGGCAATTCGACAAGCGTGCCATTGCTCCGACGTATAGACCCTCATTTTCGCAAACTCAACAGGGAGATGCTGCTGTTATGTTGGTTTGTTGCTTTTCAAAACATCGATTAATTCGGTGAACATCTGTTTCATAAGCTGACGGTCTTTCTCCGATTCTTCGCGAAACGCCGCAATGAGTTCCTGAATGCCCGTGTCTTTGGCAGTGCTTCCTGAAAAGAAAATTACAAATTTTTGCGCTGTCTTATTTGATAACTTGTTCCGCGTGAAGAGCGAGTGCAGTGGAGCGTGACGCATCACTGGTAAAAGCTCCACGTCAAATGACGCAGAACCTGCTGATTATACCCAGCAAATTGTTTGACGTTCTAAATATTCGCGGGTTGGTGAATTGAGCAATCAGACACGGGTTTGTTGCAGAACCAGCCAACAGGATAACAATAATAAAATTATTTGCTCAACTGTTGAGTTAAAAATAAATTAGAAGAGTTGACCAAAGGATTTTATTAGACACAAGATTGTTTCTCTTGCATACGGTAAGTCAGGGCTGGGTTGTGACAACGCACAAGATCTTCCGCTGTCATTGGGTCCTACACTGATGCTAATTAAGCTTTCTTTACAGACGTAAGACACTTTTTTAAAAGAAACTTTTGTAAAGGTTTCTGGAAGTGAGATCCATGAATAAACATAGTCCAACCCTTCGACCCAAATGCATACAAAGGTTACTCAAGCTGTCTGCGTTCACGCCTCGCGGGACATGCTCTACAAGTCAGCATATCGGCTCGAATCTTATCCTTACCTTGCAGCCATTAGCGTATGCAGCACAACATAATTATACAAGCTTGTCTTGCTAAAAAACTCTGTAAACCTTAAACCATTCAACGGGATAAAAGCGAAATTTCAAAAATTTGTTGGGTTATACCTTGCGAGAGCATTTCTATAAATAGATAAACACAAGAAAGACGCAAAAGATCTGCAGGTGTATTTAAGGACGTTCTCGGATGTTACACGGTTGTTGCTTTACATGAGAACAAAAAGAGCAATGGTGGAATTACTTACAAATATGTGAAATTTACTTAAGTCTGCTAAGCGCGTAACAGAACGTTCCGCTCCTATTTCGCCAGCACCGAAATGCTGTTTCAAAAATTGTTGCCTGAAGCATGAAATCTAGGTTTAGTTTACCAGGTCTAAATGACAGCACCTTTGTCTAGCCTAGAGTCCCTCGAAGTCTAGATGCGTAGTAACAGTTAAATACAGACAAGCTGCAAATGGGCTGCGCTTGGTTTTACTGAAGGCGTAAATTAGCATAGGCCTGACGCGCCGAAGGAACAAGGCTTAAATGACATATTTGACACAATAAAGCGTAAACGCACAGCAGCTGTTTACAAAGTAACAATCAAAAACACGTCTGCACGCCTACAATGACCGTACAACAAGGTGCTATAAATCAGCACACAACCATAGTTTCGTGAATACAGCCGGTCCCGAAAAAATCACTCAAAGTCACGTTGAAAAGGTGTAGATTGTATGAAAGAAAACTTATTAAGGTCAAAAATGGACATTTTGGCTTTTTTAGCGTTCTCTGAGGACATTTTATTTGTCATGAATAGAATGGACATATTCTCCAAAAGAACGTATGGCAGCCCTATCAAGTCATGGGTTTGAAAAAGCAATGACGACTGCTGCAATATACAAGTTTTTGTAACCATGTATTCATGTAATAATAAAAAGCTATTTTCGTACTGTCGCTGCTTCGAGTAGGATCATCGAAATTCACAAGAGATGTCTCTTCCGACTCTTCGTCGTCATCTAGTGGCGGTGGGCCCAATGATCCATCAACGGATGGGGGTCTTGGAATGTTGTCTGAAGTCGTCTGGCGTGTGTCCACATCAGCGGCGGAGTGGGGATGATGTGGATTCGATATTGATATCTGAAGATCACCAGCGTCTGTGCGCGACGAACCATCATCACTAATAGTTTGTTCAGCAGGATTATGTGGCTGAAAAACATGAGGGCTGTCCAAGACCCGAACAGCAATCCGGCAACCAGCATCTAAATGCGGATAGTGGGTCACTGTTTTGGTGGCTGGCAAATGTCTATCCAGTATACGATGCTTCAGGGCACCTTCCACGTCCTATACAAAATATACAACGTTAGCCAACTTCGAAAAGGTCTGATCACAATCTTTCTCTGATCACAACATACATTAAGCGAAAACAGTTCGTAGTTGTTTCATTGTAACACTGTACTTAAAAAACGTGCACCACTGTTAGTACCACACACGAATGCTTTTAATTTGAAGGAAGAAGAGTATATCATGATTGACGAAGAAAGAAACCAAATACAGAATTTTGTTTGCACTAGGCCCGTCGCCACGATTTAGGAGCAGGAGGGGCCAAAAACCAGAAGGGGGGGCCACATTTTTAATACTGTATTGGATGTATGCAGCAACCAGGGGACAAACGTGAAATAAGGGGTCACAGATTTCAAATGGGGGGGCGGGCACCACTGGCCCCCGCTGGCGACGGCCCTGGTTTGCACTTGCAGGACCTGCGCATTACGAGCGATAAAAAGTTAAACACAAGCTTTTCTAGTCAGTCGCGTTCATGTTGTGCAAACACCTTGTTTCACAGTTAAATTTAAGTGGCAAAAGAAGCTCACTTTAAATTAGCATAGGGGAACGAAGGAATTCGGCTATCGCCAGTTTACCGTGTCAGTAAAATGCTTGTCATCAATGGGAATTGAATTAAGCAGTTTGTGCATAGGTTCGTAGAAGACCCAGTCCAATGACCTCGCTGATATACTGCACTCGCTCAACTCCCGACTAATTCTGTAGTAATTTCTCTTCAAATTCTTCCATTTATCTCTCAGCTGTTCACTGAAAAGATTGTTTTATATTCAGTTTTTTGACAATGAGCAAAGAAACGGTTTTAGGTTTTCCTGTCAGTAAATGTTTTGTCACATTTGCGTACCTTTTTGCTTTAAGAGCTCTGGGATATTTATGAATGTTGAAGGTAGCTTCCGCCAATTCCGAGTTTTTTCAAAAATGACCTGTTCCATCATTAACACGTCATTTTATGGCTTTATGCATTCTCTTTTTTGTGATTGAACGCACAAAAATATGAAGCTAACAATCCTCTCATTTTAAAACCTTCCCAGTCTTAAAACATCTGGAAGTTGCTTGTTAAAACGCTTAAGTGCACATTTTAAAATTCTTGTTCATAACTGTTCGTTTTTGCGCGGATATATCATAGCTGAATATTTTTGGAAGTGTATCGTAGTTCTAGCGTTATGAAAGAAAATTGGGGACGTTTTCAAAAAATCACCGCTTGAGTTTTGCGTTAAAGGTGCTGTCATAAATTATTTCTGCACCGATAAATTTAAGATTCAGGAACTTCTAACTTTAACAAGTTTATGGCTGAAGGAGTGAAATGGCAGTGACTTGGGCAAGGTAGGACTAAGACGTCACTGGGCAACTACCCGGCCGTAAGCAAATAAATGAAAAAGTCAATGTGCATCGTACAGGCAGGGCCTTTGAGATAAATTTTACCAAGGTGCACCAAGACCGATTCCGGGCCCCCTAGCTTCTGGGGCCTTCGTGAAAACTTGTATAGCTTGTTTGCATAGTAATAAAAATATAGATATAACAGTTACCATGCTAAGATTTAGAAATATATTAATTGCTATACTGGAAACTGGCTTACATTAGAAATTTTGGGCTTGGTTACAGACAAACTTAGCTTGCGTGCTTTTATACTCCTTGGTCCCATTACTTACGGGACCCGGGTACAATTAACCTCTTGTACCCCCTCTCGTAGGCCCGGCGTTCAGGGTGATACGAAATTCGATGTTTAACCATGCAGCTGTGCAGAAGTCATCAATTTAACTTCCAGCGTTTTGACTTACCATAAAATTCAGTTTCTGCTTTGAACTACGATGGGTTTTCCATGTAAGTGGTTTTAATGAGGATATTTTGCAGGGCGACCTTCTGCTGTCGCACCAAAACAAGTATCCGAGAAAAAAATGAATTTTTTCATGAATTGGATTCACTGTGCGTTACGAAACGTGTTGTGAATACAGCAGTCACAAAAAATGAGCATAAGCAAAAAAAATTGAACGCTTGCTAACCAAAAGCAATCGACTTAAAGAAGCCACATGTTTTGTTTTTGTTCTCTTTTAGTAGCTCATTAAAACTTTTTTCAAGACTAACGCAAAGAATGATCTGTTGAAAGAGCTAAGGGGTAGATGATAGTTTTTGGTAAATCTACAATAATTTACGCAGGCAATTTTCAAAATTAACTGGTCATCTATTGGCGTAGTATGGTGTTATTTTGTCAAAGATTGGCAGGTTTACGATATGGAAAACATGGGCTGTGACTCAAAGACGCACAAATGTAGGAACCTTCTATACTCCACAAATCCTAGTTCAGCCATGCTTTTCCTCACGCTTCGGAAAATGGCGCTGTTCCTCTGAGATCTCCCTTGAATGCGAGGAAGGACTCCCTTCTCTTCAATAATACGAAGCAAAGCGAGCACGGCCGATTCAGTCCACACAGCAGGCGACTTCCTAGTCTTATAAAACCTATCTCTAATCGCCGCAAGCTCGCTACTTTCCATGGTCACAACCTGATTGGCAAAGCACAAACTTCACTATCATAATACGTTGCGTGAACATCATTGCGGACAAAGACGTTCGCTTCACTTATAACTATATCACCTCTCACGGCATGGGTGTCGGAATTGGGTGCAGGGAGAGCTTTCCCCAGGATTTTGAAATTTGATATTTTCTTATTAACTTTTACTAACTAGAAAAATGCTTTCTCTTAGTTTCGAGTTAGTCACATTAAATTTCACCGCTGTTGCCCCCCTTGAAAAAGATCCTTCCCATGCCCATACATCATGGTTATATAACGTAAACAACATGAAATGAAACAAAACGCAATATTTGGACCATAAAATATAGAGTTAATCCTACATATATAGTTAAAGCATGGCACCAATCAGCTAGAATCGGAAATTAATTTTTCTATATTCACTTACAAATAACAAGCAATAACCCTGTGCATACCATCTAAAACTTTTCGTTTCATTCGCAGCCAAATAACTCAGGCGCAATAATGTTAAGGAATCACTTACAAGAAAGTCACTGTGGCAGAAAGTTACGGATGGGACCGCAACGTACAGCTGACTTATCGTGACCCATGGGTATAATCACACGCTCGGCGCTCAGCAAGTTTGCTGCAAAAATTGCAACAATCACTTAACAGTTTCTGAAGATATGCCTTACAGCTAGTTGGTAGATAACCCATAGACTAGTAGGCAGAGCCGGATTAAAGGGTAGGGTGCCCGGGGCAATTTTTAGTGGAGGGCCCTATGACGTAATTCATGACGTCATCGTTTGTAAAAGTTATGCTTTCGCTGATTAGCAAGGTTCCCGTTTG
>JGI24159J19872_10003628_pt1 | contig 19328 bp, 7 predicted proteins | sample Ectturendosymbi4_FD_19872 | JGI IMG/M metagenome (IMG submission 19872) | reverse complement strand
CAAGGTGTTTCGTCGTTTATATCATTTGCCAATGAAGTAACAAACTTTTAAGTTTTTTACTATCTACCACTTACCTGTTTCACTACATTCTTTTCATTTTAACACTGGGCATCTGCATTGACATTCAAATTTCTACGCCACATATTTCGTGTATTTTGGCTCACGGAGCTTCGCCATTTTTGTAACGTTACCTACACCTTTCCTAATTACTTTTCTCCTCACACAACAAGTAATTGATTAAGAATTCTCCAAAGATTTAGAATTAAGAGGTGATAAGTTCAGAGATTTAAAAAACGAAAGCACTACTTTGAATTTCAAAAGCAAAATTGTAACTAATTGTTTCGTCCATCCAAAGTTCATTCTGTCCAAGTTCATTCTGGACAGCTCATTCTGTCCAAAACAAGTTTTAAAAATGTTGCTCGTGATTCTGCTGTTGACACAAAGAAAAAAATATTTAGGCCTATTNGAGTAATAGACTTTTTTGGCACAAATTAGGTTTACACTTTGAACCAGCGAGGTAATATCCCACCGCATGCTCTACTGCAGTNGCGTAGCGATGTTAACTGTCGCCCGGGGNTGACCATAAAAATGCTTCCTCTTTCCACTCCTCACATTTGCTTACAACAATATAAAATGAGAGAAAATCATGTATCATGCTTATTATAACAATAAGGAATAATAAAGCAGCTTGAACATCACAATCAAACACCCACAAACTGAAAGCGGTCTTGTTTTTAATTCTCAATTATGGATCGTGCTTTCTCTGCCACCCTTCTCGTCATTACATTTCCTATTTTTCTGCCTTCGTTACATATGAATGTATGTAAGCCTATGGCTAAATAAATAGCATAACTGGCACCTGCTAGGCTGTGGTTCAGCGGGAAAGTTTTATTTTTTGCCATTACTTGTGAATTAGTTGGCACCGTGGATTCGATGCGTTTTCCATGGCAACAACAAAGTGCACGACATGACCGAGACTCCAAAAAAACGGGTCTCGAGACCGAGACCAAGTCTCGAGACTCCATCACTGGCAATCAACTTTCTGTCGCTTGATCGCACCGCAATCGCTTGATCGCACCGCTGTGGATTCAGACATTTGTGAGCAGCGTTCCCCTCTAATTCTAGGATCTACGTGTAAGCGATGGAATGCGCTGATGTCGGTTTTCAACAGAAGCTTTAAAAATTGTGCGCAGTTGTTGCGATGCTCTTTTGCAACCAGTCAATGCGATAGCGCAGTATCTCTTACGTGTCCACTTCCGAAACTACTGGCATTGGGGACGAAGCAACGCTCATATCACGCCGACTCAGGCAGGGCTGTTGAGCCCGGAAATTTGGGTTCCAGTTCCACAGACCCAGTTAGTTGGACAAGCGAGTTGTACAAATAATACAAGGTTTTTCAGTTTTCAACGGACTAAATCATTTTGAAGCCGGAGCCAAAAACTTTAGATGCCTGGAGCTGGAGCCAGAAATTTGAGTTCCGGCTCCACAGCCCTGGACTCAGGAGTTCCTCAAGAGGTTATCTGAACCAAAAAAAATGCACGCGAAATTTTTCACTTGCTACTCATATGGCTCGCACGTCTGATGGCGTGAGTCCCGTTGCCTGTGTTGCTACACTTCAAGGTAAACACTTCAACACAGACAAAATATGAGCAGCACAGCGTAAGACTCACGGTCTGTTTCGAAACTTGCTGCGTAGATTGTTCGAGTTCTTTTATTGCTTGCTGCAAGTTGTTTGGTTCCCAATGCAACGGTCCTGCGTTACAGCTTCGTTAAACCCACCAGTAGGCTGTTCATACGCATATAACGCACGCACGTGCAGCATAACGCGTCACGTCGTCAAAATGCCAAAAACAGAATGAAACACACAATTGTGAATTAAACGCCACGCACAGCATTCTGAAGGCAGCTCAAATGCNGCCTGAGCGAAAAGCACTATTTTTTAGAAATAAGCGGAAGCGAAAATCTCAAACATATTGAAATTCACGTTTAATATTGTGTGCTTATTAAGTTTATCAATCCACAGCCTCGTTGCTCACAGTTAAAAACTGTTCGTTTGTGACTTGAAGTGGATGCGAGTAGTCATTTCAAAAACCGCTTAAAAAGTCAATAAAACCCCTTAAAACAGGGGTTCTCAACCGCGGGGGAATTCCCCACCAGGGGGGAGCTGTGTATTTGCAAGGGGGGAATTTTGTATTGAGGATTTTGTTTAAAATGTAATGTAGTTTAACCATGCATTAGTTGTTGCGTCCAGTTCTATAAGTTTATTAATTGTTTTGTGGTGTAGCACTCCTAGCTGCTCTCTAAATTGCCACCCATTTAAACGAAGTTCCCCAACCAGGGGAATTTTATCTGTGAGTATTGGTTAAAGGGGTGCANGGTTCAAAAAAGGTTGAGAACCACTGCCTTAAAAAATCATCTAATTTTAAATTGCAACTCTGTATGAACCTAGACTGTGGTGGGCGGCGCACGACTCGGGCGTCTAGTTTTCCACTACAACAATCCTAACACACCCAGCACCGGTGAAGTACACGCCCAAATGGAACGGGCAGCGTGATAATCTACGAGCGGAATAAGATGTTAAGCCCAGCTGCGAAACCTTCACATCGCCGTGGAAACTCTTTTACACGGCCCGTGCAGTTAAGTCTTCCGGATGTACTTCACACTGTAATTGCTTAGGGGATGTCGCTCTAACTCAGGGGTTCCCAACCTGGGGTACATGCACAATTAGAGGAACATTTATTGTTAACAAATTAACTTTGAGACCTAAAAACGGAGTCTAGCTTTCAGGGTGTCGGGGTCGTAAGGAGTCGGAGGTTTTTGATTGGAGTCGGAGTCAGATTCCAGACAACACTGGGAGTAGGAGTTGGATTTCTGTCCGACTCCGGATGTCCAATTGGATCATTTTTTACATCACTCTCCTAAATTGGGAATTGCTGTTGAAATGGTACAATTTATTTTGAAACTTTTGTTGAAACAGATTTTTGTTGTGCACCACGATTTCCATTGATTTTAACAGCCAAATTGCATTCCCTTTGTGTTAAGGAGTCGGAGTCGGAAATTTGGGAAAAGCCGGATATTTTACCTTCGACTCCTTTATAGTTCCAAAAATCTAAAAGTTATATTCAAAACCCAGTGGATATTCGNTATTTTACTCGGCCTTTTTTGCCATAAGAAATTTTGGGGATACGCGCTCATCTGTCGAAACGGTGAAGAGGTACATGGTCAGACAAAGGTTGGAAACCCCTGCTCTAACTTATCAAATTTTTCCGAAATACATATCTTTATCGGAAAATAGATCAATCATTTGAACAGCGCAATAAGCTGTAGTTGCACGTTGAACTTATTAGTTCTTTGCATTTAATATACATCCACCTATTCCAACGCTGCGCCTTTTGCGAAGCAATGCAGCTTCGTCCTTCGGAGGTCTGCAGCGCAAATGACCCTTGGTCCTTCGCAGCCTCCCACTCCCCCAAGCATTTTATAAATCGATGTACTTGGAAGTCATCGAAGTACTACATTACAATAATCATGATGGCGTCATTCATGCGTGTGTCTTGAAAGCTTGTGTTTCATCAAAGTAAATGTCTTAGCGCCATCATGCGTATACTCTCTACTACCGCCACATATATATCCTCGTGGTATTTCATGTGTTTGTGTTTATCTTGTTACAGCGATGCATGTTTAAAGTCTAGCGCCTTGTGTGTGGGAGTGAAGACGCTACACAATACAATACAAGACAATGCATACATTAAAATATTTCAACTTGGATGACTATAAAGTTAATTCACTGACCCCATGGGTTTTGGTAGACGGCACCAACACCATGCTCCTTCTCCACAGTTCCCAGTAAACTCAGCCCAATGATTTGCAACGACGGATTGTTCTGGTGCTTTCCTGGCACAGAAAAACAAAATGAACCGAATTTTACGAACGCATATAAGCTGACACATCAAGCTGCAACAAATTTAGGCAGCCCCGAAATATATGCATGCAAATGAGCCGCGGTTTCCACCCTGGGGTGGGTTAAGTGTGGTTGAGAGTCTGTGAGTTAAAGTCTCCTCTTACCTGATAATAAAACTGGTTAACAACCATTTGGTGTCAGTTGAAAGCATTTGCACAGCGTGGGCGCTTTCGGTTTTGCTGATTGCGGAACTGAAATTAGGATTTCCTCCATCATGTCAGGTTTTCAAGATACTCCATTTTCTTAACTAAATACTTCGGATAAAGTGACTACATCACAAGCACCCCGAGGTTTGACCCCCCCCCAAGGTAAAACAGCTTCGGTTTTTGGACGCGTGTCCTGGTTGGTTGCTTGATGCTCCAGGAAAAAGCAAGGGTTGCAAAACGCAATGATGGGTACTATTTTTCACGAAACTTTCCTCTTCTTCAACGGAAATCATAAAAATCAACACACTTTGTCCTAACACCAGAANCACTCGAGTTGCCATCAAAGCGTCCACACCGAAATAGCGCCCGTCGCGGATTGGAAAAACGGCTATNCTGTTACCAGTGGGCCGGCTGCAAGGAACCCANTGAACTCACGGGTTGGCAAAAGGGTTGCGGAGNCAGAGGTTTTTGGATGAGGTCGGATTTTTTTTATTCGACTCCGACTCCGGAAATCCAGTNGAATCGTTTTTTTTACATCGCATTCCTAATTTAGGAACCCTAACTCGTGCCTGTTGAAATGAAGCAATTTCNTTTGAAACGTTTATTGAAACAGATAATTCTTGCTGTGTATTGCTACAAAATTGTTGACNAAGTTGAGCTACCTCGACAACCAAACTTCACTCACGTTATGTTAAGGAGTCGGAGTTGAGATTCGGAGTCGGACATTTTGGAAAGTACGGGGTCGGAACTTTTAGAAAGGTCGGAGTTGGAATCGGACATTTAGAAAGGTCGGAGTTGGAATCGGACAACAGGGCTAAGGACTCAGTAAATCTGTCTGACTATCGGGGTCTGACATAATCATTGAAACTCTTCCTAAAGTCAGGCAATATTCGAAATACTGTTGAATTAGACTTCACAACCGCGAAGATGCTGCACAAAAATAAACGGTGCAAGAAAACTATGAACCAAGTTTTCACTTAATTTTTCTGGCCATTCGATAGTACGTTGATGTGCGAGAAATGAACAGGTTGTTCAAACTTGCTGTTAGAAGCGTTCAGTAGATACGATATATGTTCAGCATTCCAGTGACCGTCTAGACCAGTCGTTCTTAACCGGGGGGAACACCCTTTCATTTAACAGGGTTCCCACACATTAAAAAAAATATTTTCCATACTTCTCAATACCTTTTCAATACTAAATTTAGGAAATTCAATACCATTACTTCTCATATTTCAAAATTTTTAATCATGAAACACAATTTTACATATTGCATAAGTAATGAAGTGCTTTGCCTTCAGTAAAAGTATGCTCAGATACTTCTGATTTCTTTTTCATTAAGAATTTCCATACTTTTTCAATACCTACTATACCTTTTGGCCAAATTCAATACTTTTTCAAGGTCTTGTAAACCGATTTTGAAATTCAATACTTTTTCAATACCGCGTGGGAACCGTGATTTAAAGATAACCTCCTGGCATTCGTAAAAAAGATGAATTTTGATTCCTACAGATATTTGCGACTAAAATAGCGGTTCAAAGTACCATACTTCCAGCGTGAACATAAAAGGACAGGAACAGCAAACACAGTTGAACCTGAACGATATTATGTCTACAGAATCATCATCAATTGTTTCAAATGAGCAAGCGCACTTCTTTGCCATAGCACCAAGCAAGTCGATCGATCATTAACCAAAACGGGTTTTCAAAAAAAATATAATTCAACCTTTCAGTATTTCAGAAGATCAGTCCTATGAGATGTTTTGAACAACTACATTTTACAAAACAGTCAACCGACAAAGATGGTCTCCGTCCTTCAAACAGTACGGCTCTTCAGGAGTCAGGCAAACGCACGGCATGACCGACTTGGTACAGAACTTTTTAAGGAGTTTTCAGGTCTGGGCAAGAACGAATTAGGCTTTGCATTCCTTACCATGAGTGACAAAACGACACTGATGCAAAAAGACGGTTGAGACACTTTTCGTCGATAGCTGTGATTGCGTGCAAGACCAGCATGAACGCAAAGTTGAGCTAACCCGGCTTCAAGAAAGGCCGTTCTGAGGTGGAAATTATCAAATAAAACGATTGCATCAATTCGGTAGAAAATAACTGAATGAATTGGCACGTCATCGATGCGGTCAAGTAGTATTTTAACGAAAACAATGCGTTAGTTTCGCTATAGTTTTGCAAACGTCTTGTCTAAAGTCAGAAAATAAGAACTGTTTTTCAATCAGATATAAGACAGTAGTATGCATACCGATAACGAACAAGGAACCCGCGACGTTTCTTTTCGCCTCAGCGTCATCAAACTCTGGAACAGAAGACGCTTCTAGGGATTTTTGTTCCCAGAACATGGCCACAGTTTTCAAAACTAACGTTTGGGCCGTTCTGCTGTCCAGCAATTCCAGCAAAAAGATTTCCTTCAAAGCTCGCATCGCACCTATAGCAACAACAATAAGCATGTCATTTTTTTCGATCCAAAGGAATCTCAAAAAACATTTGTGGTCCAAAACATGGCCGCATCGCAGATTAACGCATACAGTTCCATCTGTTCTGCTTGGCAATTTTACAGGCAAAGGCAGATGAATAGAGATGGTTTTCTCATTGATCGTTTAAAATGTGCTTTTACCGGCATGTGAACGTGAATTCACGTCTATGCACGATATTTTAGAAATTTTCTCAGATCATCTGGTGGATAACTTGTTGCCCTCTCGTTGCCAAGGAATAAAAACAGAAGAGCCGTTTTTGAAATATCTGTGTAGGATACAGTCGAATTGATATCATAGTAGCTCGAGGGTTAATAGACTTTTCTTTGAAAATAACCCTATTTGCTAAAACGTGCTGTATTTCGAACTCCATACCTATATGAGACTAGTGCATTTTAGGCTGTATTCATTAATGAGAATGATCTTCATTTACACATTTTTTGAATTTTAAATGTATCAGTCACATCGCAATTGCAACATTTTAATCCCCCTAAAACTTTCATTTTTTGAGTTTGGTGACAGCTGTTACCACAAACAACTTATCATAATCTTTCTCGCCACAAAAAAATTATTCTCCACGACATTTTTCATTTAAGTCAGTGTGCGACGAAGCTACTTTTCATAAAAAGAAATTGTTAACCACACTTCCCTAGAGATTTTCACCACGAATCGCGGACCGAAGACAATATACCTCACATTTTCTTGTCACGACATCTCCCACCACGCACAATTTGCCATTGTCAGCCTTGTACCTTAAAAAAATGCCTTGCCACAACGTCTCAGTTCCTCATCACGACACCTCTTACAACAATGAAGTGGAAATTTTCCCTACCACCTACAATCTTTCGCCATGAAATGCATGTTATTCACCGCAGAGAGTATACAGGTAACACTTGTCCTAACTTGTTCGCAACAATGACCCCGTAAAACGCTTAAAAACATGCTTACCACAAGTTTTTCCCGGGACTGTTTTTGGAATTTAAAAAACTTTTGAATCGACTTTACAATATAGGACCTTCTATCTGTTACATTACTACATTCGTAAAAGGGTTACTCCAGTTGTTTTCTGTGTGTCAAGTAATCGTAAGTTGCTAAAAACAACATCCAAAAAACGTGATATGTCTATTATGGCTCAATAGAAATAAAGTGCAACACAAACTGCAAAAAGGACGAACATGCAGCACTAAAACGCTTGGTCCCATACCTTGCAAATCTTTCTGCACAAGATATTCGTCTATTAGCTGATTGAAAATAACGCAGTTGGGGAAAACACCAAACTGGGCTTTATGATCTAAAACGTCAAGCAGTGTTTCCTTGTGATGCTGCAAGCATTTTTGAGAGAAAACAAAAACAGTTGAAGGATGCAGATAGTAACCATTTTCAGAATGGCGAAATCTGAAACAAAACGCATCAACCAATTAGCTAGGCTCCCTTTAGTGTTCATGAAACTAACAGCAAAAACACGCAAAAGTAACCACAAACCTTCTAACGATATAGCATTTGCACTTTTTGAAAAACTTCAACAATACTTTTAAATGGACAAAAAAACTGATATAGCCCTTAGTAGCCACGTCTGCACCTCAGCCGTATCTACGCTAAGATCCAGCTTCCCTTTTGTAAACAAAAAAATAAAAACATAATCACAAACAATGTTAATGCTGGGCTTTGTTGACACAAGCTATTGTCTGTATATTAGCGTCTGGTTCCTGTTCCAGAAACTTTGCAATGTGCACATGGCTTTCAGTTATGTCTTTGGGCTCAACAGACTTAACCACTTCTAAGGGTTGCTCCTGCCGTTTTTACACTGGTCTTCGCTTAAGCCTTGTTTGCAAAGCTGTGTGGCCTTGCAGGTTTTTTATTTGAAGCCAAAGTATCAGATTAAATTGTTGTTTTGCAATTCAAATCACCATCTCCAGTCTCCACTATTTGCTGTACATATCGAATGCGATCAGTTTCGATTGCAAGACTTCAGCAAACGCATGTTAAAGTTAAAGGAACATGAACTTGTCAGTTGAAGACATGGTATCAACTTTGTATTTGATCCTTAAAAATCGTTTAGTCTTAAATACACCACATGACCTCGTTTCAAACCTTGCTAGTACTAGTCTCCTTGATGTGATGCCAACTATTTAAAGCATGTCTTCCTTGTCTTGACTACACCACTAAGCTTGTTTTCTGTCATTGTAGCACTCAGTTACATTAAGTCTGCAGGTGTTTTCCTACAAATTTTTCAAACTTAATTTCAAGCAAATATTGCTTTAATTTCTTAAACGTTGTATTGCCATCCTTAAATAGGATTCTTATCCTCTCTTGTAGAAAATCTGATCTTAGTATTATTAACTTTTCACTATAGTTTAGGTATGAACGACTAAAAATCCTTTCATATACCATATTTTCGGACCATAAGGAGCACATAAAATCTTTTAATTTTCTCAAAAATCAAAAGTGCGCCTTATAATGTGGTGCGCCTAATGCATGGATCTGGTTGTGCTTTCTCATCTATAACCAATTTTTTGTGGTAAACGGTGCTATTTATTTAATTGCTAGTAATGATTTTTTTGAAAACAGACCATCGTGTTATGTAAATCCAACAATAACTGCAATGAGCAGTGTATGTGGTTCCCAGAGTAGCTAGCACATTCCACAGATCATATTACTCCAAGATGCTGTTGACTACACTGGCGCACACCGAATCAAACACAAGCACAACTTTTATTCTATTCGTGTCTAGCGGATTAGGCATGTGTGACAGATTAAACTCTCTGGTATGTACAGTAATCCGATGGAGTTTAATCTGTCTGATTTTAAAGTCATATGTTATCTGAGTTTTGCTTAATGTAATGTGCTTTATAATCAGGTGCGCCTTATGTATGAAAAAAGAACAGGTAGCATTCAATTTTTGGTACTGCGCCTTATGGTCAACAAATACGTATGACCAAAGATTGCATAATTTGAGTCTTGGCCACCTCAGTAGTAAAGCACAGAGTTAGACAAGCACTTTGGCCACCACCAGGCAGTAGTGGGTAAGCAATCTGTATTTTCATCACTATGGTCAGGAATCGCCCAAATACATCAGAAACAGCCATTGTAACTCCACTCTGTAGATGAGAACTGTTTGAGATTAATCATACAGTCAGCATCAAGCAATGAACTTAGGATTTTTTGTGTCACCACTGCCACTGCTCCCAAGGTATACACAATTGATCCTTAGAAGTGACAACCATCTTTCAAACATACAGGGTGACCCAAAAAAACAGAACATGCAAATCTTTGAATAAAATTTTCAATTTTAATTTTTCCTTGTTTCTTTTTCAGGTTGTAGTAGTAGACTTAGTTCATGAAACATTGCAACAATAGTTTATCCCACCATTGGTCAACCAAAAAGAAGGCATTTTGCATGGAGGCCTACTTTGCTAACAATTTATACAAAATACTGCAAGCAAGTTTTCGGGAAAGTTTCAGTGTCGTCATGCTCTATCAAAAAGCAGAATTTTTTACTGGATTCAGAAGTTTAGAGAGTATGGGACTGGGCAAAATCTTAATTCAAAAGGTCTGAGGGATACTTACTCTAGTCGGACAGTGAGTGCTACGACGCAAAGAAACACACAAACATTGAGAATTTTGCATGACGTATGCAAGTTTGCCTCCAACGCAGTAGAGGCCATTTGGAGCATATTTTGATAAGAACATGATTTTTATGTGAAGGGACTTCAATGACTGAAACTTTGGAGAATGATTGTACACACTCTGAAGTTTACAGACTCCGAAGTGCTTGAAGTTTACTCGATCTTTGTAGGATTTAGTAAAATTTTTATGGGTTCTATTTTTTGGGGGTCACCTTGTAATGGTCTGTCAAATGCTGCAAGTTAGTTGAGTAAATATCAATGTTTCTGTACTCTTTAAAAACACCTCTAAAAATTCAGCATACTCCAAGAATTAGTGGTGACACTGCAATCCTGGAGACAATGACCACATATCTGCATGACTTCTATATATACTTATTGTTTCAAAGACAATCACAAAGCTTTATTTAAGCATCAAATAGGATATACTTACTTGTTAAGATAATATTTCATTCCTATAACATGTTCTTTTGTATGAACTGATCGAACTACACGATCCATAGTTAATGATGTAATTGGTAGGCCATGTTCATAGCATCTGTCTATTGTCAAGCATTGTAATGCAACTTCTGGTTCACCAGCAGGTGCTTCAAATAACTTGTTGATGTGTTCTGATTTGCCATATTCTTGAGAGAGAAATGTTCGGAAAGCTGAAAAAAGTAACTCAAAGGTTGTACTTCCTGATTCAAAAGAAGAAACCAACTTAGTAGCTTCTAGAAACACACAACAGCGCTTGCTTTAAAATTACTACAATGCTCAAAAATTTCACACTGCAAAACCAAAACATCAAACAGTCACTTTGCATTAAAAAGTGCAAATGCAGATCATGCATCTGAGTTATTGAAAAGTATCTCCAAGTTTGTTATATGTGGAAACTTCAAGCAAACAATATAGTGAAAACTTGCAAGTCATCTTATACCAACACTNGATTGTATGATAGCTTTTTTCATTGTTTCTGTTAAGTAGCTGAGATATATGAAACAATAAACCATTCAATCAATATTAAAATGTTAAGCACCACAAAGTTCAGCCACAATCACATCGACTTTGAATGAATCAGTGTTAAAAACCTTGACAGCATGTACAAAACAATTCAAAAATTGGAAAAAGTTACCCTTAAATCAGACCAACTGAATGCAACATCTTAACTAAGATATGGATCTGCAATAGCTTACTGATTCGGTGTTTGTCTCTTAAACCTCTGCTGCCAAGGTATTTGTACAAAACCACCTGTTTGGTGCTTAGCGGATTTGGTATGTTTTCTTATCACCTTATAAAAAAAGACTGAAATGTAATCTAAACAAACAGATTACAAAAAGCAATGAAATTTTTTTATGGAAAACACCATTTCCTACCATTTTGAGTAGTTTTGCTATAAAGCATGTACAGTGCCAAGCAGTTTTAGGAGTTCGGGCATGTTTCATGCAGTGCTATGACACCTTATTGAACAATTTATCAAACCAAAACCGACCATTTATCGAATGAAATTTATCGAATGAAAGTTTATCAAATGAAAGTTTATGAAATGACAGTTTATCAAATGACAGTTTATCAAATGACAGTTTATCAAATGACAGTTTATCAAATGACAGTTTACCAAATGACAGTTAATCCAACTGATTGATCTGATTTAATTGTTGCGAAACATTATATTACAGCGTGGTCACCACACTGCATTCTACAGCTACTATCTTAATTCTCTATTTAATGTGCTCCAAGTGCAAAGACCATTTTTATCTTTCTTGAGTATCAACTGGGAGCAAGCAGGAGTCAAGAACCCCCTGAACCTGAGATAAGCACAGCTGTGAAGTAAGCAATTGTGAGTGATTGTAAAATAATTGTGAATTGGATTTCATTTTAAGTGACAAGGTGAACACAAGTGGCTTTGAAAGGTACTATGTATGTCAGTGACACAATTCAAAATGGTGTAACTTAATGAGAATGTAAGGAATACCTCAAATGTAATTGTATCTACAGTCGGGAAAGACAGCCTCATGAGAGCACCATCTGAACAGTCATTTTATAAGCAGCTGCCTTTGAGCAACTGCACACAACTTAGTATAACTTAAATAATTAGTAACTATGTACCAGTGGCATATTTATGCATAATGGCACCCATGACAAAGTTTAAATGTGCATCCTTTCAACACGTTGGGAGCCAGTGCATGATATACCCATACTTTGAGATCCCACGTTAGCCACTATTTTTGTGCCACTTTGCAACTCCATAACTCATTTGGCGATAGTGCTAGATAGCTGTTTAAACTCACAAAAGATGTGGCAAGTCTTCTGGTTTGCATTTTTTTAATTGGAAGGTGTTTGATGTGAGGTTTTTTGTGGGTGACGTCAAAACTGGGATAGGTTTTAGGTCTTTTCAGCCCAGGTGCTTGGGCACCAACACCTAGAGCCAATTTTTTGAGTTTTCAGTAGAAACTAGGCTATGATCTGAGTCTTTTGAACCCTTGACTTGCTTTCTAGCGTTTCTGGTTGAAAAGGTATGGCCTAAATACAACAAATTAATTAATACATTCCCTATTAATTAATCAGTTGATTATCGATTTTTGGCCATAACTTTTGAACCAGAAACGGGCTCAAAAACTCAGATTATAGCTTAGTCTCCACTAAAAACTTGAGTCAAAAAATTGGCTCTTGCTGTTGGGGCCCAGGGCCCAATGACCTTGGCCAAAAAGGCTTAAACCTACCCCACTTATTATGTCACCCACAGAAAATGAAATCCAAACCTTTCCAATTCTTTTAAAATCCAAACTAGAAGACTCATCGCATCTTTTGAGGATTTGAACAGCTCTCTAGCATAGTCAGCTGGCAAGCAATGGAGTTGCCAAGTGAGAAACATGGTTCATGTGAACCGTCCCGGCTCCTAAGGTGTTAATAATTGATATATGAGATACAAACAGAGAATTTCATGCAAATCAACCAAAAACTTTTCAAGTTATAAAATTTGGCACCAACCGATCTTGCTAGGTCTAGGCTACAAGACGTTTTCAAGAAAAGTTAGGCGCTAACAGTTGTTTCATAAAACACAATGAACATTTTCCAAACTCATTTTTGTCTGCATTGAAAATTTACAATAATGTTCTCCATACCTACCTGCATTTTGCATAACCCTTGAAAATTTCAAGTAATATGAGCACTAACTTTTTTAGTTATGCAGTATGGTATTAAGCAACATTTTGCTAAGTCTAGGCTACACCACTTTTTACAAAACAAATTATTAATTTTTGAATCAAGTACCTGGACTCTGTTCCCAGCACATCAGACTACTGTTGCTGAGCATGGCTAGCAATGTGCTTACTTAATACATTGGCTGCCGGTCTACAAATATATCGCACTTGGAAATCGGGGAAAAACCAGGCATATTTCAGTTGACTTACCAACTGCATAGCTCCTCAGCTGATTGTGCTAGAGAGCTGTTCAAACCCTCAAAAGGCTTGGCAAGTCTTCGACTCCGCAATGAAAAAAAAAAGTTTTTGGTTTTGGGTTTCAGTTTTTTGTGAGTGACATCATAAGTAAGGTAGGTTTGTGGCCATTTTTGGCTACCGGTACCTGACCTAGGCCCAACCACTAGACGGAAGTATTTTGCTCAAGTTTTCATTGGGAACTAGGCTAGTATCCACATCTTTTGAGACCTTGATCGACTTTCTAACATTTCTGGTTCAAAAGTTATGATCTAAAATAAACAACCAGAGTAGTTATCTAATTATGGGATTAATTACTTTGTTTGTTTATTTTAGATCATATCTTTTCAACCAGAAACCCCAGCAGGTTGATCAAAGTATCAAAAGACTTGGATTTTAGCCTAGTTTCAATAAAAACTTAAGCAAAATACTACCATCTAGCGGTTTGGGCCTAGGGCCAGATGAAGTGGGACACAAAATCTCAAAACCAAAAATTTTTTTCATTGCAGACACGAAGACTTGCTGAATCTTTTAAGGGTTTGAACAGCTCTCTAGCGCAATTGTCAGCAGAGATATTCTCACGCAAAACATGTGCAAACTGTTGGATTTTAGCCTTAGCTTACAGAACAGAAGGTGTTTAGACATTTGGGTTCAGTAAGTTGTTGTACAGGATGATATAACTTTTCTCATGCTTGGTGTTTTGCAACCAATATGTACATGAATGTTCTTCTTGTGAAAATCAATCTTGCCTGAAAATTTGAAGTCAATACAGCAAGTACTTTTTGCGTTATTCAATTTTGAGTCTAGCTGTTGGGTAAAAACAACCCAAAACCATCCTGCAGCACCTGAATAAATGAGCAAAATTAACACAACAGCGAAGGTGTTAATCAAGGACAATTCAACGCATTCATCCATTTCAATTAACTTTTATCAACATTCACAAAAACATTATAAAACATTATACAGATTGGAAGTGCAAGTTTCTTTTCAAATCATCACTTTAGTAGTTGATTTGAAGACAAAAATCATTTTCCTGCCAACATTTTTCATACTCTCTCTTGCAATACCTTGCGTTCTTACTTGAAGTACTACAGGGATGTGCATCACACAGGCTGAAATATTGGTAATGAAAGTGTTCTCACTGCAATTTAAAATAATTTATTTGTGAAGTTTACATCTAATGACCCATTATGAACTTCAACCAGCATGTGCCTGAAACATCGTTGCTGTTTAAAAACTATTAGTTGAAAGAAATTCTTATCTGCAATGATCCTTACATGTGCTTAGCACTATGAAAATAATCTTGTTTCATCAATCCACTACAGCAATATCAACACACATCGATATTAACTAAAAAACAACTTTTTCAACAGGAATGGTGACTTCAGGCCTACCACGGACACTGGAGAGCAGGAAAATGATGAGGACATTGTCACCCCTGCCCTTTCATAAGAAGGGCAATAGGGTCAGAGGTGCCTTCTTCACAACACTATCATGGGTAATTTCACGGTTTGTCAAGATCGATTTGAAAGAAATCTATTCCAGCTATTCGCGCAACAAGAAAATTCAGAATAATTTTCTGTGATTTCTGCTATTATTTTTTAGGTCAATATTGTTGCTGAACAGAAACAAACATAGTAATGATTTGTTTATTTCACAAGTTTCCATTGCCCTCCACTTTTTTACTGCCCTTGCCTGCCTTACTGTTGGTCCGGCGTCCCTGAGGTCTACAGTTATCTGCAGTTCTAAGAAATAATAAACTCACCAATTTTGCAAGAATCTTTGTAAGTTGTAGAGTTCTTGCAAGCTGATAGTCTTTTCACAGCTCTTATCAACAGGCTTACCATACTGAATCTTGCATCATTACACACCTATTACCTCAAAAGAAAAATTTTGAAAATCACACCATCATAAAAAAGCAAGGCTGCGGAGCCATCATAAAAATGACACGGTTCTGACTCCAGAGCTCTTCTTTTCATGAACATGGCTCTGGCTATGGAGCTCTTGGTTTTCATGAGTGTGGCTCCGGCTCCAGAGCTCTCTTTTTTATGGCTCTGGCTCCAGCTCCTGTTCGTTTTCACACATTAATATTTTAATTGTCTTGGTGTGCCTCAAGTTTAATGAAAAATGAATTAAATCAAGTACAAAAAACTAACAGAATATACCAAATCTTTGCGTAATTCAATCTGGTAGTTTTTACAAGCAGTGCTCTTACCATGAGTAAATCAGCGAAACAACAACAATCACAGGTTCAGATGATTCAGAGAACAGTTACTAGCAAAAACGTATCTCAAGATAATGGTAATATACAAATTTTCAGGAAAGGCAGTCGCTGGTTTTGCTGTCAATGCCTGGGAGCCTTTTGCTATTTCTTGCAATCAGAATCAAGAAAATGGCTGATGGAAAACTGCATTTGTGTCTGAGCAGTCCCAATTGACCAAGTGTATTGCACTTGTTGCATGCTTTGCCTGTTGCAGTCTTGGCTATTCCAGCTAACAGCTCGGCCCAGGCAAACCATGCAAAGACCGCAAAACACATAGTCGATTACCCCCAACATGTGTTCTTTCAAACATGCACACATTTGCATTAACACAAATGCGAAGATGTGTTTAAAAGCCCCATGTTCAAAGAAATAGTATGAGTTCTAGCAAGAAATTCACTTTTGACATTTTTGCAATAGTTGAAAACTTCTGATTTCTTATCTATGGCACTAATAAGCAGTGATGACTCACAAAGTAAAGCAAATTTAACCTGTAAAGCTTAGGAGAACATAAAACTGAAAGCTTAGGAGAAAATAAGACTAGTTACAATGCTGAAAACATAGATTTTTTCCATAGATGAATACTTCAAAAAAGTCCACATTTGTTCACATTGTATTTTTATACCTGCCTGATGTACTGCTAGTATGCAAAGCAATGCTAGTTCGCTACCAGTTATTTATAACTTCCATGTTATGCTACTGCTTGTGAACATAATGTTTCCCAGTGAACTGTGCCAGTAATCTAGTGAATCTTGCTAGTGAGCCNAATGGTTTCTAATAAAATGCTACTTTACAATGGCATGCCGTGCAATTGACGCTTAACGAAGTCTGTTACACAAAATATTAGAGGTGTTACTGAAAGACACTGTCTATCGAAAGGAATCCTTTCCTAGCAAAGAATTAGACACTAAGCCAGAGGTGTGCAACCGTTTGCTATTGCCAGCCACATTACTTTTGTTTATATTAAGTACGGTCGCCAATGAGCTCAAGTTATATTTATGAGATACTGCCAAGTGCCAACCAACACAGAACACATTCAAACATAAATTGCATATTCATTCTGTAACTCTTTGCGACATTACCATCCAGATTGTTACGCATCGTGTCGACTGATTTTCTTGCCTTGCGTTTGTTTGGCTTCAATATACGCCAGCACGGCTGCCAAATCTTATATTTCAAATAACACATGGACAGCCACAAATTTCATTATCGAAAGGCCACATGCGGCCGGCCGCAGGTTGTGCACCGTTACACAAAGTTCTTACAGAGTATATATCTCGACTACCAAGAATGCATCATCAGCTCTGATTCAAATAGAATCTGTTACTAAAAGATTGCTAAAAGCCACACAAAGGATGTTTGTGATTGGGAACTGCATGCAGCTCTTAAAACAGTGTTTGAAAACCATTGTTCAACAAGTAACACCAGGCCTGCCAGCTACAATGTCACAGCTTTAACCATTATTAAACCAAAGAAACATCAATGGCTTGCAGATCCATTGTTGCAGTCTGGTGTCGTTAACTTGTAGCAATCGCGTTCAATGTGCTATAAAGAGAACACGTAAATCTATTTGGCAGAACTGTTAGTATCTAGGAAGGGACCCGGAGCTACCTTTTAAATGGCCATAGCTCTGGCTCAGGTCCTAAATTTTTAACTGAGCTCCGGCTCCTGATTTTTAATTTGAACTCCGGCTCTAGCCATAGGTAAAATGCACAGCTCCAGTGCTCTGGAGCCTTGAAAAACAGTTTTGGGAACACTTTGATAATCATATATAATTTGTGTGTTTTCAGTAATTGATGAAGATGTCAAATATCAAATCAGTAAAAATATTCAATCCTATCTTCAAAGCAAATAAGGCAGGGCTTTGCAGAAAACTTCACATGTTGGTTAGAACCCAGTAAGATACATTTTAACCACAACTACAGTTTAAATGCATCACTTATGGTTTCAAACAATCATGCAGTGACATGTCAACTTATTTAAAAAATACTGTATATACTTGTGTATAAGCTGAGTTTTTGGGAGACGATTTTAAGGTAATATTTTTGGGGTCGACTTATACTCAGGTAATGTTCATGGAGATGTTGCTTAAGAGTCGTATACAATGTGAGTGTGAAAAGAAAACTCCATTATTATACATGTTATATAAGGTAGGCATATGCCTNCCTTGANAATGATTCTTCATCTTAAAAAGTGCTCACATCATAACATTACTTCACAAAATTATCAAATATCAAAGGGACAACGATTGCTGTTTCCTACAGTGACTGTGTCTGGAATCTACAGTTGATTTATACACAGGTAAAACTTAAAATGACCCAATTTTTCGTCTTAAAATACACATTGACTGTACATGAGATCGACTTATACACAAGTATATATCGTAGATTCTCAAAAAAAACACCCAAAATTAATGAGAAGTATGAGAAGATCAAACCAGTAGTAGCATGAATTGCATTAACAGAAGCAATGTTTCACTTAAAAAAGAGCAGAAATCAACCTTCAAACATTTGTCTACACTATTGGGAATCATGCAATTCACTTGTTTTGGTAACAATAACACAAGACTTTTGAACTTTAAAACAAACAACATGAGTAGCAAAAAGAACAGCATTCTTTAAAACAAAGTCCATTTCTACTGATCACAGTATTATTGTTTTCAGAGCTCGACTGATGCATCTCATGCCAATATATATCAGCTGATATGATAATGTTGCCGATGTATCATATCGGCAAAATTTCACCAATATATCGGCATTATTTACTCATAAAAGTTGCTACCCAGTGCTACATTATTGTTTTGCATGGAATGTTTGGAAACACAAGTTGTCACTTTGCCTCTTACTACTTAATGCAAATTCTCTGTCCTGTTCCACAAGTTCTCTGTTAATGGTACACAACCCTCCGACTACATCAAGTAATGGGTAATAGTCCAAGGTAATCAGACCACTAGGCAAACGTCTCAATAAACCGCTCTGTGACGTAACATTTGCTCATAGGTTTTTGCGCAATAAGCAGATGACTGCCTGCGAACAAATCAGTTTGTGTTGTGATGGTTGACTGTTTCACTTGGATTTAGCAAGGCCGACTAGCGAGCAATACAAAGCCTCAGCGCACATCTAAAAACATGCCTACGTCACAGCAAGCAGTGACCCAGGTTTGCACAGTATTCAATGTTGTACGGTTCATCATCGCACTGAGGTGATTTCTATTAGCAATGCATCACACGTTGTTTATCGGCTCGTGAGATGAGCATCTGAGTATAGGCATCTGAGTATAACTTACAAAAGACCAACTACAATCGGACAATTACTTACTAACTACAAGCACCTTGCTTTAAGCAAGAGCATGTCAAAGGGATGTCGGGTCCTTGTGGTCACTGTGCACTTTGTGCTAACCATGGAAAGCACAACAAATCTATGGTGCCATGTGTTTCACAA
>JGI24159J19872_10003623_pt1 | contig 19333 bp, 11 predicted proteins | sample Ectturendosymbi4_FD_19872 | JGI IMG/M metagenome (IMG submission 19872) | reverse complement strand
TTTGGAAAAACACCTCTCAAAACACAAAATGACTATGTTTTCCCAAATTTTTGGGGGGCATGGCCCCTTTGGCCCCCCCTGGCTACGCCTATGCGACCAGGCAGTCAAAACCATTGCATCCAAAATGTCAAATTTGAGATTATAAAAGTAAAGACAGGCTGTCATTGTGTTGCACACAGACAAACATGAAAAGCTTACTGAGCCTTTTATTTTACTTCGCCTTAACCCATTAGGGCAAAGGAAGCTTCCGATAGTGATTTCACTATCGAGGATGTTATGCTTTGGCCGGGTATGCGCTTCTCCTTGCGCTCTCAATGTAAGCGCTGCTCTGCAGGGTGCTTACAGGCCGCCCAAAATCTTCGACTGGGCCGCATGCGGCCCGCGGGTTGGACATAGCCGTTCTAGAAGGATCGTCACGTTGTACGTCATGGGAAAAAGGAAGTTGGTTTTGCACGAGAAAAGTTTATTAGACGAATAAAATTTACACCAAATTGCGACGTATCTTGTCTACAGGTGTAGCATAATTGAAATTGAGAAGTATAATCCTGCACCAAACCTGTGATGGTGTAGTACCTGTATCTTCTCATAAACTGCGTAAACGTGTTCTATTTACTTTCATCATGTTCATTCACTTTTCCTTGGTGTACGTTCGTCACTTCCTGAACACAATTCTATTTTTGGTCCTTTTTGACGCCGCCTTTAGCTCAGCGCCCAAGGCAGTCTCCTAGTTCGCCTAATGGTAGCGTCGGCCTGCTTAACACCTTTATGCCGGCACACACATGAACAGTGTATTTCTTTGCAGGAAGATGTATGTTTCGGATGCTACTGTTGAGCAAAGATAAGAAAAAGTACAGGTGAAAGTTTCACAGTGAAGCTTATAAAATACGCAGGCTATGTGTTTGGTGTAATATTTAACCGTGGCTTTTTCGGTTGTTTCGCCTACGCAGTATAAAAATCCTGATCATACCAGCAAAGAACGATTTCCTCAATCCGGTGTCATTGAATGCTATTGCATCGAAGGCAGCAACAAACGCAATAATCGCGGGGCACTCTAGTAAGGATTTAGACGATTTTATTTAGCGTACTTGGAGACAGTCCGTATCGCAATTGATTAACAATTTTCCATTTTTCCCTCGTAACAGTAGGAGAAGGGGCAGTGCCGTATCAGCCCAATTCTGGGCCCCCCCAAAATGCTTACAGGGGCCCCTCTAATGGTGATTTATAAAAACGTTTTCGACGTTATGCTACATCTTGAGGCCGAATGGCCTCCAAAACAAAATATCCAAATTCCAGACAGAATTTTGACATAACCAGGCCCGTAGCCAGGTTTTAAGATTTGGAGGGGCAAAATACATTTTTATGGGGAAAGATTTTAATATTTATCATATGTTTGAAACAAATGTTTCTGAGATCAACAAAATTTGGGCCACACAAAAAAGATTTGGGGGTAATTTCCCCCGAATGCCCCCATGTCTGCGGGCCTGGCCAGAACCGTCGCCAGAATGTCTTCCATTGGGGGCCTTCATGTTTGTGCAGAGGGTTAGACATTCTGAAAATTTATGCTGCTCATAACATGAGCAGCATTTGCAGATTGTGCAAATTAATAATGAACATTTTCCAACAAATACCCATAGTAGGCTACTAGGCTCGTAGTTTCCAACTAAAATGTTTGAACGAGCTTAACAAAAAGAATTGGGTTGTAAATGATTGTCATGGCGGCGATTATTTAGAGATGGCGTAATGAAATGCAAATGTAAAAAAATTTGCAGGAAATCAGATGCCATCCTATCGTTCAGTTATCAAAACATTGTTACCGAAGGAGCAAACATGAGGCTGGTCATTAGTGGTCAAAGCATTTGCGCCGCGATGAACGTTTTCTTTCATTAGCACAAATTGATAAACTCTACCAAGAAATATGCTCATAAAGCGTGAGCATTGGGCTTTTACTGGCCGAAATACGCATGTATAAACCTTGTTGATGTCTGGACTGTTAATCTCCTGGTGCATGGCACATATTTAGATGAACATTTTGCACGTCAAATCGCCTATACATCTTAACAAATATAGACGAAGGCCTACGTGGACGCAATGGTTAACATCCATAATCCACTAACTGCACTACTCTGTTTTGGGACAACCCCCAAAGTAGACTCTTCTAACTACACAATTAACTCCATCTGGCTGTCTGAACAGCAGGCTGCGCAAATGTGTAACTTTAGTCATAAGCACCAAAGGTATCTTGCTGCTATGCAGTACAAAATAAGAGAAGACTACCTGGGTTAGACATAGTAGCATGCATTTTTTTACAATAATCACTAGCCTACACAGAACCGCCGCCAAAATGTTTTCAATAGGTGGGTTTTGCGGTTCTGCCGGGGGCTTTGCGTTTTTGCGGGGGGGGCTTGACATTGCAAAAATTGACAAAAACTCCACAGATTTGCAGTGTTTCACGTTTCAATTTGGGGGGGCTTGAAGCTTTGTTTGGAGAGCTAAGCCCACTAAAGTCCACCCGTGGCAACGGGACTGAGCCTAAACAAAACACGTTCATCAAATGGAAGTCTGACTTCTGCACGTATACAATTAGGCATGCAGGCAGTGCCGGATAAATGAACGCGAGGCCCATCAGGGTAAAGTCGTGACCGCGAGGCCCCCGAAACGCTTAGCGTAATTGCGCCGTTCACTCATGTCCGATCCTTTGCCTACAGAAGCAAGTTGCGAACAGAGCTCTCACAAATGCAACTCTCAAAACCCCTAGAACAGTACCANAAAATCCCTAAATCTGTGGTGGTGCAGCATAAAATCGGAATGCCATGATAAACGGTAAAAATACAACCAAATATGATTTGCAAATTAAACTAATGTGGTTCATTTCACACATTTTCATACTTTTCCAAACAACCGTAAAAATCCCTAAAAAGGGTCAAAAGTTCCAATCTCGGGACAAAATCCCTAAAAGTGAGAGCACTGGTTGCGAAACTTGCTAGCGGATGGTTGTACTCTTGGTCTTTATTGCGTAACAATAACACCGCAATAAATCTTCAAATGTTCACTTCAAGTTACGGTAGTAGGCGTTTTGCCGCATGTGACCAGGGCTCCCACTGAGGGTTTTTTCCACCTAGATCTGTCGACCTAGGTGTCTAGGTTTAATGATGAAAAATCGCGTCTGTGTGTTCTGAAATGATAAACACATTATCAACTTCAATGTGTTCAATAATATAAAGATAACCTTACATTGCAGTGTTTACATGCGTACATCAGATGAGAAAGTACGCATATCGGATGAAGAAGAACGTGTTCAATCGGTTTCGTATTCTCATATAAAGAACATTGTCATATACAACGGTGTGTTTAAAGGTAGGCAAGCGAGGCATTTGCCTCGGTCCCCCCTTGACAACTGTAATGTGTAAATTACCTTGCTTTCAAAGAGGCCCAACAGCAACTGTAATGTATAAGTAGGCTACTTTGCTTTTAAAGGGGTCCCCAGCAGCAGTTGTAATGTGTAAATGCCTTGCTTTCAAAGGGGCTCAAAGTAACTGTAATGCATAAGCACTTTTCTTTCAATTGGCCCCTTTACCTTCACTGATTACTAGTGCTTCACTGCTTCATATTTCAATTTTGGGGATCGACGCTTTCTCTGGGAGGCTAAGTAGTGACGGGACATATTTTTGGGCCCCCAGTAACAACGTGGTTCCCCAATTGGGGAGTATGGAGTGCGGCTGATAAGGCTCTGAGAGGGGGCATAAGTGGATTAGCCTGGGGCCTCGCATCAGTTAAATCCGGTCCAGGGCGTAAGGTCTGTTTTGGAAAGCCTAACCTTTAAATGAGAGTTTTGTTTGAAAAAAAATGTACATTTTTACGAATGTTCTTTCAAAATAAAGTAAGTACGCAATGAAGTGTTGGAACCAGCGATTGCAATGATGGGTCTCCTACGAGGACACGTTCCTTTGTTGGGTTGACACAAAGATGGTCGTTATCGCAATGATGCCATCGAAAGCTGTCAAGCAACTTCAAGAATATAATAAAGGTCGCCACAGAAACGGGTGAGTCAGAGTGTTTGCCGACCTCTTTGAAGACAGTTGTCAAAAAAACGATGTTACTGATACAAGTTTACCAGTAGTATCGAATGAGCCGTTATTGTTTTGCTAACTACTATCGGCGACAGATAATGAAGTGAAAGGTACATGATTGCAACATTGCAATTTCCAAACTGCTAAGAGTTACTGCGTTGTCTCCCTAGACAGAAAACTTGAGCTAATGGAAAATATGGAAGAAGCTTTTCTGATGCTCGTGTTACGCATCACTGATCGCGGAACGTAGAGGTTACACCGTTTTTTAAAATTTGTTGATGCGCTGATGCGTGAGGAAAATTTGGTAATTTCGAACTAAGACAGTTAATTTGACCATGATGACAATCCTAAAGGATTTGCATGATTTCTAAACACGACAATTGTGATTGTTTTCCGTAATCGCCACGAATAAAAATGATTTTCTAAACAGGATAATGGGGAGTGTTTTTCGTTTGATCCACCGCAGGTGGGGGAATTAGCAAGCGATAGGCTATACACAAGTCCAAATTACAACCATCAACAATCAGTTGAACATTAGGATGTAAACCGAAGACTAATTAACACAATTCGTAATGTTCTGTCTCGCTTGTGTTTGACACAAACAAATTTTTTTTTGAATTTTTGGTGACGGCATTGGCGACAGGCCAAAGCCTAAACTGTGCTTTTTGCCGGGGTGGTTGAGGTGAACACTCTTGCTCAAGGAGCGCTACGGCAATTCACTCAGTGGCTGTGGATCGAACACCCAGCCTTCCAATTGAGAGGCGGACACTTTAGCACTGAGCTATTGCCGCCCCAAACAAATTGTTCTCCGAACCGATGTTTAATTTGATCTTCAAAACTCGCGAAAACGACTTCCGTATATGAGGATGCAATCAGCAGTAGAAAATAGCCAGGCCAGAACATGCAGTGCATATCTTCTGATCGTGCAGTATTTTCATTGGCTGAGAAGTACAAATGCTCCTTCTACATCCGGGTAATGACAGACAACACACGCAACCATGTGAATAACTACGGGAATGCACATGAACTTCTTCCAACGAGTACAAACGGAGGTTCAATTATCAGGCAAGATCAACTTCTGCACCAACGCAACAATTGCAATAAAGCCAAGCTTTTTTCTGAGAACACATGATAATAAACAGTGAAAAACATCTTCTGTGCGACATTTGATCAGTGTATCTAGTTCGACGATTTGCAGTGTGCGGGAAAGATAATAAAAGTGGTTTGTTAACCGTGAAGATTAATTACAGTTTAGATCAGGGGTTTGGTCGTGATTTCTCAATTGCTAAGTAACCCGAAACCTTAAACTGGAAACTACAGCAAGTTTTCTTTTCAAGAAAAAGCGTTTGCTACGCAACATGATTCACACTGAGTGATACAAGGAACGTTTTGAAAAACAGAAACATTTTTTGCAACATTTTACCTAGCATCTGAGAGTAGGAAGCTTGTGTTGTACTTTAGCTTGGTAGTAAAACAATTTTTTTTTTAAATGAACCAACATTCCGAGGGGTTTGAGATGAGATATCGTTTACAAGGCAATCATTCGTTCAAGTTTTGCATCGACCAAGAAACCTTTGTAGTTTATCAAAACTTTAGCTCAGGTCTATTTCCAGCGACCTGTTGTTTCAACATCAGTCTACCTTTAAAAATGCATTCGTTTATGCCCTGGTGTCACGGTGAGACGTTGCGGGTAAAGATTGGGGACTTGTTTGTAGGGAAATTTTTTTCAAGGTCAGTTTTAGAAGTCACCAGCGAATTTCGGTGATATTTAAAATAACATCATTTGCTTTCTATCGAAAGGAATTCTTACCCAGCAAAGAATCAGACACTAAGATCTTGCAGAGTATATATTTCGCCTACAAAGTAGGCATCATCAGCAGCTCTTTTTCGAATAAAATCTACATCATTTTGCCTTTTAGCTTAACAACAGCGCCAACGGCCCTCGGACGCAAAACCTTTGCTCTTCCTTCGCAGCCGTCACAAATAACGGTCTCAGATTATTCGGCGGCGATTTAAAGGTGAACACAACGTATAGTGATGTCACAGTGCCTACAACAGAAGAACTCTATGCTGGCGTTTTACGTGTAGTGCTGTGTGCGTGGCATGCTTTCGTTTTCGGGTCTGTTTCTAGCAAATAAACAAATTGCAAAGCTTCAACGCGTACAAACAAACCGGGAATTCACGCACAAAAGTCGTAATTAATAAGGATGTTATCGACATAGCGTAGCGATTAAAAGTCTCCCAAGTGTAGTTTTCGGATTTTGATTAGGTTGGCACAGAAAAAAAGGCTAAGGAACTTTTTGATCATAATTAGTTTTACGTGTTGCTACGGAAACATCCAACGTATGCCATTCAACAAATGACATGATTTTCTAGCAAAAAGTAAGTTGATGAAAAAAAAACTCATACATACGACGTCATACAGTGAAGATCGACAGTTTGCAAGGTCAAAAGGTCATACACAAGGTCATGCACGACCTTTTGACCTCTCGCTTGAACTGCGTGTCGCGCAAAAGCGACCTAAGAGTCACCGATGCGAAGACTGTCGGCGGCTCGCGACATGTTCTCCCACTGTCGACTCTGCATCGCCTTGCTCTGATCAATGGTCGACTTCAAGTCGGTGACGTCACGCTGCAGCGTGTGCATGTGCGACTCCAAGCGGAGGATCTCGGCTTCCTTTAAGTCGAGCTGTTGATAAAAATGGAAAGGGTCGAGATGGAACCTGGGATTGTTCTTGGGGTTTATGACCACGACGGAAAAACGCTTTTCGGGCACAACAGGGCTTAGCCCATACAGTAACTTTATCATATTTGCCCGGAATTTGAGACAACTTTAAGAAATTTTTTAATTTCGGACAACTTTAAAAAAAATTTCATCGAGATGCAAACATTTCCAGAAAATATAAAAGATTTGCAGTCTTTCAGATTTTTTGTAAAGCATAAGGATTTTACAAAAAAATTTGCCCGACATTTCACAACAATTCTCGGGAAGCTGTTTAACCCCCAAAGGAGCCTGTAGTACACGGTTAAAAATTGGGTTGACGCCAGCTGTGTGTAGTGCGTGAACGAAGCTTGCTCTCTTAAATGCCTCTTCACCCGTACAAAGGCCAATCTTTTTTCCAAAAGCGAGTGACGTTTACGACAACGACAATCACCGGTTGAGCAGACGACAAAGAAAGGAAAAGCATAAAATATCCGGCGCAGTGTCTTCAAACAATGGATGTGACCCTCTCTCCTCTGCCATGAATTATTCAGGACCACGGAAAGAACCCGAGACCATTTGGCCGCTTCGAAACAAAACGGATCAAAAAAACGGACACGGATCCGCTTTCTTACCAAATAGTATCAGGTATTCACAACAGACGGTAATAGCCTTCAAGCCACAAATGCCAGCAACCGTAGAGAAAGTTTGGCAGTTCAACATTGCTAATATTTAAAAATTTCGTTCCGTCACGACGCACTAACCTTCTTCTGCAACTGAGCGACATGCTCCACCAGGATCTGCTTGTCCTTCCTCAGCAACGCGTTGTCCTCGTCGCTCTTGCGAAAGCGCATTTCCAGTTCGTCCACTTTGCTCTGCAGTGACCGGTTGTGGAACGTGGCAGAGGACAGGTCATCCCCGGATTTCAACATCTGGGCACAAATGTCTGCTCAAGCACTCTCGATGTCAAGCGAAAGTTCTGACCTATTGTTGTTTGTCAGTTATTTTGCTTCTCAGAGTAAAGAAATAAAATTTGGGGATTACTTTTTGATGCGTGTTGTGCAAATAAAAACTTTTTGATTAGATGTCAGATACCCACAACAAGCTATAGTACGGGAATAACACTAACCACTGAAAAATATTGGACTTAGTCGTCGAACGCAATTGTTTTCCTTTCTCTAACCATAACCCGACACACTTACCTTAACATTAAACCCTAAGCCCTAATCATCAGTTTTCTCAGCGTATTTGATATGTACAATATTGCTCTGTGCATGCGCACATGACGTGGAGTCAATAATTTCGCAGGTTAGAAATTTCGCTTGACACCGGTAAAAAAACTTCTGGAAGCATATTGTGTCAATTCGCCGCAAAGTACGCACTATGAATTCATTTAAAAAAATTTTTAAATTGCTGCTAAAATAGCGACTTAAGAGAATGCAAATAATGTAGAAACAAAAATGGATTCTTAGACAACGCTAATCTCCAGTAGCAGCTGGACTGCTGTTAATATATCCAGTCACATACAGCAGCAGTAACACGACCTGTGGGCTAGCAGCACCACGGTCTTCTTAAGAATCTCAAGTAGGCCGTGGCAGCGCGTTATGCTTTTAAGGGTTTTGATAGTTTTACTCAAATTAAAACTTGCCCCACCGCGCAAGCGTGTGTTAACAACTCAGAGAAAATAGAAACGCACCTTTGCTTCAACTGCGTGAAACTTTCGTCTTTCGGTTTCCAATATTTCGTTCAGTTTCTTTATTTCCAGCGAAAGGACTTGTTCGTTTCCTTTTAGTTCTGTAATCTGCGGCAGAAGAAGATTAAATCGCTATACATTACCTGGTGCACTTGTTTAATCAACTGCTGTAGATGCACGCAAACATTTTCGACTGAAAAAGCCACAAACAAGAAAGTTATCACCAACAAATCTTTAAAACCTACTGCATCGGATAAGATCCTATGCAAGTGAATGCCGAGGAGCTGCTATGATAGAAGAAAGAAGGGGACATCTCTCCTCGAGCGCAACATTACTGTAGTCAACAGGCTGCGGTTTGGAAGAAAATTTTATTGCATTCTGGTTGCTCTGTAATTTTTTCCGGTCTGCAAGATCTCGTTTCGACAGAGCTTTAGAAGTTAGTATGTGCTATGAATGGAAAGCACTGCATAGTTCAAAAACGCTTCCCACCAGTATGCCCGGCAGCAAACATAGCTTACATTACACTTGTTCGGGTAATGACAGACCGCAAACTCAAACGGCCTACTAGGACAGGGCGAGAAGTTAAAATTCCTCGCACGCAAGTGACAAAAGACTGAGGTCTATCCCCGGTCACCGCTGACGCGAACCACAATGGGCAGCAAAATATTTGCTCATGAGCACTTTTACCTCCTCAAGACTTCGTCTGCCTCTTCAAGTACAAGCTAAATAAATTTAATTGTGTTTGCTGCAGCTAAATTTCGACCGAACGGCCGAGAAAATTGTGTTACGGGAAAAAGCAGACGTTGCTTGAAAAGTCCGATTCAAGCTTTTATTGGGCCATGACTGCAACTGAAAAGTTTTCCGTGTTTTTGACCCGTTAGTAGTTTTGCAGTATTTGGTACCATACGTTTTTGGGCCGGCATTAGATCATCAATTTGTGGGCTTGCCAAGGGTAAGAGGGAGAATCTCTCTTTGCGAAGATTCATCGGAAGTCGGAAGTCTGGCTCTGTCGTTCCGCTGTGTTGGCGTCGGTTCCAAAACATGAGCTTAGGCGTATCCTTTGCACGGCAGGACTGCCAGATGTTGTTGACAGGAAGAATGGGAGCCAAAAAAAGGACAGTAGAGCTGATAGCAGCGTCCGTTAGTGAATATTTGGAGGCAATACTTGGGTTTAAAGTATATGTTTTGTTTTCTAAGATTCCTGGTGGCATTGCAGTTAAAAACGTATCATTTGTCAACTCATGGAACTAACATTTGCTGCATAAACCACTTAAAAATAGCAAATTCAGTGGAACATTTAAGCAGGTTTTCAATGGCGACAGGTGGGATACTGATGCAATTCACACAGTGATTGAAAGGAAGGAGTTGACAAAATACTTGCCAGTTCCAACATGATATTTGATACAAAAACAAACCGCTGTTTTTGTTCTGTTCACAATTATCGCGCTCACCTGAGACGTGTGTGTCTTCGCGCGCGAGTCCTTCTCATCGCGCAGCAACCATTCATGATCGAGCTGCTTGTTCAAGCTTAAAATCTGAGTGTGCAGGTTCGCGTTCTCTCTGCTCAGCTGCGACACGCTCTCGTTCAGCTACAAAACAATTTCAGGAGTTTGGAAAGTCGCACTGAAATGTAATTGTCAGTTTTGCTCCAAAGCAGGGTTTGCACAACGTTTCTGTTTTAATAAAAACATAAGTGTTTGAAAAACGCTAAAACGCCTTGCGCTTTTAACAAACACTTTCGCATTAAAAAACGAAAAAATGTTTGAAAAAACATTGTTCGTGGCGGGTCCTGCAACTCAAACCTTTCGAAAACAGAGCCACGCAAGATTAAAAGGTTATCTACGCGGGGATGCCCGCGTTTCAGGGCGTAACTACTGATGACATATGTTTTTGATAACTATAGAAAAGGACGAACGTGGATTTGATTTCGCAGCGCGAAGGTAAAGTTCCAGCTCAAGATGGGAGTGATGATTCGAACGGTACAGTAAACAGAAAATGTTTGATATCTTACGGGGATGGACCCAATTATAGTAAAATATTGATTAGCGCACCACTAAACCAATTCGCGCCTCTTGTATTGACAAATGGGTACTGCCTAAAAACTACATATACAGGCACACAATGCTCCAAAAATTACATATACAGGTGCGTACTACCCGAAAAATACATCTACAGGCGTGCACTGCGCTCAACGTACATAAACAAGAAAAAAAACGCGTATACAGCCGCGCACTGCTCAAAATTAGGGCAAATATACTCTTAAGGTCGGTCCAGCAAAAGTTCACCGAAACGCAATATCAGTTGCTGCTCCTGCCACGCACACAGGCTGAACAAGTAGAGATTCATACGTTTTTCAAACTGGGGGTTCTTTTTATGGGCAAACATAATCGCTTCAAACGTTCAGCTGACGTTTTCCTTTGCTTTAAGTCAAGAGTTTCCGAGCTGCGGTTAGTGAGAAGTTACATAGAGCGCGGTTAAATCCGTTTTTTACAGCAGATAATTCGTGAAATATGTGTGAATTGGAATGGGAGTTCAATTATAATTTCTAATTCTATTAGCTGTTAAATAGCATTAATAACAGCTGCGAACTACAAAACACACTCAAGAATGATGCGTTCACCAAAAAGCCGAAAAAGCTAAGAAGTTAGAGCACACCGCGGTATCGATCTTTGTTTTAATTTTTTGACTAACGCTGCTGCGTAGAGTAAGGCTACAGCATGTAGAGTTAATTTAACAGCTCAAGCAATTAAACAGTTTTAATGCCAGTCATAAGAGCAAGGCCACAGCACTTTGAATTACTTTTACTGATAAGCAATGAAATGTTTTCAATGCCAGATACAAATCAGAGTGAATGAATGCTTCTTAGTTTTCAGAATATTACATCCGGGAAACGTTTAGATATCTCAACAAGACCATAACCAGGAATAACAATCACGGGAAAAATGAGTCTCCTCAAAGATGAAAGATGCACGAACACTGCCAAGCGCTGATGGAGGTGCTACATTACCTTATCCTTAAGAATTCTATCTTGACTTGCTGCTAATTCCGTAGATCGCAATTGTTGCTGTAACGATCGAATCTCTTCCTGTGAAATAACAACGGTGAAAGCGTTGGACAGAAACTGTATAACAATAAACTGGAAGAAAATTTAAAACCAGAGATGTCAAGTCAACGAGTCATTGTCATCTTTTGTATGTTTGTACTCGGCAAATACCCGTTGAAAAGGCAGATCTTACCCGCAGGATAAAGTGTTCAAAGCAAACAAATACTCTGTTGAGATGCTGCAAAGCCATAAATTCAGAACCGTCGCCAGAACTCTTCATTACCTGGGCTTTACGTTTGTACGGGGGAGCTTGGCGTTCTGAATATTGGCTAAACTCCACTAATTTATAGTGTTTCAAATTTCAATTTGGGAGGGCTTGGAGCTTTTTTTGGGAGGCTAAGCTCACAAAAGGCCCCCGTGGCAACGGGTCGACACGAATTACACTTTAAGTTTCAATGAACTGTTCTAAACACCGATCATCCGAACTATTTTTGGTAAGGATGAAGCGAAGGATTGTCGAAGCAAATTAGAAAAACCTTATCCGTGTGCTTTAGATGCCAGGAGCGAAGCCATCTTTCGTGTCACAATAAACTTATCCTTATTGTTCCTCCCAGGGCCACTTTGCAGAAAACACATTTCTATTTTCACTTCGCAACCCTTGTTACGTTTGTCGGATTCGAGGATGCTTTATAGTGATTCAAAGTGTGTTTGTCTCTGCAGAGAAGCGTTCCTCTGCAGTCCGCACATAGTCGTTCTCATTCGTATTAAATTACGAAAGGGAATTGTAATAAATTACCCACTCATCGGACGATATTTTGAACATGCTATTACACACCAGACATCAAAGACTTAAAATTGCAGGTAAAAAAGGTAAAAAACACAGATCGGAATAAGAAATACATCATCCCGTTAAAATAGGACAAAAAATAGACGACGCAAAAAATACAAGCCCCAGACTAGGGTTGATGCAAAAAAAATAAGTCAGTGAAAAGAAACTGAACTGGTTTTTACACGTGCTTGTCTTACAGCAATACTTCTTCACGGAAGTGAACAAACCACCGTTGGCGGACTACAGGGGCGTGTGGTGTCTGGAACGCAACTAGCCAGCCGAAAACTAATCTTTCAACGGTGGCTAGCTGATCCAAAACTCTGAGGAAGGTGTGCACTTGCATAAACCTGTACACTTCCCATCACCTCACCAAAAGACACTGACTCAAATTTTCAACTGGCACAGAAGAGCTTCTCTACAAAAAGATTCAAAGCACGGTATCCATCAGGCATCTGTTTAGGGAAAACGGATGACTGCAGGTTCATGAGCAATAGCAGAAGTGAGGTGTCGCACCGAAAACATCTTTACTGTGGAGAAAAAAAAACTAACGAGAAACAGTCGTGAAGTGCAAAATGGAAAAGAAATGGCGGCTGTCACAAAACCTAGATGTTGTCAAATCCCATATTCTTACGACCTTTATTTGAGCAACTACACATGCATAGCCACTGCAATTTATAAACAATTAAAGAAACTTGCTGAAATATTTTTCATCATTGTTTTCATCAACGGAAGAAGCAAATCAATCTTGACTTGCAAAATGAAAAAGAAGTGGTGGTTTTCCCAAAACCAACATGCTGTCCGCAACCTTATATTTTTTGGCATTTATTTGAGCAGCTGCTCATACATAACCAGGTTTTTTTAAGGCGTTTTAGGGCCCCGAATCGGGTCCCTAGAATTTCAAATCGGGTCCCTAGAATTAGAGTAAATTATCCTCGGGTTCCTAGAATCAGAGAAATCGGGTCCCTACAGGTCCACACCGGGTACTTAACATTTTCCTTAAAAAAACCTGCATAACCATCACAATTTTTGAACGATTCTTACAAAACTAATTGAAATATTTTGATCATGGCGTATTCAACAACGGAAAAAGCAAATTAGTGTTTTAGATCCCTTTTAATCGTGCAAAACCTGTATTCAAAAGCGATCTACGTTTTGTTTACGTGACAATCCTACGAAGATGACCCGTTCTTCTGTACCACATAAACATTAAACAGAAAAAGCTGCAACTCTAATATGTTATCAACACATGGCAGAGACAACTCCTTGCTTTCCAGCACATCGAACACGTTAAGATATCTTGACAAACTCAAACAAACGTCGCTCGCGTGAAAGACGTTTTTCCTGTGAAGTTGGATGAAGACTCTTTCAAGACTTTTCATCCGTGGTTAAGACCAATAATTGAAAGCTCTAGCTTTGTTGCAAGGTTTCGAAGAATCAACCGACTGAGCTCTGCTTTCATGACTTTGTAATGATTCAGACTTGCACATATGTGATTTCAAGTAACTGTTCTCCACAAAGAATTAATTGGATAGATAGACAGTCACAGCCAATCGACGAAGTTCACTGTTGGAAGCTGCACGATCGTTTGCTTTTTGCAGAAGATTTGGGGCTGCTTGCCCCTTCTGAACACGGTCTTCAGCATGCACTGATCGGTTTTCTGCTGTTTTCAGCCAAACAGGAATGAAAACAAGCAATGCAAGGACCACGAAAATGTGTCTCTTCAGAAGCCTAAGCCAGAATACGCTGCAAGTAAGTTGCAATACACTGCAGCAGGTCCAGAAGTTCAAGTACCTTAGGGTGTCATCACGAGTGACAGAAGGAACAGGGAGATTGATACAAGGATTAGTGGTAGAGCAAACGCAATTCTGCGTGAGCTTTATCGCTCTGTGGTCACAAAACGGGAGCTTTCAAAGGGTGGAAGTTTTCCGAAGAATTCACAGTGTGACACTTCGTAACAAAGTGCGCAGCTGTGGAATTCGTAAAACCTTGAATATCAAGCCACTTCTCCTCCGAATCGAGAGACCCTNGCTACGTTGGTCCGACCCTTGTGCCCAGAATATTTTTTGGACACATGGCCGAACCAATGTAGATTTGCGAGACAAATCCTGCTGGCTACATCCATGGGAAAGCAGCCCAGAGGTCGCCCAAAGACCAGGTGGAGCGACTGCATCTCCAAGTTTGCTTGATCGCGTTTTAGTGTGGAGCCAGCAAAACCATCAAAGACTACTGAATACCGTGAGGTGTTTCGAATCATAGATCTGCTTCATCCGCCGCGGCTTTTCCCAAAGGAAAAGCAAGTACGAAAATGAATCAATGCGTCTTCACAAAGATGACGAAGTCGAAGCAATCAGCAAAATTTTATTTGCTTGTTTTCTATCGCCTTACTTTGGCCCTTATACATTTCGCCCGTACTCACGGGCGTAACGAGGCTAGATGGCGCCCGCAGCAAGTTTGCCGCCCCCATGTTCGAACCTGAGGTCTTTCGGAAGCAAATGCAGTGCATTGAGGAAAGTACTTGTGACAATGTTGGGACTTTTCGGCGCCTCCCGCAGTGATTCGGCGCCCGGGGATTGTGCCCCTCTTGCTCACCCTCGCTACGCTCCTGCCCGCACTCATTGCTTTCAGATTTCAAGACTGTTGGGTAGAGCTTCGCTAAGTAGATTTCCTCTTTAAAAAAAAGCTTGATTCGACATCGTCGCCTTTGTGGAGACTAGTTATATACTCGGTTACGACTAAAAATGAAAAACCTTGAAAAAGCACGATGATGAAAATTGCAACGAAAAGCCAAGCAGGAAAATCGAAAAACTAATGTTTATTTATTTAGATATATCAACGTATTTCATAGCTGACGTTGTTGTTTTCTGGCATTACGTTTAAAACTTGCCCTGTCTGCATCGAATCTTTACCTTCAGCTCCCTGGTTATCTTGTCATGAATGGCGATGGTGCTCGCATTGAACTTTTCCTCCATCAAGTGCATCTCCGACTGCTTTCTCAGGCACTCGCTGCGCTTCTCATCAAGCAAGGCGCTGGTCTGAGCATGCTGCGCCACTCTTTGATCGAACTGCGAATTGAAAATTATCGGTTCTTATTTCGAAAAACTTCGGTTTATTTCGAAAATTATCGGTTTATTTCGAAAATCATCGGTTTATTTCGTTTATTTCGATAAACTTCGAAGCTGCCCAACGCGACTTACCGAAAGTCCGAAACGATGAAACCAAATCTAACAAATCAGGTTGGTGTTTCCGCCAACAGTGCTACGTTGAAAACAATGAAAGCAAAACAAGTCAATGTCGTAATTTGATACATTTTCAACAGGTCTTGGCCATGGACATGCTTTTTCGACCAAAACGCTGCAATCCCCCGGATTTTTTGTCCCCTAAGTCTACGACCAGCACACGTCAAATCACCTGCAACTGCTTGCTCAACACGTTTCGGGCATAAATACATCCCAATTTCTGTTGTTTATCACACAAGCTAGGCATTAGCACTCCGCGATAGATAAACAGCAGAACATTGCTGGAGCAACTTGCGCGGCAATACAATGCAATAGAGTGTGTTTTTCGAGGGGTTTTTGAACACATTGTTCGGGAATAAAATAACTTAGATGTCCAGCAATTGGATCAACAGAGCTGATTTGATTCGACAGAATTTAGAAAGAAAAGGTCAAAAACAAACATTAAAGACTTAGTAAAATTCACAACAAGAAATACCCACTTGTGCTTGAAGCAGGTTGCTCGAATGCCTCTCGTGGCGCAGTTCGGCGGCGATTCTTTCCATCTCTTGGCGAAGTGAAACGATTTCCGAATCTTTGTTAGCGATGTCTCGGTCAGCAACCTCGCGCATCTTTTTCAGCTGCACGATTTCCTCTGTCAGCAGTGATTTTTCCCGCCTGTAATTGTCTGAAAGAAAAAAGAGAACAATTAACAAAGAGCCGTTCTAAACCGAATGCTTTGCAAAAGAAAAAACATAACTGCGTCGTTTGATGCAAAAATCTTTGCAAATGTTTTCGTCACGCTACAGTAAAACTGCAATCGACAGACAAAGACAAATTCAAATATACTAACGACGATTTTCACCGCGCATTTCTGCTGAAAATCAACAAAACACAAAAAGAAGTAAGAAGGCATTTTTCAAAGATGCAATTAGCAGCAAGCGCTCCCCACCTCGACCGACATACAAACAGCTCACGAGAGCGCTGCACGAACAACGCAAAGAAACATAGTGTGCAACCGCAGCAGAGCAAATACAGAAAGCTCATCAACACTTTTTGCATCCGAATATCACTAAAACTTTGATTATTTAATAACAAAGCTGACATGACGAGTAAAGCAGTAATTGGCACCAAATTAAATGTTACATTTACGCATATTTAATGTAAATTAAGTTGCACTTGGGTGTTAATAAACGTGAAATTGTGAAATTGAAAAGGAATGGATGCAAAGACATCATTCACAGCATTTACTTTATTTATAAAATTTACACATCAGTGATTGAACCACCTCAATTACTTTCAATGACGAGCAACTCAACAAGAAAGTATAACAATGATTTTCTCAAGCTTTGATCATAATGTTTTGCCAGCTTCACAAACAATTGGTCTGGCGCTCTTACGCCTAACACAACGTTTACAGAGCGTGTGAGAGACAAATGGTAACGCAGCGCTTTCTCATCTGTTTTCACTGCAGACCTCACAAGACCAATACCTGGACGAGGAAAACAATTACCACAGAAATAAATTCAAATGCAATTTAAAATATAAAATTTTGTTCTCCGCTTTAAAACCCGTTGCCAATACTGACCTCGAACAAAAAAAAACGTAACGAACATATATAAACCTCTAAATAGCACGAATCTCACATCTGTCGTGCGTGACACTTCACAAAAAAATCCCAGAGTCTTTCAAGGCAACGAACGTACATGAAGAGTTTGGACTGGTTGGCCGCTGAAGTAACGTGCATGTGGTAACAGAAGCATAACCTAAGTCATTCTCACAATTAGAATATTTGCAGAAAATACAAGAATTGTTTTGATGTGCTAGCAAAATATGCTTTGTTATCATAAATCCTAGCAGTGCATGTGAACTTGTGAACTGCTGGGTTACATGTTTCACATCACAACAGCAACATGGCTTTTCCGTTACTTCTTTACCTCGTGTGAAAAAACAGGTTTCTCAAATATATTAGACTTCAGATGATTACAGAATGTCCGAACCACTCTGGAAACATTCTGCGCGACTCGAAAAAAGTTCAAAAAACAAGTTAAAATCGAAAATCAAGGCTCTACTTTGATGGCTAAAATAAGTTAGGGTTACTGATGTGATTTTGACACAGATTTATTACTAATCTTTCAAAACAAAATTTTAGGAACATATAGCATTGTCAATTCTTTTTTGTTCATGAAATACACTAATGTTGTAGCAAAGCAACATACCTTCTACAGCGTCAAGTTCCCCATTTAAACGTGACTTTTCGTTGGTGAGCATAGAAATGTTTGCTTCTTTTCTGGAAACTTCTAAGTGCATTCCATCAAGATCAGACTGCAAATCCTTTTGCAAGACACAAAACAATATTAATAAAGTTTCAAACGCACGATTGACTCTATTCTCACTACAGCATGTTGCAGAACAAATGAAATAGACTATTTTTCCCCGGATGCAGTAGGGCGCTCCGATATGATAAGACCATCCCTGCGCTAGAAAAAACGAGGCCTTGATTTAAACAGCCAATTTTCACTCATTTTTTTCCAAATACTATAAAGACCATGTTAAAAGGTCAGCGATTTCTAGCATGAAGAACGTTTCAAAACATTGAGAACGTACACAATTTCCTAATTTTTTTAATACATCACAAATTCTAGAGAAGCTTTTAGGACAGGGGTTCCCAACCTTTCTCTGACCATGTACCCCTTCAACATTTCGATAGATGAGCATGTACCACTTTATCCTTTCAAAAGATAAGCATGTACCCCTTCAGCATTTCGACAGTTGAACATGTACCCCTAAACTTTCTTATGACAAAATATTTTATCATGATTAATCACAGATATACTTAAAAATAAGCGTATAAAGGCTTTTAAAAATAATATAAAGTAATATTTGCTAATATATGCATAAATATTTGGAAATCAAGGATATATAAATATATATATATAAATATATATTTCTCTTCTATTGCTAACCTTAAATGTACCCCTTCGGATAGGCAAATGTACCCCTGGTTGAGAACCTCTGTTTTAGGATGTGAAGCGTCTGGCCAATAGGCTTGTAGGGGATTCAAGGTTTAGCGCAGCCTTAACTAGCATTCACCAAGATGTTTTAAAATCAAAGTAATAACGTACACTGACCTTTAATTTAAACATCATCCTGTCAGCTTCCTTTGTCATCCTGGGTTGTATAGCAGTTGCCTTTTTGGCTTGGCCTCGCAAATATTCTGCTTCCAGTTCAAGGAAATATATTTGCTGTTGAAGGTTTTTGATGTACTCTGATTCCACGTCTTTCAAAGTGCTGCTTTTACTGTAAAAAATATCAAAAGATCAACTTGAGATATGTGAAACATTTTTTGTTGATTTTCTTTCAATCATGTTGCATTTTCTTTTAACAAACTACTTCAATATCAGAAAAGTAGTCTCTTTCACTGCAGCAGTTTTGCCCACATCATGATAAGCATTTATCTGGCTTTAACAAATGTCAGTGGCAATAGCAACAAATATCTAAAGTCTTTACAATTATTTATACGTAAACACCTCCTGCGTGGATTCAATCCCAAACGTAATCTTTCAACCAAAGGCAAGCCGGCAAAATTCATTCAAAGCAAAATTCTGCTAACTACGTCTGCTGTCCAAGGCTACGTCTGCTATCCTTACAACAATTGCTTTGAAATAGTATAATAATTTAGTTAAATCAAAGGTGGGATAATATTGTTGCAATGGAAATCCCGAGCGGCATATGCGCAAAGCTTCGCACTGTGGCAGCAAGCAACAATAGAGTTCACATGCCATGATC
>JGI24159J19872_10003622_pt1 | contig 19334 bp, 9 predicted proteins | sample Ectturendosymbi4_FD_19872 | JGI IMG/M metagenome (IMG submission 19872) | reverse complement strand
AAAACAATTTTCACCGTGCGATTTTGGCCTTTCTGGCCATGTTTACAAAACCACAGGATGTTTTGACAGGTCTGTCAAAACAATCCATGACGTCAACATCCCGTGGGATTTCAAAAATCAAGCTGAATCATTGGCACGGTTACTGGTGCGAAACCGCGCGAGATTTAAATGCATTCTAGGCTATAGTACGAGCTTTTTGAGGGTTTGATGGACAGTCTAGCATTTCTAGTTGTTAAGTTATGGCAAAAATGGTAGAATATTAATTGGGGAAATCCCCACTAATCCCCTGGGAGTTTCTTGTCATATTTGGAATATTTTTGGCATAACTTTTGAACCAGAAACGCTAGAAACTCAGTCAAGGGCTCTAAAAACGCATATTCTCGCATAGAAACCAAAAATATTGCAAGCCAAAATATTGGCGCGTTGGATCGGATGATGACATCATAAAATTTAATTTTTTTTTCCCCAAATTTAATTTTTTTTTTTATTCTAAACTACACGACGCCATTAGTCATTACAGGGTTTGAACAGCTCTCTAGCTCAATCTCCTGCTGAGTTATAGCTGGCCAAAGTTTTCCCTGAAAGGGTAAAATATGCCTTTTTTGAAACCTTTTGAATTTTGCCAAAAACTGGGTTTTTAACACATAATTTTGGTTGCAGATATGCTAGCAGGTCAATCAAGGGCTCTATAGACGCAAATTTTGACCTAGTTTTCAAGAAAACTTTGATTCAAAAGAATGGGTCAATGGGTTAGGGCCCAGGGCCAGCTAAAGGTGGCCAAAAATTTGAAAACATGCCCTCATTGTGACGTCCCCTCCAGAAAAAGCCAAACCGAAAACGAAAAACGTTTTTTCGGTCTCAACCAAAAGACTTGCTGAATCCATAGAGAGTTTGAACAGCTCTCTAGCTCTAGCGGCTGGCGATTTTTGGCCAAAAAAAGGGCCGGCAAATTGCGGCCGTTAAAGGGTTAAAACTACATTCACGATTAGAAGTGGACTATTTGAACTTTTGTACATATCAGCTGCAAAAAACTGAAAAACAGTCAGTGAACAAAAACAATAAAACTGTTCCAAGTATTGCAGAATCAAGCAATGTTGAGATCAAAATCATAAAAGACAGAAATCAATAATGGAGAGCTAAGACAAAGACACTCACAACTAAACAAGCTATTAGGATTATTTTACATACTGATTAGAATGTTTCTATAACATATAGAATTACCAAATTTCAACACATCACCATTTCAGATATTAAACATTTGTGTCCAATTCCGCAAAATGCAATTCATTTCCCATACAGAACAAAAAGAAAACAAGCTGCTTTAGTTACCACATTTCCAAACATTACTTGTAGTACAGCACTATCGTTTTAATCATCTGGCATTTATTTCTGCTGTTTTACTAGACCTACTGTATCCATGACTGGCATTTCAACCTTACGTTGAAATAACACTTTTAGTATCTTCAACAATTATACTAAATTCACCTTAATAATCACAGTGCCTTTTGGAGGAGTTTAATATTTTGCTAATAGGTCTCTCCATCAAATCTATGGGGACAAAAATTCTGCTCTGATGCAGTTACTCTTTGCTACACCCAACACGGTAATATAAAAGCCATCACATCACTTGATGATCTCTTCACACATGGAATTGATGTTGATGTTAAACAGATGGGCTGTGAAAAACTAGTCAGCATCTAACTCAGCGAAAAGATATTTGCTTCGGTGATGCTTCGGTCATCTCAAAAGCAAAATGCATACATAATTTCGATCATTTCAGGCTGTCAGTGCAACAATGCAAAAAATTTACTTCCAGTCTGAATCTGAATGAAAAACTGGAACCATTATAATGCACAATTGTTTCCAGACTGTCGGTGTTTAAAAAGTGGCAACAACCACTCTGATAGTGATCTATCACCATTTTCTTCACAGTATGTTAAATATACTGACTTTACAAGCTATGTTAATAAGTTGATATCAAATGATCTCTCATTGCTGCACTGTAATGTAAGATCATTGTATAAAAATATAGACAAGCTTGATAAAATAGTATCTCTATGTTCAAAACTAACAGATATTATAGTGCTGTCAGAAAAAAGGAATTAAGGAAAGTTTAATTATATCACCACTTCCATGCTATAATTTCAATGGCGAAAATTGCAAAATGCAAGCTTGGGGTATAGGTGCCTACATGAATATAATTTTAATTATCTTCAGTGACATGACCCTAAGTTCAAAATAAGTGGGTATGGAAACATATGGTTTGAGTCATTGTGAAGCAAAAAATGTCAGAAAATAATGGTCAAAATAGTGTACAGGCATCCTCAATACAACATAGATGAGTTTTTCTCATCATTATCTGAAACAATAGCAAAAAGTGCAAACTAGAGCTGTGAATACTATGTACTAGGCAATATTAACATGAATCTACTTAATGCAACAAATGATAACAGAAAACAGCAATATTTAGATACATCTATTGGTTTGTAAACGAATGCATATGTGACAGTGTCTTTTCGGAAAAACTAAAAAATTGATGAAGTAGCAGGGGTGCAACTAGGGGGTCTGTTTGGCTGTCATGACAGACCCTTTGTACCACAGATAAGCTACTTAGCATTAAAGCCAATGATAAAATGTCAAACGCTGTCAGTGCAGGTCTCTAATGCGGGTGGTTTGGAACAGGCAACAGCCTACATTTCCCTTCTAGCGTTGCATAATACTATTACGAAACAACAAAGTCCCTGCCTTGTCTAAATGGTGCCTGTGCAATGACATGAAACAATTCACGTTTTTGAACACTTTAAATTGATATTGTGTTGAACAAACGTGTTTTGGAATTTCCTCCTCTGGCAGTGCCAACTCCAATGCAAGCAAAGCTGTCAGAAGCTTGTACACTGCCAGGCACACACAGAGATGTTTTGTAATATTTTGCTTCATGGCGAGAGGACAGTGTCCAATCGCGATTGTTTTGCTTTGCAGTTTCGGCCTAAATTTTACCTGCTTTTACACCTACTAGGTTACCACTAAATCAAATAAGTTTAGGCCTTACTCAGTGTCACGCCAAGTTATGCGGGTTCATTTCAACTTTAGCTGCAACTAAAAGAGGAATTTCTCATATTGAAAGGCGTGACAGCTAGCCTTAGAAATTGTGGTCGCATTATCTGAACAAAATATAAGTCAAGCGTTGTATTTCGAAAATAGCTTTTTTAGAAGTGAGCAGTGGGCGATGTTGTTTTTTGCACAAAATGTCCTATATTGATTAAGTTACTTTTACGTTACGATGTAAAATCATCAGAGCAACTGCAACCCAATCAGTCTTCTCCGCAGTGATTTCACAAGTGTACAGTATTTGTAACACTGCCATCTTTGATAGACAGCGCTCCATAGACGCAGTTGTGCAGCTGATTGTCAGCTTCAATTTTACAAGTGTATGTACATATGGATAAACAGCTCTCATTGCTGTGTGGCTGACATTTTCTGAATGTTCCACAAGCTAAGTATCTTTTCAGCACCATGTTCGTAGGAACAAATATCGATTGCGATGTAATAAATGCGCTGTGACCAAAAGCAATGATAATTTGGAAATCTTTCCTTGTGTGTCTCAACAAATTGACAATGAGGTCAATACCACTATCTATACTAAATAGTTAGTTGCACTAGGCTGCTAGCCCTACTAATCAACTTTGATCGATTGGATTTTAGGTAGAGCTCGGTCGATAAGGCTTTTTTGGGCCAATACCGATGTTGTTATTTTTCATTGCCGATATTATGCAACACTTAAACCACAGTTGAAAGACAATACTTCAGTGCGATGAAGAAGCGTACAACATGGAATTCTGCGCAAACCTGGGTTACTCAGATAGTCAAAACTCACGGCCTTGTTCGCAGGCAGTCATCTGCTTACCACGCAAAACCTGGGAGTGAATGTTACGTCAAAGGCCTGTTTATTAGAACGATTATGGAGTGATCTGAATATTGCACATTACTTGATGCAGTCGGATGGTTGCGCGTCGTAAGGAACAGTACAGAAAATTTGCATTAATTAGTCAGAGACGAAGTAGCAACTTGGGTTTCCGAACACTCTGTGCAGAAAAATATCATTGCAGCTTTTATGTGCAAATATTGCTGATATACTGTATATTGGCAGAATTTTGCTGATATAATACTTTGGCAACATCGCAAAATTCATCGGTCAATTTCTAGTCTTAAGAGAAAGTGCAGTTTCATGCTGAAAAGTGATATCAAAAGCTGCCCTTCAGCGACAAACCCCTTTGTTCCAGGCTAGATGCGCCACTGTGAAATAGTGGTGCATCTAGCCTGGAACAAAGGGGTTTTTAAATCATGAGATAGTGAAATTCCCACTAATTACAGACCGATATCAGCACTAACAACACATGTAAAAATTATTTGAAAAAGTGCTGTTTGGAAGACTGCACAATGATTTTACCAAAAGCAAATTGTTCAATGAGGAACAATTTGGTTTTCATAATCATTCCGCATTCCTGACAATTACAGACTTGCAAGAACACCTTTTCCAAAACCTTGATAACGAACTTATAACTTGTGTGGTTTTCTTAGACCTAACCTGGTATAGGAGAACACTTTTGGGTATATAATGCATGATTCAGTGGGCATTTTGCAGTCAACCTGTAAGCATTTCATGCACTACAGTTGGTCACACTAGTCTGTGTAGATTTGTTCCACAATTGGCAAGCATATATTGGCATGCAATAGGCATAGAAATGAGTGTTTTTTAATGCTGGTGAGCAGTGAATATTGTCATACTTTCATTCAATAACTTATTTTCATTCATAAACTTAATGTAGTGTCTAAACAACCATATCTGGTGTCAAAGGACTAAAAAACATGTGTGGTAGATATGGCACGGGCCGCTAACAGTCCAGTCTTCGGGCAGACCGCTAACAATCTTTTAGTGGTAACGTCATTCCGAGCAGCTGTGGGCACTGCGGTCTGCTCACCAATTAGGCGAAAATTTTTCTTTTTGCAAAATTTTAAAATCAAACAAGGAAATGTTTTTCTGCTGTTCTCTCCATTTTACCGTTCTGCTAATGTTCTGTTTCACTTGTTTCCACGCAAATCAGTGAACCGTGTTATGAATCAATCCCAGCAACCAACACTTTCATTTATAGTCTGGCGCTGTCGCCAAGGTTTAGGCAGAACCGTCGCCAGAAAGTTTTCAATAGGGGGGCTTTGCATTTCTGCGGGGAACTTTGCGTTTGTGCGGGGTGGCTTGATATTCTAAAAATTGCCAAAAACCCCACTGATTTATGGTGTTTCATGTTTCAATTTGGGGGGGATTAGAGTTTGTTTGGGGGACTTAGCCCACCAAAGCTCTCCCATGGCGACGGGACTGGGTTTAGGTTAAGGACAGGTGCTATCAAACTTTCTCTGTCCATGCACCCCTTCAGCATTTCGATAGATGAGCATGTCAACTAGAAGACTTGTTGAATCCACAGAGGGTTTGAACAGCTCTCTAGCTTTAGCAGCTGGTAATTTATGGCCAAAAAAGGGCCGGCCAATTGCGGTCGTCAAAGGGTTAAGTTCAGTACGTTACTAGCAAGTGTAGTGCAGCCTACCACACACTTGTGGTGTGTTAGTGTCACGTTACAGGTGGCGGACAAATAAGTTTTTAAAAGTGCTCTGGCAGACCTATAGCCATTAAGACTACATGGTTTTATTGTCCAAAAGACAATGAATTGAAAACTTAAGTGTTGTTACTTTGCTTTTGAGGTTATGACATGTTATGGGCCACGGGCTGGTCCAGGCCAGAAAATAAGTTGTGATTTAGCATAGATGGGCTGGGCAGTTTCTTGTTAGCTCCGGTGGGCCAGGCTGCAAAAGTGGTGGCCCGTGCTGTGCCATCTCCAGTGTGCGGCATTGAAAACCATATCTGATTTTGTGCTAGATATAAAACTGGGTTGGAGACGTTCACAACACCATCATGTTGTTTTTTGTTGATAGTATAGAACACAGTTTTGATATTCTCACACAATATTGTATATTGAAAGTTTTAGAACCACTATTGATGTACATTCTGAAAAACTTTCAGAAAACACACATGTGTTTGGATTTAGGGTTTTGGATTACAGTTTAGTGTTAGTGTATAAGATTAGGGTTAAAAAAAATTAATAGCAGCTTTAATCATTTACTCTGAGAAGCAACTAACATACAAGAAATGTTCACATATTTTGCAGAGGTCAGCAAGTTTGCTTCATACGGTTTTGTAGTCCTTCTGTGGGTGGCAGAACATTTTCAAAAGTCGGGGGCACAAGTGCACGCCAAAAAAACTACAGAAAATTTTTGTGGTTTGAATCGGCAATAGTGACGTCACGAACATTAAAATATGACATCATTAATTAAAATATGACAACATTAACTGCGAAATTAAAATATGACATGAACTACACAATATGAAGGTCAAATACGATGTAGTTAATATACCATTTTAGACAAAATTAGATCACTATGAAAACGTATCAATGAATCACCTGAAATTCAAATAGGCTGTTACAAGGGCAACTCCAGGTCAACAGCATCACCTGGGCTTATCACATGATTAATACCGACTGCATATTTTTTTATTTTTATTTTGTGGTTTTGTAACAGACATTAAGTCAATAGAGCATAGAGTACAAACACGCACAGCCTGCATAATGAAGATTGATAAAACAGGCACAACAGAACAATTAATAGCCTTGTTGGAGGTAAAACAACAAGGTTACAGACACTTTCTTAACACTATTGCTCGCTAACTCGTAACACTTGGTGCAACACTACATCCAGAGTAGGATACTATGTCCAACTCTGGTCAAGGCCAGGTAAAGCACGGAAGTATTGTGGCATGCACTGTAATGTCCAAGCACTCAGTCATGAAGTAAAATGCGGTTGTAGTGTTCAAAGAATAAGGACAAGTATAAACAATCTGACTGCATCAAAGCACGCAACCATACGTTGCTAGATTTTCTGCATCGTTCAAGAAGGAGGTACAGATTATTTTGCAAGGCCTCAAAGGTAGAAATGTACATTGAAACCTGATGACTACTAACACTTGCTCACCACGGCAGGTTGTATGGAGCCCTGCATCCAAAATTATAGGCCACCTGATATCCCTGCATGCATGCCTTTCTGAAATTGCACCATAATTGTGAATGTGATGCATACATGGACAAACAAAAGGAATGAAAAAGTACATTTTTAACTGCATTTGAACATCAGGAAAAAGAAGATCAGAAAACCTTCGACGCTTGCGCCAGTGAAATTTCCATTTGATCTCATTCTGGAGGCACTATCGTTGCTCTGAGACGTTAGCTACGTAACAATGCATGAGATGTTCTCATGAGAACTCGTCCATTCTTGCGTAACATATGTCATAGAAGAATGATAACGTCAGTTAAACTTCTGCATACTAGGTTCATTCATATTAGCCCAAGTTACTGTACAATTTACTGTTTGTTTGAACTTATTCTTAAAATTGAAACTGTCCATTGGATTGGACTTCAAATCCAATGTTCTATACACATCCATTGCTTCAAAAACAATCAGTCTGATATGAATTACATTTTTTTAAATATTTAATTGCATAGGGCAGCTCAGACTCTGATGGATGAGCTGGAGTAAAGTGTGAGTGAATGAAGTCAAGAAAACACTTACTACAAATGAGATTGTTTTATTCAGGTCACCTGCAACATGAACGCAAAAGGCTAAACATGGAACGAAAATATATGAGCAGTGACAAGGCCCAATGAAAAGAGCCCAAGTTAATGACATAGTGAAGTGGGAACGTGGGCGGTGGCACAAATATACACAGCAAGCAAGCCCGCTTTTTCCAATATAAATCGCAATAAAAAATTTGGCTAAGCACAAGGAGTCTGTGTGCCACAATAGCCACTGGGCTGTTAAAAACACCATGAATGCAGCTTAAATAAAACAGGCAAAAATGACACAGTATTGATACCTGTCTTAAACACATTCAATATCACAGCTTTTCCACATATAGAACACAGAAGTAACATGACTGAATAATACTCATTCTACATCTGCATTAGATACCGGAATGCAAAGACAAGACAAAACATATGTAGCAACTAGCAAGTTGTCTGCAAGGACGCCAATTGTACTGCCAAATTGCAAAATAAAATACAGCTATTTAGTGTTGACAGTGCAAAAACAAAAACACAATTGAAATTGATCTGTCAAATATTTCATATTGCGTATAAGATTTAGCAAGTAGTGTTAAAATGCTTGAAATTACACCATTTTTTGATGATGTGGCATGAAATTTTTCCTACACACAAGCACGAAAACTACAGCATTTTGTAAGAAATGATGTTGTATTACACTATCTGGCAGTACTCTTTGACAACACTGATGCGATCAGCAAGCCTGAGCAGGGTGACCAGACTGAGATTGTGCATGATGATGGTGTATTCTGCCAAACATTTACAAAATCTTGCCAAATTACAAGTCATATACTACAGATATTGCAAAAATTCTGCAGAATGTTTTACTGTATTTTTTGGACCATAAGGCCCACTGGATTATAAGGCAAATTATCCAAAATTGAATGCTAGCTGCTCTTTTTTCATACATAAGGCACACCAGATTATAATAAGGCGTATTAAATGAAGCAAACCTCAGGTAACATATGAGGCAGATTAATCAGACAGTTTCAACTCCCAGATTACTGTACATACCAGGGAGTTTGATCTGTCACACATGCCTAATCCTTTAGACATGACTAGAATAAAATAAAAGTTGTGCACGTGTTTGATTCGGTGTGAACAAATGAAGTCAGGAGCCTTGCGGAGTAACAGTAACACCATTTGTGGCATGTGCTAGCTATTCTCAGAACCACATACACTGCTCATTGCAATTGTTGCTGTTTATTGCATAACGCAATGGTCTGTTTACAAGAAAATTGTGACTAGCAATTAAATAAATAGCATTGTTTACCACATAAAATTGGTTCTAGCTGGATAAGAAAGCACAACCAGATCCATGCATTAGGCGCACTGCGTTATAAGGCACACCTTTGATTTTTGAGAAAATCAAAGGATTTTAAGTGTGCCTTATGGTTTGAAAAATACAGTAATTAAAGATTAAACTTTAACAATGGACTTAATTAATACTAATTGTGTTACTTAAACTTATTTAGGCAAAATTCGAAATTTAAAAGTGGGAACCACGTCCCCCAGAAAAAGAAGTGGGAGACATAAGCCCATCCAGCCTGCCCAGTTGCGCCACCTATGAGTCCTTCCAAACCAAAAACTGGATACAGTCATTTAATTAGATACTCAACTGCCTAACTTGATTTGAAAAATTTTTAAATGGGCCAGCACCCAACATTGACAATTGTCAATGCCACAGAACAACGAATACAAACAAAAGCAAGAAGGGCGCACAAAATACTGAATCATATTACAGCACACACAATTCATTTTCATAAGATAATGTTTCCTTTTAAGTGCATTACAAACACATTTAACGGCATTGAGGCAGACAGCACAGCAACAAAAGGCTGAGGGTGCAAAATGCCGAAAATGCAACGAATGACTTTCAACATCAGACTCAACAAACTGCCTGCAAATGTATAATCACTGGTGTTGCCACTCTGTTGCTACATAAAAGTACTAGATAAGATTTCATGATGAAAAAAACACTAGTAGATTCACAAAAAAACACTAGATTACAAAGGATTCTTACACACAGTGCAAGTGCTCAGAAAATGCATTGCAGTGCCAACCACAGACATTGTGCAACTCATTATCAGAGAGAGAGAGAGAGAGAAAATTGGAGATAGCACCAACGCTTGTGTTTGTTTGTGTGTACAGGTCACTGAAACTTTTAACAGATGACCAAGTGACTTCACAGCGGTTTAACTCAAAACAAATGATATTGTCTTGTGCAATTCAAGATTTAATTATTAGGTAGAATTTTTAGAAAATTATTAGGCTACAATTGCACTAAATCAAAGGAAGTGACTACGGATACACCTGTTGGGTTTCAAACCGTCCCGGAATGGCCAGGACAGTCCCACAATTATTGACATCGGGCATCCCTTGTCCTGGGCTGGGTCACTTTTGTCCCGGAAGTTACTGACAGCTCTTTGTCTTAGCAAGAGTTCATTGATTACTATATTTTCGTAAATTAAGACTGATATATCTTTGAAAATTAAATAGTCCTTAATTTGAGAGCTGTGAGTATAATTGTAAACTGTTTGATGTAACATTTGTAAGTGTTACACAGTACACTGCAGAGCAGATTAAGCTCTTTGTGATGTAAAAATTTTTCTTTGTGATTCATACACGAGGCTTGTAGAGTTTTTACTGTGTAAAATCGTTCGAACAATGCCTTAAAGATTCACCATTTCACAAGTTTCTTCTATTATATGACATGATTAATTAGGGCCCTAGAGGTAATTAGGCCAATGCTGCACAATCTGAATCTTCATCTACGACGCGCAGCACGCGCTGTTGCTCTTGATGTCTATCGTGCTTCGTAAGCATCTATTGCATCAATCTTGGAATTCTTGGTAGTAAGGTCCCCGGAATGGCAAAACAGAAAGTTGGCAACCCTAAACGCCTGTCCTGACATAATTCAAATGAAACAGTCAGTTTGTCAGATAAACCATTTGCTGCTCATAGCGTAACGGTTACGCGTTACGGCTGCTATGCCAATGATGGTTTTCGGTTCGACTCTCACCTTGCCGACTTTTGTTTTGTTTTTCTTCTTTACTTTTTTCAGGCTTAGGTGTTACGTTTCAGGGGTTAGTGTTAGGTTATGGCTACGGTTAGGATTAAGGTTAGGTTTAGGGTTTATCTTTTACGTTTAGTTCCCTTCTGCCAAGCCTACTGCACTCTCGTCGTGCGTTACTGTTACGTCACAGGTGGCGTATCGAATAAGTTCTCTAATTTCAAGACCCACACAGTCACAAGACACAGGCGTATCCGTAGCCATTGCCTAAATCAAAAGGTCTCAATTACAGTTACAATTACACAAAAGTGTGCAATTGGTTACATTCAGCTCACTCATAAAAAACACTAGATAGCCATAAGAACACTAGATACAATGGAAAAACACTAGATCTAGTGGGAAAACGCTAAGCGTGGCACCACTGGCACTATCTATGCATAACGTTTGTGAGAACCGCAATGCTCCCAGCTAGTGACAATCTCCGTGGTCTTGGCAGAGATGAGTGGACTGTCTAATTTTGCAATCCAGATCCAGTCCTGAATTAAAAAAACAAACTTTGTGAAACGTTTTACAGTCCGAATCCAATCCAAGATCAACAAAATTTGTCATAACCCGGATCCAGTCCAATACTCATCTCTGGGTTTTGGATAGTTGGTGCAGTGAAGCGTTACTCAAGATGATGTGGTTCGTCAAGAGTCGGATATCACGTGTTTTGTAACCTTTGCTACGAATCCCGGAGTAGAAAGTGCATCAAATGATTTCATTCCAAAATAACAATTATCGAATTTTGGCATGTTTTAATGTGCAGAAGTTGTCTCCGAAAGGCTAAAATCTACCTTCAATTTGGTAAGTCACATAATCGCCCTCACATCTCACAACACATAAAATCTCCCTATGGGGGTCGATTTCGCCCACGTTGAAAACAACTGATCTAGCATAACACCTCAAAAACGGAAATTTCGCACCAAGGTTCTCCATGCGTCACTGAAAATGAAGTTTATTTCTTTGTGTGCAAACTAACTGTGTTTGTCAACAAGATGCTTGAAGACTTTGTAAAAATGAATCTTACTCGAGTCTCGAGTGGAGTCATCCGGTGAAAATTGTGACTCGAGTCGAGTCTTGACAAACTCGTCTCTCAATGCGACTCGTGTTGATTCCCTAAAACTTGTGACTGGAGATGAGGCATTGATTCGATTCAAAGTATCACTGCCGCAGGACAGTCACGTTGCCACGGGGAGGCTTTGGTGGGCTTGTGAATACGATATTCACAAGCCTACGTTGGGCTTGATAGGTTTAATCATAGCAAATCAATCTTCATTGTAACGGAAAATCACCATGTTGAACACCTTCCACACCGTGCGCCCGATTGAATTTCCAAACGATTTACACCGCGTGAGATATCCATGGTGACATTTTGACACGTGCTCTCAACAAATTGCGACATGGGCGTCATGGTACTTTATTCAAAATTAAATATCTCGGTGATTTCTTACTCGTTTTTCCTCAAAATTTTAGGAAAGATGCATGTGAACAAGCCAAACCCTTTTGTGAATTTTCTGGGCAACAGACTGTGTATGAAAGAAGTTATTGTGGTTTCGACAAAAACTTCTTGCGACTATCTGCAAAGAAAAAGTATTGTAGCCTAAGGGTTCGATGTGGACCTGAAAACTCGGAGAATCTTGCCCGATTGACTTCAAATTTTCAAGACTAATGCCTGTGTGCACGAAGAAAATTCCTGTAATTATTTTCTGCAAAACACCCAGTGCAAAAAAAGTTATGGTGTTCTAGCCAAAAACTAATGCACCTAACTCTTTTCGAAAAGCATTGTAGCCTACTCGCCATGTTCCATGCGAACCTTCGTAACTCAAAAAGTTCTTGCTCGATTTGCCTGAAATTTTCAGGACTGTTTCGTGTAGGTGTGGAGAACATTTATGAAAATTTTTCGTTTCAAAATACAGAGCACAAAAAAGTTGTTGCGTGGTATGCAACATCTTATTCCACCTTACTTGTTTGAAAAAGATGGCGTAGCCTATGCCTAGCAGAGGACGTTTGACCAAAAATTAGATAACTCAAAAAGTTCTTGCTCGATTTGCGTCGAATTTTCAGGGCTTATGCTTGTAGGAATAGAGAACGTTCATGTAATTTTTTGTTGCAAAAGACCCAGTTTCAAAAAAGTTATTATGTGGCACGCAACAAGTGATTGCACCTAGCAGAGAACGTTTGCACCTTACGTTTGCACCGTTTCAAAAAAAAGATGCAGCCTAGCCTAAGCTTAGAAGAAGGCATTTGATAAAAAATCAAATAAATCAAAAAGTTCTTGCTCGATTTGCGTCAAATTTTCAGGGCTGCCTGTAGGTATGAAGAACTATCGTAGAAATTTTCGTTGGAAACGACCAAGGAGAAAAAATGTGGCTACCTGTAACGCAAGAAGTGAGTCCACCTTCCTAGTTTGAACAAAAATGGCGTAGCCTGCTCCAAGCAGAGGACGTTTGATAAAAAATCGCTTAACTCAAAAAGTTATTACTCCATTCGTCTCAAATTTTTAGGGCTGATGTCTGTAGTTATAAAGAACATTCGTGGAAATTTTCGTTGCAAAAGATCCAGTCGCAAAAAAGTTATTATGTGGTATGCAACAAGCGACTGCGCCTAGCAGGACCTTTGTCCCTTGCTTGTTTAAAAAAAAGTTGCAGCCTAACCTACGCCTAGAAGAAGACTTTTTAATATAAAACCAAATACCTAAAAATTTTCTTGCTCGATTTGCGTCAAATTTTCAGATGTGGTGCCTGAAGGTATGGAGAACATTCATGGAAAATTTCGTTAGAAACGACCAAGCACAAAAGAAGTGGCTACCTGTTATGCAACAAGCGATTCCACCTTCCTAGTTTGAACAAAAATGGCGTAGCCTGCTCCAAGCAGAGGACGTTTGATAAAAAATCGTGTAACTCAAAACGTTATTGTTCAATTAACCTCAAATCTTCAGAGCGGATGCCTGTAGTTATAGAGAACATTCGTAAAAAATTTTGTTGCAAAACACGCGGTATGAAAAAAGTTATTGTGTGGTACGCCACAGCTGTTGCACCTTCCTACTTTGTAAAAAAGTGGTGTAGCCTGCGCCTAGCAGAGGACATTTCATAAAAAATCAAACAACTCAAAAATTTCCTGCTCGATTTGCCTCAAATTTTCAGAGCTGATGCCTGTAGTTACACAGAACATTTGTGTGAATTGTCTTTGCAAAAGACCTACTACAAAAAAGTTATCGCGTTGCAACTCTAGGTACGAATATATTCGTACACTGGTGTACAACGGCTGACGCGTAGGTACGAATATATTCCTACGCCGGTGTGGATGGTGTGAAGAGACATTTATGTGGGCTCCCCTACTTTTTTTCTTGGGCCCGCTGTGGCCCCCCAGATTTTTCATTCTAGAATCGCCAATGCATGTAAGTGCAGCAGGGGCAGATTAAGGGTGTATGGGGCTCCTGGCTAGGGTTTGCCAGATCACTCAAATTTTTTTATGGACATTTTTTTCAGTGAGGTTTGGTCAGTGGCTTGAAGAGGTCTGGTAATGCACAGGACGACAGCTTGATTTTTTATGTAGCTGTTATATGTACAACCACTGGGCAAGGCCGGTTTAAGCCGATTTGACCGATTTCTTCTGATATGGTCCCGCGCCAAAGGGGGGCTCACGCTACGCATACTAAACAACACAAACTTACTCTTTCTATAGATGCTGCTTGTGTATGGTGCCGACACGGGGCCCAGTGTTTTTTGAGGTGTTTTGAGAGACCAAACCAGTTCTCAAATTTTTTCCTACGGTCTCTCGTGATAGAGTATGCACTCGCTTTACTACCACATCAAAGTACACCAAAACCTTGCTTTACAATAATCTTGTTATTCAGATGAAAAATTGCAGTCACTCAAAGAGTTTTTGCAGTGAGCAAAATCAAAACTTAAAAAAACACTCTGGAGGGGCCCAAAGCATTTTGTGAGCATTGGATCCGTTGCCAGCGGAAATACAAATGAACTGGGCGGTTTTTAACGCCCTCATCAATGTTCTGTAGTAAGAATGGTCATTGTTTTCAGCGGTGTGGGAGCCACGTTTTTTCACTTGCACCTCGTTAAAGCAGAGATGGCTGAAATTTTGAAGCTGTTTTCAGTTGGATTTATGAAAGCGTTTCGTATTTGGCAGGTTAGGTTCAATATTTGTTTCAAAATACAATTCGATAATTGTTGACTGTTGATATTTCAATAGTTACTACTACTTGTCTTCTGAAGCTAACGTTGAGTTCGTAATTGCAAATGTGTGCTGCTTAATCAGTCTTTTCATAGCATTGTTTATTTTCCCACTTGTAAACATTTGATGAGGCAACCTGAGATTGGCGAAAACGTTTGAAATAAACCTAGTTTTAATTATGGATGACTGTTTCACGTGTGAAAAAACGGTTCCTTGAAAAGTAACAGAAGATTACTTACAGCTGAGCCATTGTCAAGGTACCAGAAGTGACAATTTGGTTCAGGAGAAGGAAGCCTCACGATGTTCTTGTGATGAAAATTGCATCATGAAATACAAGGAAGAAAATTCCAAATTTGCGTTAACAAATGATCCTGCTACTTATGAGTCGGCGTCTGAATGTTAGGGACTACCACGGGCTATTTAGCCCAAATAGGACCGCCTGGAATCATAATAGAAGTTTTCCCCAGAAACGAGAGTGATGGGACACAGTTTTCTAAGTTTCACTGCAAATAAATACCATCAAATGGTGAAGCGGTAGGTCATCCATGGTTTTAATTCCTGGCCTGGAAAAAAAGAATCATTTGCTATTACTGCACATTTATTAGCTCTGGATGTCCACTAGCACAGCACTCAATACCTCTTCTCTCTGCAAATACTTCACCCGCACATCCCTTCTAATCAGGGAGATACCTGGCCAGAGAAGAAGTTCAAATGAGGGTTGTAATTATTTGATGGGTTTAACGGTGCTGTCCATTGAAGTCTCCGCTGGTTTTGGTGTCACCCTTTCGGACCTCGCCTTTGTAACATCTGTGATTTCTATCATTACGTCTTGATGCGCCCTCAAACCTTTGCGTGGGGCCCCGCACTTGCTAACACCGGCCCTGCTACTGGGGGGACAGAACAGATATGCGTTTGTATGAACCGTTATGATCAATCCGCCCAGAACCATGGCCAGAAAGTGTTTACTAGGGGGAGTTTTACGTTTGTGCAGGGAGGCTTGATATTGAAAATTTGTTAAAATCTCCACTGATTTGTAGTAGCCTGTTTCATATTTTAATTTGGGGGCTTGTGGCTTTGTCTGTAGGGGCGACGCCCACCGAAGCAGCAGCAGTTTTAAGGGTAGGCCATGGCCCTCCCAGATTGTTGACTAGCCTCCTGCTTGGCCCCGTAGTATTGCGCTTAATTTCACATTCAAGTTCGTTCGATTGACATATACAGCAGATAACGTTCAGCCAGCAAAATTTTAAACGATTTGAAGACTTTCTGGCAATGGTTCGGACTGTATTCACAAGCCTATGTTGGGTTTGATAGGGTTAATCATAGCAAATCAATCTTCATTGCAACGGAAAATCACCATGCGGGAAAGACATTTGTGTTGGCCTCCCTACTTTCTACCTTGGCCCGGCAGCGCTCCCCCCCCCAGTTTTTTCATTCTAGAATCGCTACTGCACAAAAGCATCCCCGTGGCGACGGGACTGAATCCGCCTGAACTGCGAAATAGTGACAAAGCCTGAAATGATCTGCATATTGCAAGCACAGGTGTGAAGCTGCATTAGCGCACACCCAGGGTTGCCACATCAGAAAACGACGCGGGAAACTAAACTAGTGATGCATCAAAGAGTCAGCTAAACCAAGCAAGTTGAAACAGGATAGTTTTGAAATTTGGCTCAAAATCAATTAAACGGCCGTACGTATTTTTCAATCTATTTTTTGTGATTTTCCCTTGATAGCTTGATCTGGGTAAAGTCACGTCATTATCAGTTTAATTGCATGTGCGCCCCACACCTAGAGTATAGGTCCCTAGTATTGAGGATGGTGAGAAATGACTGTCGTTTGAGTCTGTAAAAACTAGTGTTGACAAAGAAAACAAATTTCGAAAAATTAAATCCATGCAGCATGCGTTTGCAGCCCTACAATAGGAAAAATCATCTTGCTACAACATTTTAATATTTGCAGTTTCACTCTTTGGATGACCACCTTGCTTTGGATCCCCGGGGCCGTCACTCAGTTTGCCTCTCCCCTCTACACACCACTTGTTACAGTCTATGGTGGGCTACTTTCTGAACAAGGTTGCCAGATCTACTTTTTGCCAAGGGGCCAAATCTAGTCCAGAAAGAGCCAAAAAAGAGCCAAATTCTAATACATGGGGGTCAAGGAAAGGGCCAACCATTTTGTCCAAATTTATCAGCAGTTACAACTTCATGTGAACCCATACTTAGCAACTTATTAAAAGACATGTTTCTCATTCAAAATTGTAGCGATACAGCAAAACAAGTAGGTGATGAAAGATCGTAAGAGAACAACTTAATTTCCATGTGTGGCCATAAGCTGAGATAAATTTCTTATCCTTCGATAAGTGCTAATGCAACAACAATCTGAACAAAACCAACAAACATGTCCACCACCTGAAAAACAGTAAGTTAGGCAACGTAACAGTTCTCACTGCTAAAGCAAGTAACAGATATTCTGATGAACTTACTTTCACTTAACTCAGAAACTCTAAGGATCCTAACAAATTTTTTAATCAAAAACCTTCAAAATATAAGCGTTTGGTGAAAATCTGCAATGAATTAGTCAAAAAAGTGAAAAAATATGGTTTCTCAGACAGGAACCAGGGTGGTCAGATCTTATTCTTGCAAGGGGGCAGCCTATCCTGGAAAAGGGCGAAACGAAAATTTTGGGGTCAACAAGTGTTATTTGGGACTAAATTTCTGAAATTTGGCCCCACAGGGGGCAACCTGGCAACCATGTTTCAGAATGCTTGAATCACGTATGGGCAAGTCAGGCTATGTTAACCATGAACGAAATTGAAAAATAAACAAAACGTATTATGACGACACAATCTTTCTTCAATAATTCACTTTTTGCTACACAACTGTTTAAGATGGAACAAACCTATACATTGTTCTGTTGATTTACATTGTTTATTCTTGATTCTTGAATGTTCAAACTAATCAATAGTTCTTTAATGAAACTTTTAAGAAATATTCAAGAATTTTCAAAGACGCCGGAAAATATTCAAGGACAACAAGATGTTTTTTAAGAATCAAGGACAAAACGCGTTTTGATAGCAAATTCAAGGACAGTTCTTGGCGCTCAAGGACGTCTGGCAACTTTTCCCTGGCTGAAACTTAGAATGGGACCCTTTCTACATATAAAACTGTCGTTAACAGGGCAAAAACACTGAACGAACGAACAGAAGTATTTGTATTATAGAATCAAAAGAAACTTGAGTGTGCATATGCAGGGCCGGTTTTAGGCCGATTTGACCGATTTCGTCTAATCGGGCTCTGCACTCCATATTCTTACCAAAGCAAACTTGCACTTTCCATCGAGGCTGCTTGGGTATAGTGCCGGCACGGGGCGCAGTGTTTTTTAAGTCGCTTTGACAGACCAAAACGGTTCTCACATATTTCCAACGGTCTCTTGAAGTACAGTAACTCGCTTTAGTATCACCATCAAAGTACACCGAAACTTTGCTTTACAATCATTTCGGTATTCAGATGAACAGTTGCGGTCTCTCGAAATGTCTTTGCAGTCAGCAAGGTCAAACCGAAAACTCTGGAGGGGCCCACAGTATTTTGTAAGCTTGGGTCCGTTGCTAACAAAAATCCAAGTGTACTGCTCGGTTTTAAACGCCCTTATCAAAATTCTATAGCAAGAATGGTGATTGTCTTCAGTAATATGTAACCAGGTTTTTTCACTAGCACCTCGTGAAAGCAGAAAGGGGTTGAATTTCGACGCTATTTTCTGTTTCATTTATAAAAGCGTTTCGTATTTGGCAGGTCAGGTTTAAATAGTTGCTGCAAAACGCGGTTTGATAGTTGTTGAATGTTGACATTTTAATAGTTAATACCAGACCCGTAGCCAGGTTTCAATATTTGGTGGGGCACGATACATTTTTATGGGGGAAGATTTTTGCTTTACTATATGTTTAAAACAAATTTTTCTGGGCGCAACGAAATTTGGGGGCACAAAAGAAATTTGGGGGCACAAAAGAAATTTGGGGGCACAAAAGAAATTTGGGGGTGCACTGCTCCCGAATGCCCCCCCGTGTCTACGGGCCTGGTTAATACCACTTGTCTTCTAAGGGCAACGTTTAGTTCGTAATTGCAAATGTGCGCTGCTCAGTGTTTTAATAGCGTTGTTCATTTTCACTCTCGTAAAAATTTGATGAGGCAACCAACCATCAGAGGCAGCCACTTGAGATTATTGGCAAAAATGTTTGAAATATACCTAATTATGAATGACTATTTCAGGTGCTCAAAAAATAACGGTTTCTTGAAATAACAGAAAATTACTAACAGTTAAGCCATTTGCAAAGTAACAGAAGTGACAATTTGGTTCAAGTGAAGTAAGCCTCATGATGTTCTTGTGGTGAAAATTGC
>JGI24159J19872_10003621_pt1 | contig 19335 bp, 13 predicted proteins | sample Ectturendosymbi4_FD_19872 | JGI IMG/M metagenome (IMG submission 19872) | reverse complement strand
ATGTTGGTGAAAAACTAAGAAATAAACATCAATATTCTGATCGCTAAGGGGGTGCTTGAGCCCCTTCAGCACCCCCCCTGGCTGCGCCTTTGGCTGCAATTCAGTAACGTTCGAGATGCTTGTCAGAACGCTGCGAGCAGAGCTGCACGGTTCGCGGGTGATTCGGATCAGTGGCGTCGCTACGATGACGACAATCACGAGCGGAATTGGTCAGTGATCGCTTAGATCAGCACCTCTCGCGCACTGATGTTTTTTCTGGTGCTGCTTCGCTTTGAAGAATGAGTATCCTGTTGCAGGAACCGAGAGAAGGAAGCCTTGTTCGTACTTGGGCATGACGCTACAGCGGCATAGACAAAAGACAAAATGATCGCGAAGCGGTGGTTTTGCGCCGCAGCAGGTCACATTCCTGTTGTTTTGAAGACCTTACTTGAATCAAGCGGTCGTTAATCATGCGAACGCCACAAGCGACAGCTTTACACTTTTTTTGTCAAACCTGATTCTGCTGAGAAATATCGATGACGGTTGGACTTCTGGTCGAACTGATTGAAACTCGGGCAAAGACGCGCCACAGTGTGTTCAGCTTTGCTTACTTGGACCAGCCTTTTGATCATAGGTTGGTCGCTATTGATAAACAACTGGGAGCACTTGATTTTACATGGAAACCAGACCAGTTCGCGTGAAGAGAATTTCGAGAGTCCTTATCGCCGCGCAGCCAGTAACTAGATTAATCGAGCAAGTGGCGAGACTACATAGATGAGCGGCCAATCGTGGACTGTTTGCCGTCCGGCGACAAAAGAAATTTGCATTAATGGTTCGGCGCAATGTGCAGAGGCTCTTTGCCCAAACGCAATTAAGTGTTCCTTTTTAGGTAAAGGTCGAGGCGAGCCGATTAAATTCGGGTCGGGGCGTGGTCGCTGAGAAAGAAATCTCGTTGTCGGAAGAAGTTTTCAAGGTCAGAATAAAGTTCACGATGAGTCAAACAAAGTGTCAAGAAAAACGCAAGTGCTGAACCGCCCGGTGATAAAAATAACGGCCGAAGCAAAAACCGTAAAACAGGGTTTCCGCAGGTCAAACAAAAAAATAACGCCATTTTTTCACATGGAAAATTGTTTTGATGAAAACGAAACGGTCACCGTCACCAATTTTGCAAGCATGCGCCCACATTTTGCAGCTAATACAAACTCGTGAGAGCTTTTTATCCCCAAAACGTGTAATTCGGGAAGAGCTGCTTCACAAGAAAAACGCAGCAAAGCTCCCTTCTCAGCCTTCACGTACCTTCGGCTAATTCGCCAAGCTTGTTTTTGATGCTTGGATCGGCACTGAACTCTGCTCCTAGGATGTCGACTAGTTCCATCTGAAACGTATGCAGAGATAAATCGCTCCATCTGAAACGTATGTAGAGATAAATCGACTCAGCCGCACACAGCGCAAAGAAAAAAATCGTTCGCGTTGTACGTGACATGCATTGAAACAAGCTCTGCGCACATAAGTTAGTCCCTTAATACAAGCACGAAACAGTTAATCTTGAAGTTTTTCAAAGCTTTTTCGCCATCAACATTTTTTTCTCTGAGGTGACACAAGCTTAGCCATCGTCTTAGTTTATATTATACTTGGGAAAAAGCAACTGTAAAAACACTTCTTCGTCGGCAGTCATTCCGTGGCGCCCTCATCGTTCTTTCATCCACGTGATCAATCCGCACACTTCAACATTGCAGTTCCTTTGACTGAAAGCATGTACGGTAGAACGGTTTAAATTAAATTGTCACAAAGAGAAGCTAGCTGCAGCACCCCCTGGCACGCCGGCTGCTGAGCTGTTTTATCTCGAGAAATCCGGGTCGACTTTCCAGCTCAGCAACGCCGATTTCGACCAGAGTGGGTTTTGGCGCGTTTGGCACTGGTGTTGAACTTGAAGATTTGATCAAGCTTGGACGGGATTGATTTCGCGGAAATCACGCGTTGCGCGCGACGAATCAACTTAGAGTTAGGCGGAAATTTCTCAGTAGCGGCGTTTGTGCAAGCCGCTTGCAGTGTGATGCCCACGCTTGTCTTTTCGTGTTCACAATCACGCACCCGATGCGAACGGCAGGCCGCGAGCTATTGCAACCACAGGAATAAGCGTTGCTCAGTGTCGCCACACCTCACGACCAACCGAATTGCAGCATTTGTTGTTGCAACATGCAGGGTGCAGGGGCGAAAGAAGGTGGGCGGGCAAGTAACAACCACACAGGCGCAGGATGTGCAATAGCGTCACGAGCTGACGCAGGGTGCACATAGCAAGGTGTGAGCACCACGAACGCTGTAATGAAAATGTTCAACTCCGATCCTTTGCAAGTGCGGGGAAAAGCTTGCCTGGGCTTGCTCAGGGTACTTTGACGCTTTCCTACTCTACCAGTCGCCGCTTTCGTGGAGCAACGGCAACGTAAGCTCCGTAGCTGCGTGTATCGCAATACATAGTAGGCGAGGCGAGCAGCATGACACGGCAATCCCCGGAAAGAAGAAATGTTAATTCATGTCCTGCCCAGATCAACACATTGTCGCAGCGAAAGGCTGCATTATACTGTGTTTGCAAAAAAAGTGACAGCTTTCAGCCAGACATACAGCTGCTGTGTCGGAGCTCACACTGTTGCGCTTAACAAAGCGACCTTCATGCCTGCGCAATACGCGGAACGGTTATGGCACAACACCAGCTTGTTTAATAATCGTTGGACTTTCACCGGCTTTGGCACAGACACTCACACGTGATATTTGCTTTGCATGTCCTTTTGTAGTAACAACTTCAAGGCCAAAACAAGCTGTTTTCCGAGATTCGAATGGGCAAAAATGCAGGAACTCTTGCGTAGAAAGCTGCAGCGCTGGCGAAATTACGGAAACTATTTGGAAAAAGCCCGTCCTATTCTGGTTTCGACAAACCTTCGGACTTCTGGCTGCAACCGGTTCGACAAACGAAACTTTTTTCGGGCACATGGTACAAAGAAGAGGACTGAACGTAGAACATGACATCCTTGTCCGGATTGTGTCGACAAGAGTCAAGAAGGTTTTAGGAAATTTCGCAACACGCAGTTAACGAAGAATCTAAGTTGGGAAAATCGAATCGTCGATGGAAGTTCTCACGATACCACCACATAAGTTACAATGTATAGAACAGAACACTGCAAAGCGAAAGCAGGCCCGAAGTTTTCGACAGCAATACTTCAACTTAAATGTGTCCTGCTGCGCCAACTGAGATCATCAGTTCTCTGACCTCAACAGAACTTCTACAAACATTTTCAGATTTTTGTGTAGAATGTCTCTTGATGTGTGCACCACATGACATTCCATCCCCACGACGTGACAGATAGTCACAAGGTATCAAAAGGCTACCACTGCATGCAGCTGTAAGGGAACGTTATCTTTATCACAAAATGACCTTATTTGCGAGCTGGACGGGTAAATTGCATTTTGGTTTTCATCTGAACGTGTTATCAATCAAGGTCCCGAAACCCTAATATCCAGCAGCGCCTCTTCTTATTATGAATATTCTTTTTTGTTGAAAACCACTCAGGACGGAAATTTATTCTTAGAATCGATAGTTTTTCCATGGAGAAGGTTGCTGAAGCCATTCCGATGTTAATGGGATGCAAACTAATTTTTTTCCAGAAAGTGATAAAAATTTGCGCGGAACTATTGATGTTGTTTGATGCAAGAAATAAGCCTGCAATCCACAAAATTCCTTTTTACTTTAACATTTTCAAACCCCCTAACAGACTGAGAATACAAACGGGTGTGCGTATGACTCACGATTTTAGTAAGCCGATCACAAAATCTCTCTAATTGCAATGAGTAGTGTGAAAACAAGAAGCACGTACGCGAACTTCAGTAGCTGAAAATATAGCAAATAACGGGATAAATTTCAAGACGGAAGGAACTTTCCGAACGTAGTGTTGCAGTCACACGAAACAATGCTGGCAGCACTGACGTATATGCAGCAAAGTCAACTGTGTTCGCTATGGACAACTGCTGAAGAGCGACACACGAAAATCACTGCTGTTTCTCTTCGTTGAGAGCCAAGATGTGTTCACAAGAACACGTTTGCAACAAGCATGCAGCAATCGAGTAAGCATCGCAATCTAGCAACACAGTGCCTGCATTGGGTATTTACTGCTGCAGGGGTCAATATTTACATCGGACGAAAAGATGTCAGTGGAGGAAGGGCCCATAAACACTGACTTTGGAGATGCCCGCTTCACTGAAGATTAACTAGGGTACCAAGGTGTCATGGTAGACTGGATTTAACAGGTTTTTACTACGCGACAAAGCAAACGTCGATCGAACATTGCATTTCGCCAACAACTTTTCGACAGAGGTCCAACATCTATGAGGAAAGCAAGTGCACGGCACAAGTAATCGGGTGAAACACTTATAGTTGCCTGGGCTTCAACTTTTGACTAATCCGTAACGAGTGTCCAAAAATCTCGTGATTGGTCAAAAACCATACACATTTTTCTGCTAGATGATGCTGTAAGCGAATTCGCACTGCAGTTCTGGACTGAAACAGGAAAGATGCACTGTCGTGTGGCGCTGCAGATAATCCAACGCTAACGCGTTTTCAATAGCGCCGATTCTTGTCGCCGCACCACATCCAGGCACATCCTGATCCGTTCAAATCAATTGTCACTGTGCTTTTCAAAGGCGTAACATTGCCCGTCATTTCATTACCCAGCAATTTAAGAATTAGCCGCACAAAAGCGTTCTGCGCGGAACAGAAGTTGCACTTGTAGCGCGCGCTCTCAGCTGTGAATCCTGGTCGATATCGGCAACTGGTACTTTGTTAGAAGTCGTCCAATTCAGACGCGTGACCAAAAACGCAGTCTTCATCACGCTCTTCTGCGGCAAACGCAACTAAAGCGAGCCAACCTCCTTCTAAGCAATGTCGCAAACCTGCCTTGTGGTTCTGCGACAATCTGATGCGCATATGGCAAGTGCCAAACAACAGCGAAAAGCAATGTGCGAAATTGCATCGTGCAGACGACAGTCAAAACACTTGCTCTTCCCAAAAAAGGAATCGAAGTTTACAGCGGTGATATAATGCTAAGTACACACTTGAAACAACGACAGGAGCGACATTGCAAGCAGGATTGTCTTAGCAACCGCGCTGGACCGTGAAACTACATCAGAAAGGAAAGACGACATCATCCCCAATGCCAGTGGACCTTGCAATCGACACATAACTAATTTAGCTGATTGCACGCAGAATTTCTAGTTTGTGAGGCTCAACAGCAGCAAGCGAGTGTTGGCGCTGCAATTACGAATTTGGTGCAAAGGCGGTGGCGCTCACTGAAGCAATGAACTGTACAGATGCGGCGTGGTCTTTCGCTGTAAACCACAAAGTCCCGATCCACGGACGCTCAGCGAACCGTGATTGAAGCCACACAAATGGCGCAGATCAAAAAACTCTATCACGACAGTTTGCGTACGATCGGACGAATCGAATGTTTCTTGCGATTTGAGCTTATCGTTCACTGAATGTCAAGCTGGAGGAGGCGGGTGCAAGCAAGGCCTTCACCCCTTGCTTCACCGCGCATGCCAAGCTTGACGTTCCAGCTTGGAGACACGCTGCTTTGCGTCAGAATTACGTCACGCTAGACTGCCATCCTCAGATAAACGTCACATGGTTGTGCCACTCAGGTATATACAACCAGGCTGTTGCTATTTCAGTAACCGTAAACGGCTTTTCTTGAAAATGCCAAGACAGAACTGGCTTTTAACGATCAAGGCAATCCACCGCGTGGCCTAAATTAAAACAAGAGGTCGGTGATTAAAATCTTAGCGACAGTGGTAGTGCATCAGCTTTCAGCCAACGTGAGCTATTGTTAGCAAATACTAATATGCGTCACTATGCGTCACAAAAACGTACATACGTGCTGGTGGTTTACGCAATTGAATGTAATGTTATAAACACGACATACAAGTCAATTTAACAGCGGTTATTTCATTTCAGCATAACCTTTTCGCACTTGCGAAAGGCTGTATGAAATTCCAAAAACGAACAATGTGTAGAAGCAATTTTGTTTTTTCAAGCAGTGTATCATGCGCTGTTGCAGCTTACTAACCCAAGCCCCGCTATTGTGTGCGCAGTGATGACTTGTACATAAGCGTTTCTAGTGTGTCTCATCTCATCGCACTGCAAAAAAGCTTCCTGTTCTTTGTCACAGTCAGGCGCACTTTCAGAAACTTCGGTTAGCACCGATACTTAAGCGTTCAATCTCTCCGCTCCAGGGAAATGACTGCAAAAATCTAGTTCTAAAATTTTGATAACCCAAAGCTTTTCAACGCGTGGCTTTGTTAAAGGAGTTTACGATCAAATGACTTGAGGCTAATGCAGCAGTGCCCAAGATGGGAAGATAAGGTACAAAATTAAGTCTGTTAGGGAACGCACCTGGTTTCTTGGCGCAGAATAGGTTTTTAGATCATCGAACCGAATAACATATTTATGTCAAGTAGACACGGCAGTTGTCTCATGTCGACAAGCGTTATGGGAACAGCAAGATAAATTTTTACCTAACAATATTAACCAGGGGTCTCCAAACTTTTTTGTCCGAGGGCGACATAAGTTATCACATAACAATTCAAGGGCCGGACATTCTACGCAATGAGATTGTTCCGGGATATGTTACCTTCTATAAATCAGTGAATTTTTCGTCAATGTATTAATTTTTCATTATTGACAATATATCTTCGCGGGCCGAATCTGATCCGCGGGCCGTAGTTTGGAGACCCCTGATATAAACCGTGATGTAAAGGTTCGTCATACAAGTATCCATCGATCAATTGCTCCGTGCTCTCAGGACAATGACTTGGTCTGGTGAACGTCACACGTTTCATTGCCTTAAAAAGAGACGTGCCAGATTCATGTCCAAAAATATCGGTTTCGGTTCGAGACACAAGGTTAGCTAGCGCTTGGCATCAAACGCGAAACCCGTTCATGCCATGATCTAGCGACATAATTACATAGTACTTTCAATGCCACATATCACACAATCAGTAAAGGGTGTTGTCGCCTTCTGAGTAACGTCATCCGTGGTCAGAACAGAATTACGTAATTTCCTTCTTGCCGCAACCACTGCCATGAGGTCGCCCTTACCTGATAAACCGACGAAGAAAAAACTTGAAAACTCTGGCAAAATTGACCGTAGCAAAAAGCAAGCCTGTTCCTGCGCTGCACGCGAAGCATCGAATGCACAGAAAAAAGCATCATGCACTTGCAAGTTTCTCACCTGGCACCAGCAAGCGGCGGCGTGGAGAGGGGTCCAGCCATCGTTGTCTTGCACGTTTGGATTGCGCGAACGCGACAGCAAGAATCTGGTTAGATCAGCATACCCGTGAGCGGCAGCCACATGCAGCTGGAACAGAAAGCGGAGCAAAAAAATTATCAAGCCGATCAATCGGGACCGGAAAAAAGGGCAAAGGTCATCTCAATGACAGCTCAAACTCCGTTATGGCAAGTTTTCCCAGGATAATGGTTGCTATCCTGCCAGTTAAACTTTCACATTTTCACTAAGCATCATATCACGTGGCTGGCCACTGTTTGTTTCAGTCGGTGACTGAGTTTTCCTGGTTGTTGCATTGACTCTATTTCCGCACGATCAACTGTTTTCCACCAGGAAGAGTCCATTCTACTTCACAACGCTCTTTCGAACCTCTACCATTCTGACGCTGAAACTGCAGCAGCTGGTGCGCTTTACAACAAAGATGGTTGACGCACGTTTGGTCTACGGCATGAAATCCCACCAGCTACTTTTTTATGCGAGGCAAGCCGCCTTTCATCAACAACCATTAGGGCGACACGCAGAATCCAAGTCGCAAAGCACCGTGTTTCAAAGCATAACCTGTGCTTTGAAGGTGGCAAATTTTAACGACTTCTCCCATTTCTTTTGTGGCACTACACCAGGGGGGTCATCGACCTTTTTGAAATTGAGAGCTACGTCTTAGGAACCGATTACTGTAAAGGGCTACCAGTTTGACACAAACTTCTGAAATAAAAAGTTTTGCTTAATTTGCTTTTAATTATTTTAGTTTTGATATTCATCAATGTGGAGGTGCCATTGATCGCGCTAACGTTATTTTTAGAACAGGTCTGCGGGCGAAATGGTGCCCGCGGGCACTATGTTGATGACCCCTGCCTCCACTACAGCGTAGGCCTAGTGAAAGCTTGAATAAGGTACAGATGATTCGATGGAACGTAATTGCGCTGATTTTTACGCGTGAATTTTAACTGCGCACCCATTGCAACCCCGGTGCATTGTAAATATGTTAAGTTACAAAATTAAGCGCAATTGGTGTTCACACCGTAAATAACACCCACTGAAACTGTTGCAGCAGCACATTAACCGCTGACTCATACCATGCGCTTTCGCGGAGCCAAGAGTCTGACCAGGCAATGGACTACGTAATGCCGGTGATATCAGAAGCAGGAACAGCAAGGTGTGTGACTTCCTCTACGTTGCGTTCACTGGGTGGACTAAAGCAGCGACATTTCAGCCAGGACCAACACCGCAAATCACACACGGGTTCAAATTCGCCATGGAAACAGACTGGTACATTTAGTCATACGTTGGAGCAAGAAATTCAAAACTGGAACTTCATCAGAAGGTATTTGTTTCACACAATTGGTTGCTGAACCGCTGTTTCTGCATTCCAGAATAAAACAGGCTAAGGCCTCAGAGCATGATCTGCAGAACAGTTACAAGACGTTGTGATATTTGAAGCAAACTCAGGGCACAACTTTCACTTTTCGCGGGTTGCCACATCGCTGGGACAGCATTCCGGCTTCATACGGGTACTGGAGCTAGAAGAACAATACCTCCAACGCATGGCAGCACAGCGCAAATTTGAGGTCAACAAAGGGGCTTTGCTTGTTTGCGCGATTTAATACATGGGTAAACACGACAGCTCGCCGCGTCGACCACGCACGTGTGCCCGGAATGTGGCGAAGCTGCAACGACGCAGGCAGTGGCTACTCGCCTAAACAGTTGTAGCGGCATAGACAGCAGCATGGTAGAAAGCCGAAACGATTCGAGAAACATAAAAACAAAGCTGCACTTTTTCCAAAGAGACAAACAACTAACTGGCTGTCATTATAATTCAGCTTACCAAACCGCCGCGCAAGTGAGTTACTCCCAACGCGTTGTAGTCGACGCAGTACTTGATGTCGTAAAGTGTTGCAATTGTAAATAGGCGAAGCATGGGTGATCAAGAGCTGTTTCCAACCAGGCCCGTAGTCACGGGGTCATTTGGGGGCAGTTCCCCAAATTTTGTTGTGCCCAGAAGATTTCTTATACAGTTTGTTATAAACATATAATAAAAACAAAAATCTTGACCCCTAAAATGTTTTTTGCCCCTCCAAAACCTTAAAAACTGGCTACGGGCATGTTTCCAACTGAGTGATAGAAGGTGGTATCGGTATACGACGTACAATAACAGCTTTCTCGCAAATCGCTGAAAACGAAGGAAGTACTGTACTACTACAGTCACGGTGGTGGCATGCTAGAAAATGAATGCAGCAACGCACTATCAGCCATCAAACCGGAGTTTGTGCAGGAACGGGATCGCTAAGCTACCGCGAGCGAACTTTGAGACGTGCAGTCCTGCATTTTTCTACCATTATCCTGCTGTCTAATCAGAGAATGAAGAGCAGTTTTATTTCCAGCGGTCCTGCAGCCACATATCGCACTGTGCTTATTGACTGTTGACTACCACTTCAAACAGCCCGGTTTACTGGCAGCGAAAATACATTGCTCGGGCATACACGTGGACTTACGATGGTAGCACCAGTGGAGTCTTTTTGCGATATGTCCTCGCCGCACTCGTAGGCAGCTTTAACTTCCTTCAGAATCATCTGTTCTTTGGCGGATCTGGCCGTGTTGATTTGCTCTTGCGTGATGCCTACCAACGCACACAAAACGGTGTTCACCGTCACGCTCAGCACACGTAGACTGATTAATAAAATTACTTCGGGTGCCGTTGCAGTATACCACTTCCAGCACAACAAACTTCCAAAAAAGTTCGTTTCTCTCAAGCAAAACGACACAGGAATCGGCGTATTTCACACACACGAAAAAGGATTTTTCAATCGAATCCTCTACTTTCATGTAGGAAAACTAGCAGTGATATTTTATTGACTGTTGCGCATCAACATTTTTGATTTAGCCGTTGATGTATACCAAAAGATTTTCTGACATCTGGTGTTTTGACGAAACTTTAACGTCAGCATAGCTCTTTATCGGAAGCCTTTGCTGCTGACATGCGCACTAGGGAACTGGTTGCCTTTTTAAAACTGTCTTGAACACCAAATTTCTTGTCACGCGTCAAAAGCAGCAGTACTCACAGATTTTTCAACTGTGACGAAATGCGGCTTGTGTGCGCTGTTGCAAAAAGCACCGATACGAACGGCCTCGTAGATTTTGTTTAAAATGAAAAAACAAAGAACAGAATAAAGCAATGCGCTTTTTCAAAAGCTTCTCATTTTCACAACGAAACAAGCAAGGCGCAGTGAATAAGATCTTGGTTAACAATCAGAAACCTTTAGTGACGCAAGCTCAGTTTCTATTAGTGCAGTGCGACCTCGTTGCGACTTGCGTTGCCAGAGTTGCACCACAAGTGCGCAACAGCAGCGCAAGCTGCTAATTCCTTTTTTCTGCCTGACATACGCACATATTGAAAGATTTGAGCTGCGTGTTTTGGTGCCTACCGAACGTTAAATATTCATAAGGTTTTTGAGTGCAGCCAGATTTCAGCGATGCCAAAAGCGACTTCGGCAACAACACAGGACCCACATCATACCAGGTTTGAATTACTTCATTTCCTTGATAGAATTCGCATTTCAGATTGTCGAAAAAGGTGTTACTACCAAATACTGTCAGAAGAGCACAGAATCGAAAAAAGAAACAAACCAGGGTTTCAATGAAAGCCTGCACACGAAATCAAACGCTGTGTTGGTCTGCTCGTTAAACAAATACCACTTGCCATTTTTTGCCATGACCGACTCCACGTATTGCAATGTGTCTGGTTCTTCGCAAATGTCGTAGGGCATATTGTTGTCGGCATTCAAAGCAAGCAAATCGGCCCCACTTTAAACAACAAATTAGACGAACATAATTATTGCTCTGGACATAACAGTTCGCTCTCACGGCTAAAATGGACGATTGCTGACAATTTATTTCGCCACTGAGACAAAAACTTTTGCCAGTGAAGTTCACAAAACGAAGTTGCAACAATGTTCGGCGCACGTTATATGACCCCACGGTCAAACAGCGCGAAAACGATAGGATTGCGGTTTAGTTTTATTTAAAAAAAGCAAAAAAAACAACTAATAAAAAAGCACACGCGTCACTTTTGGCACGGATGCGTAGCCATCCACCAACAAGCTCAATATGCGGAAAATCATACTGTTCCAGCCAGTGCTATGTGATTGCTAGGCGACTCCTAATAGCATTGTTGCGCAGCATTCAATTCGTGCGCGAAACCTCCCAATCAGTATATGACCACGAAGAGGGTGTCTGACAAAATGCGACCCATTACGGCTGAGCTGTCGTGAAATGCTTCAGTAATCGGCAGACACTAAATTTTACGTAAATTATGAGTTGCGCAAACACATTTCCGGCCAATACCGTTTCACAACTCGCTAAATCAAAGAGTTAGCGATTCATTCCGGGCTATTTTCAAGTACTCAGTCAAAATCGAAGACCAGTTTTTCAAGCAGTAAAGACCAAAGTTTAAGTAAGGCGTGAAACTGTCAAAGACTTTAATATCAGCTGAAGCGCAAAGTGCATAAAAATACGTCTCACCGCTAATTAAAGCCAGGTGTCATGCAAGCAGCATTCAGCACCATGAACTACTAAGATTGTTTGCTAATGAGACACATCATAGTATGCCAGATGCACGCGGAATGTTGGTGAATGCGCAGGTTAATTGAAAAGATCGACAGGCAACCATTCACAGTTTTTGCTAATTTGATCAGAACGGTGTCAAGAGTTGAAAACAGAACAACTTTCTTTAATGGTAGGACTCGTCTTTTCTGCTCGATTTGGTCCTCAACATAAAAACTCTATCCGTGTCTGTATGGATCCATGATTGGCAATGTGTGATTAGCCACTTGGGTTAGACACGCTAATAATGCCTTGAAATAAATATAAAAGTATTTTTAATGAGTTGAATTACACGTAAAATGACCCACACTTTAATCCAGTTGCACGAAAAAGCTTGAAACGCCTTGGATAATAGTTGCCTGCGAGTCAAAAGAAATTCGACTAGGCCGCGATGACAATGATTCAGCTGCAATATTAGTTAATGGATGGCGAATAACACTAAATTCATCAAAACATTACAGAAAGAGCGTTAATTTTCTTTTAAAAACGTTGAACCTGGAAATATGAAGAACACGTTTGTACATTAAGTTTTAGGGATTTTTGATTAACAATTGCGCAATTGCAATGCATATGTATTGCAAGATGTGTTAAGAAATTGACACAAAAATCTTGAAAACTGCAACGCACTCACTGTTTGACAAGAATTTCAGCAATATTTGTATGCCCACATGTGCAGGCGGCATGCAGTGGAGTCCACGCTTCACTATCCAATGCATTTACATTTGCCCCATATTCAAGAAGCACTTCCACTATTTCCTCAAAATTGTCTATGCATGCCTGATGAAAAGAAAAACCAAATGGAAAAGCATAACATCTCAATAATCCAAACCATAAAACAACCTCATAATATTTTATGGCAATCACAAGAAATCTTCAAACCACCAAAATTTTCCCGACAAATAGCATTTTATTGTGCATAGCTTAGTCAGCACAATTTAATAGAAAAAAATTACCTGGTGAAGAGCTGTAAGACCATCATCATTTGCCTCATTCGGATCAATATTTTTTGAAAGGAGTTGTTTAACTGAAAAAGCAAAATTAAACACTGATCAACACATTGTGGGCTTACTTGTGGAAAAGCATTATTTCTGACAAACACAACATGATATTTCAGAAATATTGCAAAAACTGTAAAAACAGTTTGGAAACTCCTGGAATGAACACATCAGCTAGCGTCACTGAAACATTTTATGAGCACCTTCTTCATAGTCACATCTTGCTGCAGCTTCAAGTAGAGTAATACTGTCACCAAATTTGACAGACTTCTTGTGATTGGTCTTTGAATGTTTGTCAATGTTGTTATTTTCATTCATTTTTTTATCATACTGATTCCATCTCTTGACCTGCTCCAACCTTCTTTGAGAAGCATGATGAAGTCTGAAGTACAAACATGGTTACTCAAACAGGTTTGAAAAGTAGTAATAGAAGATTTACTTATCAGTGATCACTGGATGTTTTTGACAGAAAATCAAATTTGAAATGTAGTACCAATTGAATTAAATCTGTTAAAGCAAAACAAAGCAAAATATTATAACAACCTAGGTATACAATTTTCCTCTTGCAATTGATTTAAAAAACTGAGGCTCGCACTTTATCATATACTGACAATTATTAAACTTTGTGTTTCAAAATATTACAACTAAGCATGCTAAAAAGAACTGCTAGTATGATAATTTCAAAATGCAATTATCAGACAAAATTGCCTTAACAAATGATCATTTTACAGAATACAATATTTTTGTTTCAAGATACAGTCATAAAACAAAAAAGAACAGTCTCCAACTCCAAAATTAAACATGGTAACTAAAGAAATGAAATTGACGGCATAAACTGAGCTCTTGGTAACTCTTAACACTCTTTGACTTCACTATTTCCAATTTACCCTAAAAATATATCAGAAATGGGAAGTACGCAGAGACCTTAAAATATGAGCTGGCCTACGTACATTGTACGAATATTCATGGGCATTGGAAAGTGGGGGAAAGGATTTTGAAAATTTCAGCAAAAAAGATTGTTTGTGTGGTTTCCAGTGTTAAAAAACAAGTTTTACCACTTTGACCCCATCCTAGAAAATATTAGAAAAATACCTAGGGTCCCCCTGGAAAAAATATTTCCAAGAAAACCCATCACATATTTGTAAGTACACCAAACACAAAGCAACAAAAGTATATGCCAACCTTATCACAGATATTATCATGAATAATGTTGTTTTCATCTTCAATGCTTTGTTTTTGTTATGAAAACCTTTTCGTAATGGTTCAGAAAAAAACTTTCGCATAAAACAATATCAACAAACATGTGTTTCTAGCAACCAGTACAGTCAGATCTCATTTATCTAGTCTACTTTGTTTCATCAAATAATGTCGGTTTAGCAAGATATCCAGATAATCAGAATCAAAAGTATAAGGAGCGAAATTCTTTCCAGAGCAAATGCCAACAATGTAAACAAAGGTGACAATATGCAGTACAGTAGAGGATGCTCAAAGGTGAACACAAAGAACTATAGACTTAGACGAACTGTTATCTTACGCAAATATGTAGGCTGTATGTGGAACATGACTAAATGAAACACTTGTAGTTTCTTTGTTCATTAGCAGATCTGATCGATATACGTACGGTCGTACGCTAGTATGCATTCAGAATGAGAAAAAAAGACATTAAACAGAATTGTACAAGAGAACTGACTGCATCTTGCAAGTTCTGCCACTGTTACATTCATTGTGCACAGCAAATTGACATTCAAACTTCCATTGTGATTTAATAAGCAACTGAATAACAGTTGGCATAATCTGATTTAGCGATTTTTTTTCTATTGATTTGACATATCCATTCTTAAATTTCTGTGTCAGAGTCAGACAGTGAGGTTTCTGGATTAAAGGGGTGAAATGCATTGGGAGAAATCCGTTTCTAGCAGTTTTGTGTCGGATAGCAGGGATTCCAGTTTTTCAGAGTTGAGCAAGGTCTGACTGTACAAAACAACATTATGAACAAATACTGTAAGATGAGAAGTGCTTGACAATTAAACTAGTATGCAAAAGTATGGTTGCACAATTGCTTTTGCACTTATTTATAACATGCATGAGTAGTAACTCTTAAACAAATCATATTATCAAACATCAGTCTGTTTACCTTTCCTCCGTATTCATGCTGTTGACCTTGGGTAGTTCTGCTACTAGTGTTTCATGTGAAGCCATGCTTGAACTTGCAATCCACAAAGGTTCCTACACTCAATTTAAGCATAACTTATATGGTCACCTTATTAATTAAACAAATCTTTATTTTAAAAAAGCTGAAAGTAAACACTGCTATTCTTGGGGGTTGGTGATATCTCTATGGCACAGTGCCTGTCCAACAATCAAGAGACTAGGTGATTGATCCACAGTCACTTGATAAATTTTTTCAAAAGGCCACAAGGGCAAGAGTACTACCTTAATCACTTCATCAAAAAACAATTCAGGTCTGGGTGTGCCACTAGTAGTTAAATAACAACGAACAAGGTGATTGCTAAGCGTCTACCATTTACAAACAGTAGTGGCAATCTAGTCAATGGGCTTAGCATCATTTCATATACTGTAAGACAGATCTTCTGAGCTGCTTCAACCAGCAAAATATCCAAATATTGATAGAATAAGAAGAATTGTATGTTATTAGCCAACTGTGCACAACAGAGGTCGTCCAATATTTTGTTGCAAGCAGACTGCATAACCGCTCTGTTTAGTATGATCTAGTGAAAAAGCTCTGGGGGAACATCCAAACAAACTAAACATCTTCAGCATTCTACAAAAACCATGAGTGATCATTGTCCAGTGCATAAAAAATCATACCAACCAGATGTATTTCCCAAACCACATTACATTATGAAGAATTTTACATTAGCAAGAAGATAGCTACATCAAACCTAGAGTGCACCCTGGAAGTCGCAAAATAAGCAGCAAAATACTGAGACAAATTGCTGAATGCAAATCATAAGCAATAAGCACAAACAACGTGACCTGCATCTTATGCGACAGTTTTGTTTCTTTTTGCCAGTGCTTAGCCCAGACCTGGCTCACAGGCCTGTTGGAGGCCACTGGTGCACAAAGCATAGTGATTAAACAACTTCAAGTCAATTTCCACAATAAAAGCAAAATTAACAACTAATCTTAAATTTATGAAAGACACAAGAATTAATTAAATTTATATTAATGAACATTTAAACCTACACATTGGAACATTGTATATCTGCAATCCAAACAAGCACATCTTAACAATTTTGTAGCACCATTGCTACAGCAATAGAGAACAACTCTGCTCAATCTACATATCCCAAAATAAATAATCAACAGGTCTCATAGCAAGAGCATGCAATCAAGTTTTGCAACCTATGCAACATGTTGTGAAGTTGAATGTGTTACAACCACTAAAAATAGTTTAGCTGGTCATAAAAAAAGCTTTATATATACAATAGCACCAGAAAAATATGTTAACCATCTGGAAACATAGCAACGCATGAACTGCAACTATTACCCTTTTGGCTGTTTCTCATCATTTTAAGTGAGTCTTGACAAAATTTTATGAAAATTTATTTATGTGCAGGATAATTCAACCTTGTTTCAACTGACTTGGCTACTTTATTCCATTAAATGAAGAGCATGACTTTAAATTAGCAAACACATCACTACACATCCTACTNAATTCTGTGGCAAGCACCCAAACAAAATTTTTTAAAGAACTTTGCATCATGCCACAAGAAGCTGTGCATGTTGTTTTCATGCTTGGGGAAATTTGTGGATGTTTTTACAACTTGCCCTTTGAAGCAATAAGTACACAACTGGTTAGAAGGTCAAACTAAAATGATAACTTTTCAGGAAACTTGATGATGTCTATAAAATAAATTAAAAGTCATCACCACTTCATACAGCGCACAATCAATGATTTTCATCTCCACCTTGCTCTTTTCAAAAATATTCACAATGTTAGAATTCCAGATGCTAAATTCTTAGCACACCATCATGTGTCAGTTACTTTGCATAGCACATGCCATATCTTTCTCACTGAGCAACAATCATCCCTGATTCTTCATACATATCTTCTTTGTGATATTAACATCCTGATACTATGCTATCTGTATTAAGTTAGCTCTTGCAGATGATACGTACTTTGGTATAATTGTGTCCACGGGCCACAACTGCATGTGTCAAGCTCTGCAGGTTAAACAACTTGCTGGCCACCCACGGAAGATTGGAAATTTCTTTAAATAATCTGGACCTCTCTGCAGGCCACAAAAGCTCATCTCAGGGGCCACTTTTGGTCCGTGGGCCATAGGTTGCACACCACTGCAACATCCAACTTTCTTTACCTTTTCAGGGTTTGTTTACCATAACTGTATGCTTTTTTGCTGCAACCTACATATAACAAATAGCAGCATAACTTTTACTGGGTGACATTTATTGATCACACTTTTATGAAGATGATGTAATGTTATTTGAAAATTACTTATAACTAAATTTAAGCAAATGAAATCAGAATTAACATCAGAGCAACTCATATTGTGTTGACTTGGAAACTGCCCTGGTGCTGCTATAATAAAATAAGCCAGTAGCACAGTTGGTTGAGCACATGCCAACAAAGCTGATAAGCTGGGTTCAATTTTTGATTGGGTCATACAAAAGACCTAGAAAATAGTACTTGTGATGTCTAGCCTTATGATGATAAGTGATCGCATTGATTGGTAGGTGTGAAAGAATGATTCACGTACAGTGCTATCACTGACTCCATTAGCAGTAGAGCATTCACTGCACAAGCAGTCACGTGGCTCATAGCCTGAGTTTTAAGCATTTTTTTTATTATCTGCAGTAGTAATAGTAAGTTTATTGGCGATAAGAAAGGTATTGCCAAATTTTTTTTCAATGAAAAAAATAATTTTAAAAGTCAATCCAGCCATAATGCCTGAAAATTTAGGCCATTGTATTGAAAAGAGAAGAAAAACTCTAATTACAGAAAAATATGTGAAATTTAAAGATAACAGAAAATTTGAAGCTTATTTTGTACAAATGACCGAAATGTCTCAGTGAAAAAACAGCCCACAGCACACAAGCAAACATGGACATCGTAGACTACTCTCATGACACTTAGAAAGGATTACAAAAAACTTGCATAAACAAAACTAACTTCAGCCTACAATCTACCAACAAACTCATTTCCCGTATAAGTTGAGCTTTTGGGAAACAATTTTAAGTTAATATTTTTGGGGTCGACTTATATACAGGTAATGTTTGTGGAGATATTGCTGAAGAGTCGTATACAATGTCAATGTGAAAAGAAAACTCCGTTATTATACATGTTATATACAGTAAGTATATGCTGGCCTTAACAAACGCTCAAATTATGATTCTTCACCTTAAAAAATGGGAGAAAGTAGAAAAATGGCCACGCCATCAATACACCTCAGTTATTTTGCTGTTCACATAAATAAAAAAGGGACGATTGCTGTTTCCCACAGTGACAGTGCCTGGAATCTACAGTTGACTTATACACAGGTAATACTTAAAATGATGCAATTTTGGTCTCAAAATACACATCGACTTATACATAAGATCAACTTATGCACAAGTAGATACGGTATGTTTTAATTTACTGATCTAATATGACTGAACCTAAGTAAATAGCAAAATAAAGTCCATATTCTTTTTGAATGTATGTTGAAATCTGAAACTTAAAATAAACTTAGACACTACTGTGCCACTTAACCTCAACTTTGTTTAAGGGCATACATTATAGGAGGTACATTAAAGTTTTACGCAGATTTAAATTTTTTTCCACTCCCACCCGCTCCCACAAGAATTTGAAAAATCTTGTCCGCTCCCACCCTGTACTCACAGACTTTCAATCTGCACCCACTATGCCCCGCAGGCCTTTCCAACCCATACTGTGTCCGTCCCAAATCTGCACCTGTCACGGAAAACCACTAAAAACTCATGCAACATGTTTCATCGCTACTTTGTGGCTATTTAGTAGTTCATTTCAACACTAATGGAAGTCTTTAAAAAAATCTATAAAATAAGAAGTGAATCTTTATTTTCTGCTCATGTCACTTTCACATGCATTGAGTCAACATTCAGTAACCTGCAAAAATAATTTTTTATCCCACATCCATCCTGCACCAAGTTCAACCCGCAACCACAGGTTCCCACACCCACCCCACAAATGCAGGTACCTGCAACCTGTGCGAGTTAACCTGCCCCACAGAAGACTTTAATAATAGCAAATAGCCATACATTCAGCCATAAGCATAAATAGAATATCTTTTAAGCTCTTGTTCTTAAGCATTAAGGAACAAGGACAATAACAAAGTATATACAGGGTGTCCATAAAGTCCTGCACACATTTCAAAATGTAATTGCGAAGTAACTAAAGTAGATAAAATCATACAGTTTTTTGCAAAGCGAAGTTT